>ERZ1645192.1240-NODE-1240-length-21395-cov-6.603046_pt1 | contig 21395 bp, 20 predicted proteins | sample MGYA00575354_ERZ1645192 | MGnify/ENA primary metagenome ERZ1645192 (study PRJEB40844, sample SAMN11349763) | freshwater sediment metagenome | isolation source: river sediment | host: Sediment | place: India: Faizupur Khadar , New Delhi | collected 2017-02-21 ... | reverse complement strand
GGGCAGGGTCGGCGCAGAGGCGTGGGCGCGCAGCGGGTCTTGGGCGAACCAGGGCCGGTACCAACTGCAGCGCCGGGGTTGGGGCAAGCGGGCGGGGGTGCTCGGGCTCGGCCGGATCGGCCGCGAGGTCGCCAAGCGCCTGGTGGGATTCGACCTGGACATCGCCTACAGCGATGTCGCGGCCAAACCCTATGCCAGCCAGTGGGAGTTCATCGCCGACCCGGTGGCACTCGCCGAGCGGTCCGACTTCCTCTTTGTGACTTTGGCGGCGTCGGCGGCGACCAGGCATATCGTCGGGCGCGAGGTCATCGAGGCGCTCGGGCCCGAGGGCATGCTGATCAACGTCAGCCGGGCGGCGAACGTGGACGAGGAGGCTCTGCTGGCGGCCTTGGAGACCGGCAAGCTCGGGTCTGCTGCTTTGGACGTCTTCGAGGGGGAGCCTGCCTTCAATCCACGCTTCCTGGCCCTGCCGAACGTGCTGTTGCAGCCGCACCACGCCAGCGGCACGATCGAGACGCGCAAGGCGATGGGCCAACTGGTCCGAGACAATCTGACGGCGCACTTCGCCGGCCAGGAGTTGCCGACTCCGGTCATCTGAGGCTGGCGGCGAGGTTTTCACCCGCTGCGACGTGCGTCCGGCAGCCACTTCCCGGCACCGGGTTCTTGGGCAGCCAGGCCCAGCGTTTTCGTTCCTTCGACGCGCCCGCCGTGACCGGCTGAGGTCATCATCCAACCCCGGAATAACCCCGAGCCGGTCATGGTTGAGTGAGGTGGACTCAACTTTGGGCCATGAGTGCGCTAGGCTCAACCTGCCGCGTTGCTCTCCCGAATGAGCTCCGCAGACTTGAACTCAGAACGAACTCGAGCGTCCCAAGCACGAAATAGAAGGAGACAGAAGATGGCTCGCGCAGTAGGCATCGACCTAGGCACCACCAACTCGGTGATCGCGGTTCTTGAAGGCGGTGAGCCCACGGTCATCCCCAATGCCGAAGGCTCCCGCACCACCCCGTCGGTTGTTGCGTTCACCAAGAACGGCGAAGTGCTGACCGGTGAGGTCGCCAAGCGTCAGGCGGTCACCAATCCTGAGCGGACGATCCGCTCGGTCAAGCGTCATATGGGTACTAGCTGGACCAGCCAGATCGACGGCAAGACTTATCATCCCCAGCAGATCAGCGCTTTCGTGCTGCAGAAGCTGAAGCGCGACGGCGAGGCTTACCTCGGCGAACCGATCACCAATGCGGTCATCACCGTGCCCGCGTACTTCGGCGACGCCGAACGTCAGGCCACCAAGGAGGCCGGCGAGATCGCCGGCCTGACCGTCGACCGCATCATCAACGAGCCCACCGCCGCAGCGCTGGCCTACGGCCTCGACAAGGGCGACCAAGAGCAGACCGTGCTGGTCTTCGATCTCGGCGGCGGAACTTTCGACGTCTCGCTGCTCGACAGCAGCGAGGGCGTCTTCGAGGTGAAGTCGACCAACGGCGACACGCACCTGGGCGGCGACGACTGGGACCAGCGCGTCATCGACTGGTTGGTGACCCAGTTCAAGAACAAGACCGGCATCGACCTGGCGAAGGACAAGATGGCCGGCCAGCGGCTCAAGGAGGCCGCCGAGCGCGCCAAGATCGAGCTTTCGCAGGTGCAGGAGACCGAGATCAATCTGCCCTACATCACCGCCGGCGCCGAAGGTCCGTTGCACCTCGAAGAGAAGTTGACCCGCGCCGAGTTCCAGCGCATGACCCAAGACCTGCTCGATCGTTGCAAGGGCCCGTTCCAGTCGGTGCTCTCGGACGCCAAGGCGAACGTCGGCCAGATCGACCAGATCATCTTGGTCGGCGGCTCGACCCGGATGCCCGCCGTCCAAGACCTCGTCCGCCAACTTTCGGGCGGCAAGGAGCCGAACAAGAGCGTGAACCCGGACGAGGTCGTCGCGCTGGGCGCGTCGCTGCAGGCCGGCGTCCTCAAGGGCGAGGTCAAGGACGTGCTGCTGCTCGACGTCACCCCGCTGAGCCTCGGCATTGAGACCAAGGGCGGCGTGATGACCCGGATCATCGAGCGGAACACCACGATCCCGACCAAGCGGTCCGAGATCTTCACCACCGCTGAAGACAACCAGCCGTCGGTGATGATTCAGGTCTACCAAGGTGAGCGCCAGTTCGCCCGCGACAACAAGTCGCTGGGCAACTTCGAGCTGACCGGCCTGATGCCCGCCCCGCGTGGCGTCCCGCAGATCGAGGTCAGCTTCGACATCGACGCCAACGGCATCGTGCACGTGTACGCCAAGGACATGGCCACCGGCAAGGAGCAGTCGATGACGGTCACCGGTGGCTCGGCCCTCGGCAAGGACGACATCGACCGGATGGTCAAGGACGCCGAGGCGCACGAGGATGCCGACCGCAAGCGGCGGGAGTCGGTCGAGATGCGCAACGAGGCCGACGGTCTCGCGTTCCGCACCGAGAAACTGCTCGACGAGAATGCTGACAAGATCCCCGAGAACGTCAAGATCCCGGTCACCGAGGCGCTGGGCACGTTGAAGGAGGCCCTGAAGGGCACCGACAATGATGACGCAGTGAAGGCCGCCATGGACGACCTCAACCAGAAGGCTTCGGCGATGGGGCAGGCTGTCTACCAGGCGAGCCAGGCCGAGCAGCAGGCGGCTGCGCAGGCGTCCCAGGAGGGCCCCAGCGACAGCTTCTCTGCCGACGACGACGTGGTTGACGCCGAGATCGTCGACGACGAGGACAAGAAGGATTGATATCGATGACCGAACCGGTGGAACAGGCGGTTGAGCAGGATGGCGTCGAGGTGCCTGAAGAGACCGACCTGACCCCGACCCAGGACGAGGAGACCCCGGCTGAGGCCGGGGCTCCCGCCTTGGCGGCCCAAGTGGTCGAACTCGAGGCGCAGGTGGCCGGACTTGAGGCCTTGGCGGCCGAACGCACCGAAGACCTGCAGCGGGTCCAGGCTGAATACGTCAACTACAAAAGGCGGGTCGACCGCGACCGGGCACTAGCCCGGCAGGGTGGTGTAGAGGCCGTCCTGCGCGACCTCATGCCGGTCTTCGACGCGATCGTCGCGGCCGAGAGCCATGAGGAACTCACCGGGGGATTCCGGCTGACCGCCGATGAGTTGAGCAAGGTCACCAAGTCGTTTGGCTTCGAGTCGTTCGGCGAGGTCGGCGAGGAGTTCGACCCACGACTGCACGAGGCGCTGATGCAGGTGCCAGATCCGGACGCCGACACCATGCGCATCTACGAGGTGATGCAGGTGGGTTTCCGGGTGAACGAACAGGTGCTGCGTCCGGCTCGTGTCGTGGTAGCAGTGCCGCAAGAGTAATCACAGGTGGGAAGGAGGTTGGGCGATGAGCACCAGGGATTGGGTTGAGAAGGACTATTACAAGACCCTGGGTGTGCCGAAGGACGCGAAGCCGGACCAGATCAAGAAGGCGTTCCGGAAGATCGCTCGCGAGAACCACCCTGACCAGCACCCGGGCGATAAGTCAGCCGAGCAGCGTTTCAAGGAGGCCTCCGAGGCCCACGACGTGCTGAGCGATCCGGACAAACGGCGTGAGTACGACGAGCAACGCAGTCTGTTCGGATCCGGCTTCCGGTTCCCCCGCGGCGGGGGAGCCCCCGGTGGCGGTGCATCCGGGGAGGACGTCTTCCGCACCATGGGGGACGCTGGGCTCGGCGACCTGCTCGGCAACCTCTTCGGGCAGGCCGGCGCGGCCGGCGTCCGTCGCACCACTCGCGGGCCGCGCCGCGGCTCCGACGTCGAGGGGGAGGTGACGATCGGTTTCAACCAGGCCGTCGAAGGCACCACGGTGGGCGTCCAGATGGCCAGCGACGACGCCTGCCCGGCCTGCCGCGGCACCGGCGCCAAGGCCGGGACGATGCCACGGGTCTGCCCGACCTGCCAAGGTTCCGGCATGCAGCAGTCCACCTCCGGAGGTGTCTTCCAGGTCACCGAGCCCTGCCGCGAATGCCGCGGGCGGGGCCTGATCGTCGACAACCCGTGCGAGGTCTGCCATGGCAGTGGTCGCACCCAGAGCCGGCACACCATGCAGGTACGGATCCCCGCCGGGGTCACCGACGGCCAGAAGATCCGGATCAAGGGCAAGGGCAGCGCGGGCGAGAACGGCGGCTCGGCGGGTGACCTCTACGTCATCGTGCATGTGCGTCCACACCCGGTCTTCGGGCGCCAGGGCGACAACCTGACGGTCACCGTGCCGGTCACCTTCGCCGAGGCGGCGCTCGGTGCCGAGGTTGAGGTCCCCATCTTGGGTGGTGGCAGTGTCAAGCTGCGCATCCCGGCCGGGACGCCGAACGGCCGTACCTTCCGGATCCGCGGTCGCGGAGTCACGAAGTCGACCGGCGAGAAGGGTGACCTGCTGGCCGCGGTGGACGTCCAGGTGCCGGGGCACTTGCCAGACGAGGCGCGCTCGGCTCTGCAGGCATATGCGGAGGCTGCTCGCGAGCCGAACCCGCGCAACGAATTGTTGGCGAGCAACCGATGAGTTCAGAACGCCTTCCCCAAGTCATGGATCCGGACGCCCCGGTCTTCAGCATCTCGGTGGCCGCTGCGCTGGCCGAGATGCACCCCCAGACGCTGCGCACCTACGACCGGCTGGGGCTGGTCGTCCCCAGCCGGGCCAAGGGCGGTGGTCGTCGCTATTCGCCGCGTGACGTGTACCGGTTGCGGCTCATCCAGCGACTGTCGCAGGAGGAGGGTGTCAACCTGAACGGCATCCGCCGAATCATCGCGCTGCAGACCGAACTTGAAGACGCCCGCCGTCGCATCGACGAACTGACCGACTTGGTCCGCTCACTGGCTCAACGCGAGCAGGGCGGCACACGGATCTTCAGCGCCGGGACGACTGGCCATGTCTGGCAGGGACGCAGCCGCCGGCAGCCACTCGCGTTGCCTGCAAGTCGGAGTCCGCGGCCGGATATCGCCTGAGTCAAACCAGCTTCGGGGCATTCCACACCCCCGGCTCGTCGAGTTCGTACATCACCGCGTGGACGCCGCCGTGGTCCGCGCGAGCGCCCACCGAAACCGCTGCCACCAGCAGCGACAGTGTCGAGTGACCCTCCGGCCGGTTGTCGCGGATGAGGGCCCGCGGATCGGTCGGGTCGAGTCGGGCCGACTTGGCGAGCACCTCCAGCCATGCCGTCCACCACGGGTCGGTGTCGGTGCCGGTGGCGGCGAACTCCGGCAGCCACGCCGCTATCCGGGGGTAGCCGGGGTCGTCGAGGTCGGCGTGGGAGACCATGTGGGTGCCGGGCATCAGCCGCTGGCGTGCGGGGTGACCGCCCTGCCACGACGTCAACCTCGCCCCTGCCGCATCAGCTTCCACCAGGTGGAAGCCGAGTGTGGTGAGCGGCTCGGGCAGCGGCTGACCGGCCAGGGCGTCCAGTACGAGGTGGCCGCGCGATGTCGGGACGCTGACATCGGCGCCCCCGGCCAGGTTCACCAGCACCGCCAGTTTTCGGTCGTCCGCGGCCAGCCATGCCCCGCCGGCCAGTTCGTCCTGGATGCCGCGAACCTGCGGGGATTCGGGCCACCACGCGCCCAGCGGACGCCACGGGCGTCCCGGGTCTTCGTCCCGGACGGCGAGCACCCGGACCGGTCCTTGACCGGGCTCCGGCACTCGGATCACCACCGTGCACATGTTCTGCAACGCTACCCGGCCCGCTTCGTGATGAGAGAATCGCCGGCATGGAGATCGTTGTTGGGGTGACCGGCGGTATCGCTGCATACAAGGCGGTGTCTGTGGTCCGGCTGTTGATCGGCGACGGCCACAATGTGCACGTGGTGCCGACGCAGGACGCGTTGCGTTTCGTCGGTCTGCCGACTTGGGAGGCGATTTCCCGGAACCGGGTCACCGCCTCGGTGCATGAGGACGTGCCGCAGGTTCGCCATGTGGCGCTTGGGCAGGCGGCGGAGTTGATCATCGTGGCGCCGGCCACTGCGAACACGTTGGCGTCCATGGCCGCCGGGCTGGCGGACGACCTGCTCGGCACCACGTTGCTGGCGAGCAGCGCTCCAGTGCTGGTGGCCCCCGCGATGCACACCCAGATGTGGTTGCATCCGGCGACCCGGGCCAATATGGCGACCCTGCGCGCCCGCGGCGTCCATGTCGTCGGGCCCGACGACGGGCCGCTGACCGGCGGCGACTCCGGCCCGGGAAGAATGAGCGAGCCCGAGGCGATCCACGCCGCCGCCACTGCGTTGCTGCAGCGCCGCCACGACTTGGCCGGTCTGACCATTGCGGTCTCTGCGGGCGGCACCCGCGAACCGATCGACCCGGTTCGCTACATCGGCAACCGGTCCAGCGGTAGGCAGGGGGTTGCCTTGGCGGTGGCAGCCGCCGATCGGGGTGCGCGGGTGTTGCTGGCGTCGGCGAATGTCGAGGGCGACGTGCTGGCCGAGGCCCGGCGTCCGGGCATCGAGATCTCGTCGGCAGGTTCCGCGGCCGAGTTGTCCGGGGCGATCTCCCAACTTGCCGCGCAGGCGGACGTGGTGATCATGGCGGCCGCGGTGGCCGACTACCGGGTGGCCGAGGTCTCCGAGGGCAAGCTGACCAAGGAATCCGGTGAGGTGCCGACCATCACTTTGACCGAGAACCCCGACATCGTGGCGGGGCTGGCGTCCCGGCGCCGCCCGGGCCAAACCATCGTCGGCTTTGCGGCCGAGACCGCCCGGGGCGAGGAGTTGCTGGAGCGCGGTCGCCGCAAGCGCCGCCGCAAGGGCCTCGACCTGTTGGCGGTCAACGAGGTGGGCTGGACGACCGGCTTCGGTACCCCCGACAACAGGCTGCTGATTCTGGACGCCGCTGACGCCGTGATAGCCGAGGTCGCCGGCTCGAAGCGTGAGGTGGCCGACGGACTGCTGGACGCCGTCCTGGCCGCGCGCCGAGGCTGAACGGTTTCGACTTGGCCCGAGATCGATCGAGTCGATCAGGGGATGACACGGTTTGGCGTGCAATATATCGCGGCGATATATTGGCTGGCGTCCCTGCGGAAAGGTTCGCCTCGTGCCATTGCGCCCCAAGACCCTCGAGCTGGCCATCCTCGGCCGGCTCATGCAGGGTCCGTGTCACGGCTATGTGCTGCGCAAGCACTTGGTGGCCGTCGTCGGGGCGCTGCACTCCGTTTCCTACGGCTCGCTGTACCCCGCGTTGCGCCGGTTGACCGAGCGCGGCCTGATCTGCGACTGCGGCGCTGGTCTTGCCCGGTTCGTGGGTGGGCGTTCGCGACGGGTCTACCACATCACCGAACTGGGGCAGGAGCGCCTGATGCAGGAACTGGCCGAAGCTGATTCGGCCTCTTGGGCAGACGATGACTTCGGGGTTCGGTTCAGCCTGCTCGGTTCCACCGCAGCGACGACACGAATCGACATCCTGAGGGGTCGTCGGGAGCATTCCGAGACCCGGTTGACGAACCTGCTGGCCAGCGTCCAAGCAGACTTCGACCGATACACCACAGAACTTGTGCGGCACGCGGGCGAGATGATCGCCCGCGAACTTGAGTGGCTCGACCAGCTCATCGCCGCAGAAGAAGCCGCCGACCATGGCGCCGCAATAATCAAGGAGAACAAATGAGCGCAATTCGCGTCGCTATCGTCGGCGTGGGCAACTGTGCGACGACCCTCGTGCAGGGTGTGACGTACTACCGGGACGCCAAGGCCGGCGAGAAGGTACCTGGCCTGATGCACGTCCAGTTCGGTGACTACCACGTTGGCGATCTCAAGTTCGTGGTCGCCCTCGACGTGGACGCCGCCAAGGTGGGGCTAGACCTCGCCGACGCCCTCGGCGCCAGCGAGAACAACACCATCAAGCTGTGCGACGTCGCCCCCACCGGCACGATCGTGCAGCGTGGCGTCACCCTGGACGGGCTGGGCAAGTACTATCGCGAGACGATCACCGAATCGGACGCCGAGCCGGTCGACGTGGTGCAGGTGCTCAAGGACGCCAAGGTCGACGTGGTGGTCAGCTACCTGCCCGTCGGCTCCGAGCAAGCAGACAAGTTCTACGCCCAGTGCGCCATCGACGCCGGTTGCGCGTTCGTCAACTGCCTGCCGGTCTTCATCGCCTCCGACCCCGAGTGGGCGCAGAAGTTCACCGACGCCGGCCTGCCGATCGTCGGCGACGACATCAAGTCGCAGATCGGCGCCACCATCACTCACCGCGTGTTGGCCAAGCTCTTCGAGGACCGCGGCATCACCATCGACCGCACCTACCAGCTGAACTTCGGCGGCAACATGGACTTCAAGAACATGCTTGAGCGCGAGCGTCTGGTCTCCAAGAAGATTTCCAAGACCCAGGCGGTCACCTCGAACGTCGAGCACCACTTCGCCGAGCGCGACATTCACGTCGGCCCCTCCGACTACGTCGGCTGGCTGGACGACCGGAAGTGGGCGTACGTGCGTCTGGAGGGCCGCAACTTCGGCGGCGCCCCGGTGAGTCTGGAGTACAAGTTGGAGGTCTGGGACTCCCCGAACTCCGCCGGTGTGGTCATCGACGCGGTCCGGGCTGCCAAGATCGGCCTGGACCGTGGTGTGGGTGGCCCGCTGCTCTCGCCGGCGAGCTTCTTCATGAAGTCGCCGCCCGAGCAGCGCCACGACGAGTTCGCGCAGGAGACCACCGAGGCCTTCATCCGCGGCGATATCGAGCGCTGATCACCTGTCGCAAGGCTGAACAGGGGCGGGTCCTTCGAGGCCCGCCCCTGTTTCGCGTCCCGGGCGCGAGGACGACCGGTCCCCGAGGACCGTCTGGACCCGAATGACGTCCGAGTGCGTGCATAGGCCGTCCCCGTGGACTGTCCGGACCCGGGATCGGCCCTCTCGCCCGCCTATGGTGGTTTCCATGGCACCGTCCTCCAGCCCGGTCACGATCGACCTGGCGCCCACCCGTGATCAGCTCGTCAACGCCTTCGTCTGGGTGACGCTCGGCCTCGTCCTGGGGGCCGCCTTCGCTGTGCTCGGCAGCCGCGGTGGCGATGTCGCCTCAGTCGGCATCGGGCTCGGCATAGTGGGGCTGGCCGCTGTCTCGGGTTTCCTGGAGTACCGCCAACTCCCGGGCGCAGTGCTTACGGTGGATGCCAGCCAGGTCGTGGTGGCGCCGCGCCGTGGCGACACGACCGTGGTGCCGACCCAGACGATCGGCTCGCTGCGGATCGCGTACGTGCCGCGCTCGCGCCGAGGTGCCGGACGCCGATCCGGCAGGACCGCTGGAGAGTTGCCCCCCGGTTGGTGGCTGGTGATCGAGCCGAAACTGGACGCGCCGCCGCTGCCCGGCCATAGCCGCGCCTTTTCAGTCGGTGTCGATGCTGCAAGGATTCGAGAGCTGGCTGCCGCCTGTCAACGCTTCGGTCTTGCCCTGGCTGAACCATGAGTATCGAGGTGCCGGAGTGGAATACCGGCGTCCTTCCAAAGGTTGAGTGAAGTAGACTCAAGTCCGATTGAGCCCCTGATCACTGAACCAACGCGGAAGAGGTCTGATGGACACTGAAAAGCTGACCACCATGAGCCGCGACGCGGTCTCGGCCGCATTGCGTCTCGCACTGACCAACGGCAACCCCACCGCGGAGCCCGTGCACCTGCTGCACGCCCTGCTGATGGTGCCCGGCAACTCGGTTTCGCCACTGCTGGCCAAGATCGGCAGCGACGCCGGCCAGATCGACCAGCAGGCGGTCGCCGCCATGAAGAAGCTGCCGAGCAGTTCGGGTGCCTCGGTCACTCAGCCGCAGCTTTCGGGCGCCTTCGCCAGGGTGATGGCGGACGCCCAGACCCGCGCCGGCGAGCTTGGTGACCAGTTCGTCGCCACCGAGCATCTGCTGATCTCGCTCAGCCACGTGCAGTCCGAGGCCGCCACCATCTTGAACCGGGCTGGCGCGGTCGCCGACAAACTGACCAAGGCCTTCAACGAGTCGCGCGGCACCAAGCGAGTCACCAGTGCCGAGTCGGAGGGCGGGGAGTCCGCCCTCGACAAGTACTCGGTTGACCTGACGGCCCGGGCGCGCGAGGGCAAGCTCGACCCGGTCATAGGCCGGGACGCCGAGATCCGTCGCGTCGTGCAGGTGCTGAGCCGACGCACCAAGAACAACCCGGTGCTGATCGGTGAACCGGGTGTTGGCAAGACTGCCGTCGTCGACGGCCTGGCCCAGCGGGTGGTGGCCGGCGACGTGCCCGACTCGCTGAAGGGTCGGCGGGTGGTCAGCCTCGATCTGGCGTCCATGGTCGCCGGTGCCAAGTACCGCGGCGAGTTCGAGGAACGGCTGAAGGCCGTGCTGAACGAGATCAAGGAGGGTGAAGGCCAGATCATCACCTTCATCGACGAGCTGCACACCGTGGTGGGGGCGGGCGCGTCCGAGGGCGCGATGGACGCGTCCAACATGCTCAAGCCGATGCTGTCCCGCGGCGAGCTGCGGATGATCGGCGCCACCACGCTGGACGAGTACCGGGAACGCATTGAGAAGGACCCGGCCCTGGAGCGGCGCTTCCAGAAGGTCTTCGTCGGCGAGCCGAGCGTCGATGACACCGTCGCCATCCTGCGCGGCCTGCGGGAACGCTACGAGGCGCACCACAAGGTGCGCATCACCGACGGCGCGTTGGTTGCGGCAGCTACCTTGTCGAATCGCTACATCTCCAACCGGCAGCTGCCCGACAAGGCCATCGACCTGGTGGACGAGGCCGCGTCCCGGCTGCGCATGGAGATCGACTCCTCCCCGGAGGAGATCGACCGGTTGCGCCGCCAGGTCGACCGGCTGACCATGGAGCAGTTCGCCCTGAACAACGAAGACGACGACGCGTCACGTAGCCGTCTCGAACTGCTGAACGCTGAATTGGCCGACGCCAAGGAGAAGTTGCGCGGGTTGGAGGCGCAGTGGGAGGCCGAGAAGGGTGGGCTGAACCGGGTCGGTGAGCTGAAGGAGCAGATCGACGCGCTGCGTACCGACGCCGAGCGTTACCAGCGCGAAGGCAATCTGGAGAAGTCCGCCCAGATCATCTACGGCGAGATCCCCGCGCTGGAGAAGGAGATGGCGGCCGCCGAAACCGCCGCCGGGCAGCAGAAGACCATGGTTTCCGAAGAGGTCACCAGCGGCGACATCGCCGAGGTGGTCAGCGCCTGGACCGGAATCCCGGTCGGCAAGATGTTGGAGGGCGAGTCGGCGAAGCTGCTCGAGATGGAGCAGCGCATCGGCCAGCGGCTGATCGGCCAGGCCGAGGCGGTGCGGGCGGTGTCGGACGCGGTACGCCGCGCTCGCGCCGGCATCTCCGACCCGAACCGGCCCACTGGCAGCTTCCTGTTCCTCGGCCCGACCGGGGTCGGCAAGACCGAGCTGGCCAAGGCGCTGGCGGAGTTCCTGTTCGACGACGAGCAGGCGATGGTTCGCATCGACATGAGCGAGTACATGGAGAAGCACACCGTCTCGCGGCTGGTCGGTGCGCCCCCCGGCTACATCGGTTACGAGGAGGGCGGCCAGCTCACCGAGGCGGTGCGGCGGCGTCCCTACTCGGTCGTGCTGCTCGACGAGGTCGAGAAGGCGCACTCGGATGTCTTCAACATCTTGTTGCAGGTCTTGGACGACGGCCGCCTCACCGACGGCCAGGGTCGGACGGTCGACTTCCGCAACGTCATCTTGATCATGACCTCGAACCTGGGCAGCAACTTCCTGGCCGACCAGAGCCTCGACCAGAAAGCCAAGCACAACGCCGTCATGGGGGTGGTGCGCAAGGCGTTCCGGCCGGAGTTCCTCAACCGGTTGGACGAGATCGTGATGTTCTCTCCGCTGAGCCGTGACGACCTGGCCCAGATCGTGGTGATCAACCTGTCGCGCATCAATCGCCGGCTGGCCGGGCGTCGGATCACCATCGAGGTCAGCGAAGCCGGCCGCAGCTGGCTCGCCGACCGTGGCTACGACCCCGTCTACGGGGCGCGCCCGTTGCGTCGGCTGCTGCAGACCACGGTTGAGGACCAGTTGGCCCGCAAGCTGCTGGCCGGCGAGATCAGCGACGGTCAGAAGGTCACCTTCGATGTGACCTCTGTCGGCGATGAGTTGGAGATCGTCTCGGTCGAGTGAGGCAAGCGCCATCAACTCCGAGAACTCGCCGGGGTGGGCAAATAGACTGGACGCTACAAGCAGAGGAGCGGAAGAAATGGCAAAGGTCGCTTTCATTGGTCTCGGCACGATGGGTAGCGGGATGGCCAGCAACTTGCTGACCGCCGGTCATGAGGTCACCGTCTTCAACCGGACGCCAGAGCGGGCTGACCGACTCGCTGGTCAAGGGGCTGCTGTCGTGTCCAGTCTGTCCGAGGCGGTGAAGGACGCGGAGTTCGTCATGTACTGCCTGTCGGACGACACAGCGGTGGAGGACGTGGCGTTGGGTGCCGACGGCGTAATGGTCAATGCCGACCCCGCGGCGATCGTCATCGACCTGTCCACCATCTCGCCGGCGATGAGCGCGCGTGAGCATGCGGCAGCCGAGGAGCGCGGCATTCGTTTCCTGGACGCCCCGGTCTTCGGCTCCAAGACCGAGGCGCAGACCGGCGGTCTGTGGGTCGTCGTCGGCGGTCGCCGCGACGACTACGAGGCCGCGATGCCGGTGCTCGAGCCCATCAGCGAGACCACGCACTACATGGGTCCGGCCACCAGCGGCTGCAAGATGAAGTTGGTCGGCAACTTGTGCGTGGCCGCCCAGATGCAGTCGCTGGGTGACGCGCTCACCTTGGCCGCCAAGTCTGGGCTCGACCCGTCCGACGTCGTCGACGTGCTCGACGTCACCGACTTCAAGACTCCGATCTACTCGGGGGTGGGCCGCAATGTGATCCGCGGCGACTACAGCAAATCGTTCGCGCTGGAACTTCTGCTGAAAGACCTTTGGCTGATCGAGGACTTCTCGCACATTGTGGGGGTCGACCTGCCGGTTCTGGACACCACCATGCGGCTGGCGCAGTTCGGCGTCAACCGGGGCATGGGCGATCTCAATGCGTCCTCGATCATCAAGATCATCTCGGCCAGCGCGGGGGTCGACCTGACACGTGGACGGCCGGACGCCGAGTGAGTGTCTCCCCAGGCGTGCCGCCGGGCGGACGCCGTAGGGCTGCTGGACGTGCAAGATGAGTACTGATTTCCGCTTGGTCGCAGACGCCCCCGGTTGGGTGCTCGTGATGGACGGTGTCGCCCAGTCGTGGCTCGACCCGGACGACCCGACGCACCTCGAGTTCGGTTACATGCTGCGGATGGCCGACTACTTGGACGCAGCCCGACCTCGGGGCGAGCGGATGCGGGTGATCCACGTAGGTGGCGCAGCCATGACGATGGCGCGCTACGTGGCGGCCAGGCGTCCCACCTCGCCACAGATCGTCCTCGAACCCAATCAGGCACTCACCGAGATGGTGCGCTGCGAGTTGCCGCTGCCGGCGAAGTCGGGCATCAAGGTTCGCGCCGTCGACGGGCGCAGTGGCATCGCGGCGATGCCGAATCACTACGCGCAGGTCGTGATCGTGGACGCCTTCGCCGACGCCCAGGTGCCGGCCGAACTGGTCACCGTCGAATTCGCTGCGGAGCTGGCTCGCGTCCTGCGCCGCGATGGCCTGGTCCTGTTCAACTTGATCGACATCCACCCCCTCGGCTGGACGCGGCGCGTGCTGGCGACCCTCGAGTTGTGCTTCCCCGAGTTGGCGCTCAGCGCCGAATCGGCCACCCTGAAAGGCAGGCGCCACGGCAACCTGGTCGCCGCCGCCAGCCGCGTGCCGCTGCCGCTGGACCAGGTGGTGCGTCGTGCCGCCGGCTCGGCCTTCCCGTTCCGCGTCCTGCACGGGCCCGCGCTGCAGCAGTTCATGGGACGCCCGGAGCCCTTCACCGACCTCGACGCCGAACCCTCACCCAGCGTCGAGCGGGGGCCACACTATTTCGAGTGAGCGGCCGGACGCGGGCGCAGGTCGCCAAAGCAGGTGATCGGTGCATGACGCACGGGTTGACAGGTGGACTGCCTGCGCTTGTGCCTCGGTGACCTGACAGTCTTGGGCCTGTACCACTTCGGAAAGGGACTGAACGATGAAGCGTCCGTTGGCGGCCACCATTGCCGCATTGTCTGCCTGTGCCACGCTGTTGGCGGGGTGTGGTTCCAACAGCCTGAGCTCCGGTGGGTCGACGAGCGGCCAGCCTTCGGGCTCGACGCTGCCCGCCGTCCAGGCGAGCCAGGAACTCAATGCCGCGCTTCCCGATGCGATCAGGCAGGCCGGCGTGATCGAGGTCGGCGCCGACCCGACCTACAAGCCGAACGAGTACATGGACGGCACCACCATCGTCGGCATGAACGTCGAGTTGCTCGACGCGGTCGCGGCCCGGCTCGGCATCAAGGCCCACTGGAACCCGGCGGCTTTCGACGCGATCCTGGCCGGCGTCCAGGCCGCCAAGTACGACATCGGAAGCTCGTCGTTCACCATTACTCCCGCCCGGATGGAGACCATCACGTTCACGCAGTACTTGAACGTGGGTACCCAGTGGGCGACGCTGGCCGGCAACCCGCAGGGTGTCGATCCCAAGAATCCTTGCGGCAAGACCATCGCCTACCAGACCGGCACCACCCAGCAGGACGAGATGGCCGCCGCGCAGCAGCAGTGCGCGTCCAACCCGATCGTCGAACTGTCCTACACCGGTCAGGACGAGGTGAACAACGCATTGATGATCGGCAAGGCGGACGCCATGCTGGCCGACTACCCGATCACCCAGAACGCCATCCGCACCTCCGACGGCAAAATGGAGGCCCTTGGCGAGCAGTACGGTGCCGCTCCTTACGGCTTCGCGGTCGCCAAGGACAACACGCAACTCGCGGAGGCGATTTCTGGGGCGCTGTACGACATCAAGGAATCTGGTCACTACGGCGCAATCCTCGACAAGTACGGCGTGAGCCAGGCGGCGGTTGACGCCTTCCCGGTCAACCCCAAGGTGTCATGACCCAAATCGGCGCTGCCCAGACCGATGGCGCGCGCCCTGGGACGATCGATGCGATCCCGGTGCGCCGTCCGGGGCGCATCGTGGCCGCGGTCATCGCGGGCGCGATCGGGGCGCTGATCATCGTCCAGTTGATCGTCAACCCCGCGTTCGACTGGGCCTTCACCTTTGAGGCCATGAACCAGAGCGCGGTGATCCGGGGGTTCATCTTCGGAACCCTGACCGCCACCGTCGGGGCGATGGTGCTCGGCGTGGCACTCGGGGTGGGGTTGGCTGTCATGCGGATGTCGGAGAACCCGGTGCTGCGGTGGTCGGCGGGTGTCTACATCTGGTTCTTCCGGGCGATCCCGCGCTACGTGCTCCTGCTCATCCTCGGTGCGGCGGGCGCGTTCGCCGTGGGCGGCTTGGGCATCGGTATCCCTTTCGATCGTGAGATCTTGGCGCTGTTCGGCATCGACGGCACCATGCGCATCGCCACCATCGACTTGAACAAGCTCTCCACCACCATCTGGATGGCCATTCTCGGCCTCGGGCTGTCCGAGGCCGCCTACATGGCCGAGATCGCCCGTTCCGGCATCATGAGCGTCGACAAGGGCCAGTGGGAGGCCGCCAGCGCGCTGGGCATGAGCAACGGCGAAACCATGCGGCGCATCATCTTGCCGCAGGCGATGCGGGTGATCATCCCGCCCACCGGCAACGAGACCATCGCCATGTTCAAGGACACCTCGCTGCTCAGCGCTCTGCCGCTGGCCACCGAGATGTTCTTCCAGTTCCGGATGATCGGCACCGCCACCTACAAGCTGATCCCCAGCTATGCCGGTGCAACGCTCTACTACGTCATCACCGCGACCGTCCTCGGGATCGGCCAGTCGTGGCTGGAGAAGCGGTTCGGCCGCGGCTATGAGGCCTCCGACGCCAAACAGCGCCGCAAGACCAAGGTAGCGGTCGATCCGAACAGCAACTCGTTACGCTTCGCGGGGGTCGACCATTGACCAGCCAGACCATTGATCGCAGTGGTGAACCCTTGGTGCGGGCGGTCAACGTCCACAAGTCGTTCGGCGATGTCGAGGTTCTCAAGGGCATCGACCTTGAGGTGTACCCAGGTGAGGTGGTCGTCCTGCTCGGCCCCTCGGGCTCGGGCAAGACGACCTTCCTGCGCCTGGTCAACCAAATGGAGACCCTCACCGGCGGACGCATCTGGGTAAACAGTGAGTTGATCGGTATCGAGGAGCGGGACGGCAAGCTCTACCGCCGCAAAGACTCCGACATCTCGCGCCAACGCTCCAAGATCGGCATGGTCTTCCAGCGGTTCAACCTCTTCCCGCACAAGACGGCCATTGAGAACATCACCGAGGGCCAACTCGTCGTCACGAAGAAGTCGAAGAAGGCGGCCGAGGAACGAGCTTGGGACCTGCTGAACCAGGTCGGGCTCACCGACAAGGCGCACGTCTACCCGTCGCAGTTGTCCGGCGGCCAGCAGCAGCGGATCGCGATAGCGCGGGCGTTGGCGATGGATCCCGAGTTGATGCTCTTCGACGAACCGACCTCGGCACTCGACCCTGAGCTGGTGGGCGAGGTGTTGACGGTGATGAAGACGCTGGCCTCCGAAGGAGTCACGATGATCGTGGTGACCCACGAGATGAGTTTTGCTCGCGAGGTGGCAGACCGCGTCTTCTTCATGGACGACGGCGTGGTCGTCGAGTCGGGCACCCCCGCCGAGGTGCTGGGCAACCCGAAACAGGATCGCACCAAGGCGTTCCTGGCTCGCGTCCGGCGCTGACGGGAGAGCCACGTGTGCCCGGGGGTGTGCGGGTAGGTTGGTGCCCGTGGAACCCGTCAAGCCGACCCCGCTCGTCGTCCAGACCGTCAGCGCGCCGACCCCAACACCGCTCACCGACTCTTTGGTGGCCAGCCGGCACACGGTGGCCACCACCGACGGCGAGCTTCGCTACACCGCCCGCACCGGACGCATCGTGCTGCGCGACGACGATGTCGCCGACGGCGTCTTCGGTGGCCGCACTGATCGCGCCCAGCTCGGCGTCACCGCCTATACCCTCGACGACGCCGACGTCACCGATCGTCCGATCACCTTCTGCTTCAACGGCGGCCCGGGGTCGGCATCCATCTGGCTGCACCTGGGCCTGGTAGGACCACGCATCATCGACATCGGCGAGGTGGACGAGATCGCGCGTCCGCCCTATCGGCTGACCGACAACGCGCACACGCTGCTACGGGCCACCGATCTGGTGATCATCGACGCGATGAGCACCGGCTACTCGCGGGCCGCAGAGGGTCGCAAGGCGAAGGATTGGCACGGCTGGAAGGCAGACGTCGAGCAGTTCACCGAGGTGATCCGGCTGTGGTGCACCCGGGAGGACCGCTGGATGAGCCCGAAGTTCATCCTGGGCGAGTCGTATGGCACCATCCGCGGCGTCTCGGTCGCACAGAAGCTGCAGGATGAGCACGGCATGTACCTGAACGGCATCGTCCTGCTCAGCAGCGTGCTCGACTTCGGCACGCAAGATTTCGGCAACCCGCGCTGGGACGAAGCCAGCCTGCACTTCTTGCCCAGCTACGCCGCGATCGCTTGGTACCACGGCAAGCATCCGGGTCGGACGCTGGACGAGGTGCGGGCCGAGGCGGAGCGGTTCGCCGACGGACCTTACCGGCTTGCTCTGGCCAAGGGCCGCCGCCTCGACGCCGACGAGCGCAACCAGGTGGCCGGCACCCTGGCCCGCCTCACCGGGCTGCCGCAACGTTATGTCGAACTGACCAGGCTGCGCATCGAGCACGAACGATTCTGTGCCGAACTGCTGCGCGACGAGGGCCTGGTGGTGGGACGCATCGACGGCCGGTTCACCGGCCCCGCCGCGTCCGGCACTGAAGAGCTGATGAACACCGACCCCAGCGGGGACGCCACCCTGGGCGCGTTCACCGCCGCGCTGCATCACTATCTGCGTGCCGAACTGGGTAGCACCGAGGAGATGGCCTACCAGGTGTCTGCCGACTTGTGGCGCGACTGGGACTACACGCAGTTCCAGGGGCGGCCGGTGAGCGTTGCCGACAAACTGGAGCGTCTGATGCGCGCCAACCCGGCCTTGGCGGTGCGGATCGAGTATGGCTATTTCGACTTGGCTACGCCATACTTCGCCGCCCAGGACATGGTCGACCACCTGCGGCTGCCTGAGGCGGCGTTCGACCGCATCAGCCACGCCTATTACGCCACCGGCCACATGCCCTACCTGCACCAGGCCAGCCGCGTCCGCGAGTCGGACGAGCAGTGCGCCTGGATCCGCGCCTGTTCGGGACGCTGAACCATGGCCGGAACGGGGGCGACCCGCGTGCCCCGCAGGGGTGGGCGCGGGCTGATGGCCGCCTGGGCGGTGCTGCTGGTTGCCGTGCTGGGTGTGGTCGGGTACACGGTGTGGATGCTGGTGGGCACCACCCAATCGGCGCGCAACCAGGCAGAGCGCAAACTGGCGGACTTCGCGGCGTCCTGCCAGGTGACGGCCAGTACCGAGTCGGCCGACGAGGTCATCGGGGTACTCAGCTTCCCCGACCGGTCCGACGCCAACTGGCCGATCATGCCCGGCATCACGCCCGATGACCTGTCGTCCGGCGTCGGCTGGTATCCGCAGACCGCCCGGCCGGGGGAGATCGGCAACATGGTGCTCACCGGTTATCGAATCACCAACGGCGCCCCGTTCGCCGACCTGCTCGAGTTCTCCGTTGGTGACCGGGTGCAGGTGGTCACTTGCGACACCGTGTACACCTACGTCATCAAGGTGGCACCCCGCGACCTCACCGTGCAGGCCACCAACGACTGGGTGCTGGACGCGGTTCCCGGCGAACCCGGACGACGTCCCACCGGACGGATGATCACGCTGGTCACCAGCCAGGATCTGCTGCCCACCAGCGACCGGTCGGTGGGCTTCGGGTCGCTGCACTCCACCCAGCCGCGATAGTCGGCCCCTTAGACTTACCGGCATGAGCGACCGTGATGACCTGCGCGACCTGATCAATGAGTTGGCCGTGGTACGGGGCCGGGTGACGTTGGCGTCGGGGCGGGAGGCCGACTACTACATTGATGTGCGCCGGGTCACTCTGGACGGGCAGGCTGCGCCGCTGGTGGGCCGCATCATGAACGAACTGGTCGCCGACTGGGAGTTCTCGATGGTGGGCGGTCTGACCATGGGTGCCGACCCGGTCGCCTTGGCGATGCTGCACCAGACCGCTGCCGCTGGTGGGCGGCTCGACGCCTTCGTGGTGCGCAAGGACGCCAAAACCCACGGCTTGCACAAGCGCATTGAGGGCTCACCGGTCGCCGGGCAGCGGGTTCTCGTCGTGGAGGACACCTCCACCACCGGCGGCTCGGCCTTGCAGGCGGTCGCCGCGCTGCGTGAGGCCGGCGCGCAGGTGGTCGGGGTGGCCGTGGTGGTCGACAGATCCACCGGCGCCGCGGAGGCGATCGAGGCTGCGGGTCTGCCCTACCGCTACGCCTTTGGCGTCGATGACCTGAACCTGTGATCGCAGGCGACCCAGCCGAGGCTGACCCCACCAACACTGATGTCGGGGTCGGACCACATCTTGAACCGTGGCCGGACGATCCGCGACTCGACCCGGAACTGCTGGCGTCCGGCGACCGTCGTAACGTGGTCGACCGCTACCGCTACTGGAAGATCGACGCCATCGTCTCCGAGATGGACGCCCGGCGGGCGCGGCTGCGGCCGGCGAGGCTGCAGGTGGCCATCCAGAATTGGCAGCACGACTTCAACATCGGGTCGATTGTGCGCACCGCCAACGCCTTCAACGTTGACCGCGTGCACATTGTCGGCAATCGCCGGTGGAACCGTCGGGGCGCCATGGTGACCGACCGCTACCTGCACGTCGTCCACCAGCCCGACGAGTTGTCGCTGGCCGCCTATTGTGCGGCCGAGGACATCGTCCTAGTCGGAGTCGACAACCTGCCCGGCTCGGTCCCGTTGGAGACGACCGCGTTGCCGCAGGCGTGCTGTCTGGTCTTCGGCTCGGAGGGCCCGGGACTGACCGACGAGATGGTCGCTGGCTGCCGCCAACTCGTCTCGATCACCCAGTACGGTTCCACCCGGTCGCTGAATGCGGGGGCCGCTGCGGCCATCGCCATCTACCAGTGGACGCTGCAGCATGGTGGTGCTGCCAGACTGGGCGAGTGACCGATTTCGCCGCGCGTGTGGACGCGTTGACCATTGATGACCTGCGGAGCGCGGGCAGCCTGAAGTGGACCGCCTACCCGGACGCCATCGGCGCCTGGGTGGCCGAGATGGACTTCGGGCTGGCGCCCGCGGTGGCGGCCGCGCTGGACGAGATCGTCGCCCGTCGCCAGACCGGCTACGCCCCGTTGCGGCTGCGCACCGAGATCAAGACCGCCACCGCCGAGTTCGTGGCGTCCCGCTACGGCTGGCAGTTGGACGCCCAGCGGGTGCATTGGCTGCCGGACGTGCTGACCAGCCTGGCGATCGTGATGACGCACTGGCTGCCGGCGCACTCGTCGATCATCATGGCGACCCCGTGCTACATGCCCTTTGTCGAGATGCCCGGCGCGTTCGGTCACCGGCTTGTCCAGCTGCCGATGGCGGCGACCGAGACCGACTGGCAGTTCGATCTGGAAGGTCTCGACCGGGAGTTCGCGGCCGGCGCGAGGCTGCTCGTTCTGTGCAACCCGCACAACCCGATCGGCAAGGTCTACACCCGACCCGAGCTGGAGCAGATCTGCGCGGTCGTCGAACGCCACGGCGGGATGGTCTTCAGTGACGAGATCCACGCCCCGCTCACCTACCCCGGCGTGCGGCACGTGCCGTACGCGACCATCAACGAGGTGGCGGCCGCCCACACGGTGACTGCGATGTCGGCCTCGAAGTCGTTCAACCTGGCCGGGCTGAAGTGCGCCCAGATGATCTTGACCAATGATGCGTTGCAGGACTTCTGGACCGGTCAGGGGCACGGCCTGCCCTACGAGTCGACGCCGATCGGGATGGCCACCAACATCGCCGCCTACCGGGAAGGGGGCGAGTGGCTCGCTGAGGTCTTGGACTACCTGGCGGGCAATCGCCGGCTGGTCACCGAACTGGTGGGTGAACTGATGCCGCAGGTACGGATGATCGAGCCCGACGCCACCTTCTTGGCGCTGCTCGATTGCCGTGAACTCGGCTTGGACGACCCGCGACAGCACTTCTTGCGGGCCGGTGTGGCGTTGACCGATGGCGCCGAGTGTGGGTACGCCGGACGTGGTCACGTCCGGCTGAACTTCGCGCTGCCAAGGCCGATCCTGCGGCGAGCCGTCGAGGCGATGGCCGGATCGCTGCGCTGACCCGAGGCGCGTCCGGCCGGGTCGCGGACCGTCTGGGGGTGGCGGGCTCTACGATCGGCTTGGCGGGCCGATGCTGGTGCGTGGCTGGG
>ERZ1645192.1239-NODE-1239-length-21407-cov-6.235154_pt1 | contig 21407 bp, 16 predicted proteins | sample MGYA00575354_ERZ1645192 | MGnify/ENA primary metagenome ERZ1645192 (study PRJEB40844, sample SAMN11349763) | freshwater sediment metagenome | isolation source: river sediment | host: Sediment | place: India: Faizupur Khadar , New Delhi | collected 2017-02-21 ... | reverse complement strand
TGGACGCGTGCATCATCAACGTCGCGACCATCGCGCCGCTGAACCAGATCCCGTACGGCGCCGTCAAGGTGGCCGAGGCCCTGCTGAACAACGACCGCTCGGGCGGCGATCCGCTGGAGAACTTCATCAACTTTTTCGAGACCGCGGTCGAGGAATCCGCGACCGCGAAGGCGGCGAAATCGCCGGAAGAGGCCATCGCCGACGCGGTCATCAAGGGCAAAGTTCCCGTCCTCGGAGAGGTCATCCCGGCGCTGCTGCAGACCCGCAAGGCGGAAGACATCCTGAACACGCTCCTGATTCCCGCGATGAAGGAAGTCGGGCGGCTGTTCAACGAGGGCATCCTGCAGCTTCCGTTTGTGCTGAAATCGGCCGAGGTGATGAAGAAGGCCGTGGACATGATCAAGCCGTACATGGAGAAGGACGATTCCGCGGCAGGCCGCGGCACAATGGTCATCGCCACCGTCGCGGGCGATGTCCACGACATCGGCAAAAACCTGGTGGACATCATCCTCAGCAACAACGGATTCAAGGTCGTCAACATCGGCACCAAGGTGCCGGTCGAGCAGATGATTCAGGCCGTGAAGGAACACAAGGCCGACGTGCTCGGGATGAGCGGCCTGCTGGTGAAGTCCGCGGCCATCATGGCGGAAAACATGAAAGTGCTCGAGTCGGCCGGCATCGATATTCCCGTCTTCCTCGGCGGCGCCGCGCTGACGCCCGGCTTCGTCGCGAACGACTGCCAGCCGAAGTACTCCCAGCCAGTCCTCTACTGCAAGGACGCGTTTGAAGGCCTGACTTACATGCGCGCCCGCGAGAAAGGCGGCCGTCTGGACAAGACCCCGCCGCGCGAAGCGAAATCCGCCGCGGCGGAGGCGCCGCCGGCGCCTGCGCCCATCGATCTTTCCGCGCCGCCGCCGGCCGTGCCGTTTTTCGGCGCGCGCGTGGCAAACGGCATCCGCCTGGAAGATCTGTACCCCTACCTCAACGAGGTGGCGCTGGTCCGCGGCCGCTGGGGGTTCCGGCGCGGCAATTTGTCCGCCGAGGAATACGAAAAAATCCTCGCGCACGAGGTTCGGCCGAAGCTGGACGACATGAAGAAGAACTGCGCGACCAACGACCTGCTCACCCCGGGCGTGGCCTACGGCTATTTCCGCTGCCGCGCGGACGGCGACACGCTCTGGGTTCGCCCCGATGAAAAAGCCGACCCGGTTCCCCTGCGCTTCCCGCGGCAAGCCAGGCCCCCCTCCCTGTCCATCCCGGATTTCTTCCGCCGGGACGAGGATGTCGTCGGCTTCATGGTCGTCACGCTGGGCAAGGGCCTCGCGTCCAAAAACATCGAGCTCCTGAAAAAGGACAGGTACCAGGACTACTTCCTCCTGCACGGATTCGCCGTGGAGTTGACCGACGCGCTGGCCGAGTACTGGCACGCGCAGATGCGCCGGGAGATGGGGTTCGTCGATCCCGACATGAGCGCCCAGGACTACATCGTCCAGAAGTACCGCGGCTCGCGCTACGGCTTCGGCTACCCCGCCTGTCCCGATCTTTCGATGAACAAGGTCGTGTGCGAACTTGTCCATACAGAAAAGATCAACGTGGCGGTCACCGAGAGCTTCATGCTGGACCCCGAAATCAGCACGTCCGCGTTGATCGCCCATCATCCGAGGGCGAAGTATTTCAATGCCTAATGACGAATGACCAATGACGAAGGAATGTCGAATTCCCAACGTCGCGGCGAGGATCGTCATTGAAGCATTCGGCATTCCTTAGTCATTTGTCATTGGACATTGGTCATTCAGCGCGCCACATGGACACCGAGCGACATCCGCAGAGATCCGCATGCTTGTTCGTGTTCGCCTTCTCCCTCGCGCTCTACACGCTGACCCTCGCCCCCACCGTCACCCTCGAGTACTCCGGCTCGATGATCACGGCGGCTCACCACCTCGGCGTCCCCAACCCGCCCGGTTATCCCGTCTGGACCCTGCTCGCGTGGCTCTTCCAGCGCGTGTTCGGATTCATGACCTATCACGGCCACCCGAATCCCGCGTGGGGCGTGAACTTCATGTCCGCGTTCTTCGGCGCGCTGAGTTGTGGACTCGTCGCATGGATCGTCAGCCGCACGAGCCGCGACGCCGGCCACCGGTTCGCCGTTTCGGCGGTCGGAGGCATCTCCGCCGGGCTCCTGTTCGCCTTCAGCCCGTTCATGTGGTCGCAGTCGGTGATCGCGGAGATGGTCACGCTGAACGTGTTCACCATCCTCTTGTTTCTTTCGCTGGCGTACCTCGGCATCTCGCAACGCGACCGCCGATTCGTGTACCCGCTGTCGTTCCTCCTCGGCATCGGCTTCCTGAACAGTCCGACCTTCGTCCTGATGATCCCGGTGTACCTCATCGCCTGCCTCCAGGTCGGCTCGTGGAAACAGATCCCCGCCCTGCTCGGGCTGATCGTCCTTGGCCTTCTCCCCATGATCTATCTGCCGCTCGCCGCCGCGCAGAACCCGCCGGTCAACTGGGGCGATGCGCGGACGAGGGAGGGCTTCCTGCACCTGATCAATCGCGGACAATACGAGAGGCTCACGTTCTCGGATGTACTCAGCCTTCAGTACGCTGAACAAATGCTCGCGTATTCCAAACTTCTGCTGCTGCAGTTCACTCCGCCGGTTCTCCTGCTCGCGTCGTTTTCCCTGTTCGTCCTGAAGCGCAGGACGCTCTGGCTCCTGGCACTGCTTCTGTGCTTGTTCATGTACACATTCGTCCTGACGGCGGGCCTGAATCCCGAACTCGATCTTCAGACCCTGTTCATTGTGCGCGTAAACTGGATTCCTTCGTACGCGGTAATGGCAATCCTGATCGGTTTCGGACTGACCCAGCTCCTCAGCGTGGTGTCGAATCGAGGCCGCTCCGTTTTTTGGCTCGCCTGCGCAGCCGCAGTCCTGCTTTCATTGTCGCCCTTGGCGGCCAATTTCGACCCGGAGTTCGTGAAGTACTTCGGTGGAAGCGGACAGGGCATCAGTCTGGACCCTTGATGCTGGACGCTGGAAGCCAAGCGTCAATGAAACGAAAAACATATCGCAGATTCTCAGACATCGACTGGTCTTCATGGAAACCCGTTGAACGCGCGACTCTCCTCTTCGTCCGCAAGAACGGCAAGCTCCTGCTGATCCACAAGAAGCGCGGGCTCGGCGCGGGCAAGATCAACGGCCCCGGCGGCCGGATCGATCCGGGCGAAACGCCGCGGCAGTGCGCCGTTCGCGAGGTGCAGGAGGAACTATGCGTCACCCCGACCGGCGTCCGGAAGGCCGGCGAGCTGATGTTCCAGTTCACGAACGGCCACTCGATCCACGGCTACGTCTTCACCGCAACGGGCATCCGGGGCCAGCCGAAGGAAACCTTCGAGGCGATACCGATCTGGATCTCCGAGAAAAAAATCCCCTACGGCCGGATGTGGGCGGATGACCGGGTCTGGCTCCCGTTGATGCTCGCCGGAAGGAAGTTCACCGGGCGGTTTCTTTTCGACGACGACACGATGCTGGGCTGCGACCTTGCGCTTTGATCGACGACACCGCCCTCTGGCGGATTGTATTACCCCGCTCCAGATGATATGAGTCGCTGCCATGGCGCGCTCAACCCGGCACATCCTCGCGGCAATCGGCCTCGTCGCCGCGGTCTACCTGCTCACGCTCGCGGGGCTCCCGCTCGACGGGTTCTGGGTCGTGGACAACGCGAACAAGTTCGTGCAGGTCATCAATATTCTGCAGAACCCTCCCGGCGATTTTTCGATTCACTGGCCGGGCCGCGCGCTCGATCCGGCGTACGACTATGGCCCCATGCAGATGAATTTTTCGGCCGTGTGGGACGGCCGGCTTTTCTCGCAGTACTCCCCGATCTTCGCGTGGATTTCCGCGGGACCCTATCGCGTGCTTGGATTCCCCGGACTTTACGTTTTGCCGTTGATTTCGTCCCTGCTGATGCTGGCGGGATTGGCCGCGCTCGCGGGCCTTTTGAGCCCGCGAAAATCGGCCGGCGTGTACGCGGTCCTCATCGGCGGCCTTTGCACCCCGGTGTGGTTCTACAGCGTCATATTCTGGGAACACACGCTGACTCTCTGCCTCTCCGTCTGGGCGTTGTGGTTCGGCCTGCGCTTTGTCGCCACGCGGGCGTGGAAGTCGTTGGCCGTTGCCTGTGTTTTGTCCGCTCTCTCGGTCTACTTCCGGGATGACCAGTACCTGTTCTGCCTCGCGCTGGCGATCGCCGTCGCGTGGGCCGCACGCCCCAACCGGCTCAAGACGCTGGCCGTCGCCGGCCTGACCATGACGGCAACGATGATTCCCCTGTGGTGCTTCCAGTACGCGACGATGGGCACGGCGCTCGGATTCCACATCAGCTGCACGATCGGCCAGGAAACGGGCGGCGGACCTCTCTCGCTTTCGTTGATTCGCAACTACCTCCGCCTGCGCTGGACCGTCCTGTACAACCTGTTCTTCGCCTCATGCATGAGCGTACCGGCATCGCTTCTGCTGGCGTCGCCGTTCGTGCTCCTTCTCGTGTGGCGCCCGTCGCTCCGGGCACGCGCGTTCAGCGCGGCGGTGCCGCTGGCCGGACTGCTCTCTGCCGCGGCCGCCGTCTGGGTGCTCGCCCGCTTCCTCGGCACGCCCATACCTCTCGTCTGGCTGTTGAAGTCAAACGGCCTGTTCGCCGCCGCGCCCGTCGTTCTGCTCGGCTGTTTTTCACTCACACCAGAGGCATCCGAAGAGCGCAACGCCCGCTGGCTTTGGGGCGTCGGACTCGGATACGCCGTTCTCTACAGCCTGGTCGCGCCGGAGATCAGTTCCACGGGTGTCCACTGGGGCAATCGCTTCCTGCTTCTTCTCTACCCGCTTCTGTGTGTTTTGGCCGCGGTCAATCTGTCCGAGTGGTTCCCGGCCGCCGGCCGGAAAAATCTGTGGAGGCACGGATTGATCGTGCTGGCCCTGCTGCTCAGCCTCCTGCTTCAGATCCACTCAATCGGCCTGCTGCAGCGGAAAGCCGGCTACACAGCCCTCCTGAACAAGGAGGTGCGGAGCCGGCCGGAACAGGTCATCGTCACGGACGCCTGGTGGGCGCCGCAGGAAATGTATTCGGTGATGAACGAACGGATGATCTTCTGCACCAGCCTGCGCGCGACGTGGCCGGCCTTGAGCGCAAAACTCCAAGAAGCGGGAGTCCACAACTACCTGCTCGTGACGCCACATCCCCACGCCCATTCGAATGTTGCCGCCACCGTGGTGAACGACAACGGCCTCGGCTATTTCACCGTCCGGCTGATCCCGCTGTCCTTCCACCGCGAGATCGGGCCCGACGCACCTTGAAATCGAACCAGTCCGTCACGTTCCGGTCCAGCCCCGCGCCGTGCATGTAGTTGTAGATGGCCTTGCGCAGGCCGGGACCGAAGTTGTAGCCGCGGCCCTGCGGGCCGCGCCGCGTCTCCTTGTACCGAATCTCATTCCGCGCGAACTTCGCTTTCGGCATGGGCAGAAGCCGGATTCCGTATCGCTTCGGTTCGCGCGCCATCGGGCTGTGCGCGGTCAGGGCAAACCGGTGCCAGTACGCGGACTGGATCCAGCCGTTGGCGAACAGCCGCCGCACCCGCTCCAGCGCATCCAGAATCTCCTCCGCCGTCTGCGTCGGAAAGCCGTACATCAGGTACGCGTGAACCAGGATTCCGGCATCGGCGAAGTTCCGCGCGGCGCGCGCCGCCTCCTCGACCGTCACGCCCTTCTGCATCAGCCGCAGCGTGCGGTCGCACACCGTTTCCAAACCGCCAGTCACCGCGATGCAACCCGCCCGCGCCATGAGTCGCGCAAGCTCGGGCGCAAATCCTTTTTCGAAGCGGATGTTGCACCACCATTCGATCTTCACTTTCCGCGCGATCAACCGCTGCGACAGCGCGCGAAGCAGGCCCGGCGGCGCCGCCTCGTCCGTGAAATGGAACCCGCGGCCGCCGGTCTGGCGGATGACCGACACGATCCGATCCACGAGCGCATCCGCCAGTGCCGGACCGAATCGCCGGATGTAGTCGAGCGATGTGTCGCAGAACACGCACCTGCGCCAGTAGCAGCCGTGCGCGAGCATCAGCTTGTTCCAGCGGCCGTCCGACCACAGGCTGTGCATCGGATTCAGCATCTCGACCATCGAGAAATAGCGGTCAAGCTTCAGCCCGCGGAACGACGGCGCGCCCGCGCCGCGGTTCAGGACGGCCGGGTCGCACCCGGCCTTGAACACGACGCGCCCGCCCTCGCGAATGAACGTCCGCAGCAGGCCGGGGGCATGATCACACTTCGCAAAGTGTGACACGGCATTTTTCACGATGCCGAACAGAGGCCGTTCACCGTCATCGAGCGTCACGTAGTCCACGTAATCGAAAACGCGCGCGTCGGACAACTCGCGCAGTTCCGTGTTCACGTATCCTCCGCCCAGAACGACCTTCGTCTTCGGCGAACACTTGCGGATTTCGCGCGCGATCCGGAACGCGCCGTACACGTTGCCCGGAAACGGAACCGTCAACCCGACGATGTCCGGGCGGTGTTTCCGGATCGTGTCGCGCGTCAACCGGTCGAGCAGACGATCCACAAGCGTCGGCCTCCTGTTTTCCAGGTCGCGCCGCAGCGGGTCGAACGTCGGCGCGCTGACCGCGAGCTTCTCGCCGTAGCGCGACAACTCGAATCGCGGATCGACCTTGTTGCGGATCAGGTCCACGAGATCGCCGATGTAGAGACTCGCGAGATACTTCGCCTGGTCCTGCGGATCGAGCGCATCGACACCCAGCTGATCGAGCACCGCGAACCGCGGCCCCTCGGGCAAGAACTTCCGGCTCAATATCCGCCGCGCCAGCCCGCGGTTCCGGCCCTGGAGGAAACGGATGACCGAATCGATCGTCTCCCGGTAACGACCCGCGCCGGGCACGGACTTCAGGCCGTCGCGCGAGAACAGCTTCAGAGCGAGTTCCAGCGAGAGGTCCGCCTGCGCGACGCGAACGCCCTGCGACTCGAGAAACCCCGCCAGGACGGTCGTCGCCGGGTACGGCGTATTCGTCTGGACCATCGGCGGAGTGATCAAAAGGACGCGCATGACGGCATTTTTCCAAGGTTTGGAAAAATGGCGATGAAAATTTCCAAGGATTGGAAAAGTGGGCCCGGAAAGTCTTCTTGCCGCGCCTGCCCCCAAACCTTAACGTATGCCCAGCCATGGACACTTCTACGCATTTCAACATTGTCGACATCGTCGTCGTCATTTTGATCCTCTTCGGCCTGGTCCGCGGGTACATGAAGGGGCTTTCCGGCGAACTGGCCGGGTTGCTCAGCGCGGCCGTGGCGGTCGTCGGCGGCTGGTACGGCTACCGACCCCTCGGAAACTACCTGGCGGAGAACACGCGGCTTTCCGATTCCGCGGCCAATGCGGCGGCCTTCACGCTCGCGCTCGTGGGCGCCTATCTCCTGATGCGAATCCTGCGGCTTGTCCTGCGGAGCCTCATGGAGTTCTCGTTTAAAGGGAAGATCGAGAAGATCGGCGGGCTGCTGGAGGGCGGCATCCGGATGACGGTTGTCACGGGCGCGCTGGTTCCGCTGATGGCGTTGCTGCCGCACGAGGGCACCCACCGGCTCGTCGCCGAGGAATCGGTTTTCGGCAGTTCCATCTTCAACACGCTCGGGCCGGTGTACGAGAAGATGTTGGAGGAACATCCCGAACTGCAGATCCGCCAGAAGGAGTATCCGGCGGTCGAAGAAGAGCCGGCCGTCGAGGAAGACAGCGACCGGGAACCGATCCAGGGGGAGGAAATCCCCGCGGGCAGCGAAGAGTAAGCCGTACCGACCATCGGGCCGTCTGTATGTCCAAGGTCATTCCCAAAAACGTCCTCGAAGACATCCGCGCGGCGAACGACATCGTCGACGTCGTCGGCTCGTATCTCCAGCTCAAGCGCGCCGGTTCGACGACCAAGGCGCTCTGCCCCTTCCACAAGGAAAAGACTCCCTCGTTCAACGTCAACGCACAGCGGCAGATCTATCACTGCTTCGGCTGCGGCGCGGGCGGCGACGTGTTCAAGTTCGTCATGGAGTACGAGAGCGTCGATTTTTCCACGGCGGCCCGGATGCTCGCCGAACGCGGCGGAATCCGGCTGGAATGGGCCGACACGGACGAAAGCGGCGGCCCGGCCAAGGATTCCCTGCTGAAGATTCACGAGGAGGTCGCGCTCGTGTTCCACCGAGCGCTCCTGGAAACGCCGGGCGCGGAAAACGCGCGGCGATATCTGCAGGAACGCGAGATCGACGAGAAGACCGTCAAAGATTTCCTGATCGGCTACGCGCCCGAGGGACGCGACGTGCTCCTGCGCTGGTGCCGGAAGAAGAAATACTCCGTGGATCTCTTCGTCGCGGCCGGGTTGATTATGAAGTCCGAGCAGGGCGACCTGTACGACCGATTCCGCAATCGCCTGATGTTCCCCATCCGCGACGAGCTCGGCCGCGTGATCGGGTTCAGCGGACGCATCCTCGAGAAGAGCGACAAGCTGGCCAAGTACGTCAACAGCCCGGAAACCGCGATCTTCAAGAAGGGCCGCGTGCTCTACGCGCTGGACAAGGCCAAGCGCAACATCCTCGATGCGAAGACCGCGATCCTGTGCGAGGGACAGATCGACGTCATCCGCTGCCACATGGCCGGGATCAACACCGCGGTCGCGGCGCAGGGCACGGCCCTGACCGACGACCACGCGCGCCTGTTGAAACGATACGCAGATGCAATCGTCATCGTGCTCGACGCCGACAAGGCCGGTCAGGACGCGTCGCTGCGCTCGGCCGAGGTCCTGCTCGGCGCCGGGCTCAGCGTCAGCATCGCCGCGTTGCCGAAGGGCGACGACCCCGACTCGTTGATCCGCAAGCAAGGCGGACAGGCGTTTCTCGACGTCGTGAAGAACGCGAAGTCGGTCCTGTCATTCCAGATCGACGTTCTGCGCTCGCGCGAGGACTTGTCCGGCGAGGCCGCGCTGATGCGCGCCGCCCGCTCTGTCCTGGAGACCATCGGTCGGGCGCCCACGGCAGTCCAGCGCGACCAGCTGGTTCAGCAGGCCGCACAGGAGCTGGGCGTTACCGCGACTGCGCTGCGCGAGGACCTGAACCAACTCCTCAGGAAGCGCGCGCGATCCAATGAGCCCAAACCTGCCGCAGCGCCGGCGCCGGTTCAACACCCCATGGAGGAAGTGGCGCTCGCGGAACTGCTCTGTTCCCACGGCAGCGTGGCGGGCCTCGTGCAGAACCACCTGCCTCTCGACCTCCTGAGCGATCCGTCGTGCCGGAAGATCATCGAGCACCTGCTGGCGCATCCCGAGGCGGAGTCGGGCCATCTCAGCGGCGCGCTGGCGGGAGAAGACGCGGAGTGCCAGCGGCTCGCGGCCCAGGTTCAGATGTCGCCGCCCAAGATCGGCGGCAAGGAATCGACCCCGGAATCCGCGGCGAAGGACATCATTCTCGTGATCTGGAAGAAGGGCTTGGAACGGCGCAGGACCGAGGTACGGCGACGGCTCGAGACCGCCACGGGCGTCGAGAAGGAACGCCTGGACCTCCAGGGCAAGCAGCTCACGCTGGACATCAAGGCCCTGCAGCAGGGTTGGGAGAAAGCCCTGCCGATCCTCGAACTGTAGCCGGACGGAGAGCCCTTTTTGGACCCCTGTTGTCGAAAAAAGATGACAACTGCTCTTGACGGAGGAGCCGGAAAAAGAAATATTGCTTGATTCTTGTAACTATAATAGGGCCTTTTTGTGCCGATTTTGGATTAAATATGGTCAAGCCAGCTTCAGAAAACGCAGAGAAAACCCCTCTCAAGACCAAAAAAACCAAGGCAGAAGCCAGCGGCAAGGCGACCGCGAAGGCCGCCAAGGATGCCTCTGCCGCGACCTCCAAGCAAGTGGCGGGTGAAGGAGGAGAAGGTTTTGTCCAGATCAAGGTGAACCGCGACGAGCGCAACACCAAGATCAAGGAACTGATCAAACTGGCGAGCGATCAGGGGTACCTGACCTACGACGACATCAACGAGGCCCTCCCGGAAAGCGTTCTGAGCGCCGAGGAGTTCGACGGCATTCTCATCCTCCTGCGAGGCATGGACATCGAGGTCATCGAGGACTCCGATGAGCAGAAGTTCAAGGCGCAGATGGAGAAGGACGAGCGGAACCGGCAGGCCGCGCGGATGGACGTGCTGGACGATCCGGTCCGGATGTACCTCAAGCAGATGGGCCAGGTTCCCCTGCTCACGCGCGAGCAGGAAGTCGAGATTTCCAAGCGCATCGAGGAGGCGGAGATCAACTCCCGCCAGCTCTTCAACCGGTTCGGCTTCGCGCTGCAGGCGTACCTGAGCATGGCCGAGCGCGTCGAGGGGGGCAAGGAGCGCTTCGACCGAATCATCAGCGACAAGCACGTGGACAGCCGCGAGAAGTACATCAAGACCCTGCACCGGCTGACGAAGACCATTCTCCGCCTGCGCTCCGCGACGCAGAAGAAGTTCATCGCCGCGAATCGCGGCCGGCTCAGCAAGTCCGCGCGCACGCGCAAGCTCAAGGGAATCGAGGAGTCGCGCAACAAGCTCGCGGAATCGCTCGAGAAACTTTACTTCAAGCAAAAGGCCGTCGAGGATTTCGTCAACATCGCGGACGAGTGCTTCCACAAGTTCAAGGCGTGCACGGATGCGATCCGCAAGCTCGAGAAGGCCAACAAGAGCAAGGCCCAGGCCGAGGCGCTGCGCAACGAGCTGAAGAAGCTCAAGCAGATGGAAGAAGAGCAGTGCATGACGGCCGAGGATTTCGAGCGCCGCTACAAGGATCTGAAGACCTGGCTTCGAAAGGGCCTGCGCGCGAAGACCGAAATGGTCGAGGCGAACCTCCGTCTCGTGATCAGCATCGCCAAGAAGTACACGAACCGCGGGCTTTCTTTCCTGGACCTGATCCAGGAAGGCAACATGGGCCTGATGAAGGCGGTCGAGAAGTTCGAGTACCGGCGCGGCTACAAGTTCAGCACGTACGCCACGTGGTGGATCCGGCAGGCGATCACGCGCTCCATCGCGGACCAGGCGCGGACCATCCGCATCCCGGTCCACATGATCGAGACGATCAACAAGCTGATGCGCGTCCAGAAGCAGCTCGTCCAGGAATTCGGCCGCGAACCGACCCCGGAAGAAGTGGCCGAGGAAATGAACCTGCCCGTCGACCGCGTCCGCGCGGTTCTGAAGATGGCCCAGCAGCCCATCTCCCTCCAGAGCCCGGTGGGCGACAGCGAGGACACGCATTTCGGCGATTTCATCGAGGACAAGTCCGCGGAGAACCCGTCCGAGATGACCGCGTACAGCCTTTTGAAGGAACGGTTGAAGGACGTTTTGCAGACCTTGACCGAACGCGAGCAGGAAGTGCTGACCCTGCGGTTCGGCCTGGCCGACGGATATTCGCGCACGCTCGAGGAAGTGGGCCGCAAGTTCACGGTTACGCGCGAGCGCATCCGGCAGATCGAGGCCAAGGCCCTGCGCAAAATGCGCCACCCGACGCGAATCCGCAAGCTGGAAGGCTTCCTCGAGTTCGGCGATTGAGCGGCCGGTCCCCGGCCGGATGACTTTACAGATAAGCGCGGCCGCTCTACCGGTATAGGCATGAAGCGGCTGGCGCTGTAGAGCGAGCCGGAGGAGGAACGCATGACCTCAAGCAAGTGCCCGATCGAAAAGATCGTCAAGCGGGACGGCAACATCGTCGACTACAACCGCGAGCGCATCGCGACCGCCATCTTCAAGGCCGCCGCGGAAGTCGGCGGGCGGGACCGCGAAATGGCCGAGTTCCTGGCCAAGGAAGTGGAACACGCGCTCGTCCAGGCCTTCATTCCCCCGCACTGGCCCTCCGTCGAGGAAATCCAGGATGTCGTCGAAGCCACGCTGATCAAACACGGGCACGTCAAGACCGCACGCGCCTACATCGTCTACCGCGCCGAGCGCGCGAAGGCCCGGCAGGCCCGCGCCCACGTGATCGAGGCGTCCGACAACATCCCGTACAAGAAGATTTACGAAGTCCTCCGATGGAACATGGATCACGGCTGCGAAACGGTGGACGGCCTGAACCAGATCATCGCGGGCGGCGAATTTCCGGACCTGATCAAGGCCTGCGAGGAGCGGTATGACGCGGAAGTTCGCGCGGGCGCGGAGAAGGTCATCGAGCGCCTGCCCGATGTCCGCATCGTGATCGTCGCCGGCCCGTCATCCTCGGGCAAAACCACCACCACCATCAAGGCGAGCGAGAAGCTGAAAGAAGCCGGCATGGAGCTGGTGGCGATCAACATCGACCATTACTTCTTCGATCTCGAAATGCATCCGAAGGACGAGTTCGGCGATTACGACTACGAGACGCCGCAGGCGCTGGACCTGAAGCTCATCAACGAGCACCTGGTCCAGCTCCTGGACGGCAAGACCATCCGAACGCCGCACTACGACTTCAAGACCGGCAAGCGTCAACTGGATGTGCACGAGCTGAAACTCGCGAAAAACCAGATCCTCCTGATCGACAGCCTGCACGGCCTTTACGACGAGATGACCAAGAGCATCGAGGCGAAGAAGAAGTTCCGCCTGTACATCGAAACGCTCGGCCAGTTGCGGAACTCGGACGGCACATTCATGCGCTGGGCCGACAACCGGCTCCTGCGCCGCATGATCCGCGACAGTTGGCACCGCAACCTGAAACCCATTCAGACGCTCGCCCACTGGCACTACGTCCGCCGCAGCGAACTCAAGCACATCATCCCGTTCATCGGCAGCGTGGACTACGTGGTCAACAGCGCGATGCCCTTCGAGATGCCGATCCTCAAGGACAGGCTGTTCAAGTTTTTCCCGGAAGCGATGGCCATGTACAAGGAAGACGCCAAGCGGCAGGACGCGTACATGCGCGCGCGGCGCGTGTTCGAAATGTTCAACCCGATGACGGCCGTGACGGACGACAGTTGCGTGCCGAAACGCTCTTTGATAAGAGAATTCATCGGTGGAAGCGAATACCAGTACTAAAACGGCCCCCGCCACGCTGACGGAACTGTTCCGCCGGTCGGCGGAAAAATTCCCGAAACACCGCGCCGTCGTGTTCGGCGGGCGGACACTCGATTACGAAACGCTCGACGCTCTTTCCGGCCGTTTTGCCGGAGCCTTGGCGGCGCAGGGCATTGTGAAGGGCGACCGCATCGGCCTGTATTGCGTCAACTCCGACGCCTTCGTCATCGCCTACTTCGGCATTCTGAAAGCCGGCGCAACCGTCGTGCCGATCAATCTCCTGCTCAATCCGAAGGAAATAGCGTTTATCCTGGCCGATGCGGGAGCGAAGGCGCTGGTGTATCACGAGGCGTTTGCGACGGCAGTCCAAAGTTTCAAGTCCAATGTCCAAAGTCTGGAATGTGCGGTTTGCATCGGGGATAAGAATCCCCTTGGGGACATTCCTTTTTCCTCGTTAACCATCAACCATCAACCATTCTCCATCTCCCATCCCTCCCCCGACGATCTCGCGGCGATCATTTACACGTCCGGCACAACCGGCCGCCCGAAGGGCGCCATGCTCACGCACCGGAACCTGTCGAGCAATACGGCCAGCGTCATGTCGGCGCTTCGTCTCCAGCCCGGAGAAGACATCCTCCTGGTCGTCCTGCCGATGTTCCACGCGTTCGCCGCAACCGCCAGCATGCTGACCCCGCTCCTCAACGGGTGCACGATCATCCCCATGCCCAGGTTCGAACCCGAAACCGCCGCCAAGATCATCGAGGCCGAGAAGGTGACACACTTCATGGGCGTGCCGAGCATGTACACGGTGTTCCTGCACCTGCCGGACGAGTATGTCCCGAAGTTCCGTTCCCTGAAATACGCGATCTCCGGCGGCGCGGCGATGCCCGTCGAGGTGATGAAAAGGTTCGAAGCGCGGTTCGGCAAGCTGATCTACGAAGGGGACGGCCCCACGGAGTGCTCGCCGGTCACCAGCGTCAACCCGATTGGCGGCGTACGAAAGCCGGCATCGATCGGAAAATGCGTGCCAGACGTCGAGATGAAGATCGTGGACGAGCAGGGCCAGGAGCTGCCCCACGGGCAGATCGGCGAGATCTGCGTACGCGGGCCGAACGTGATGAAGGGCTACTGGAACCTGCCGAAGGAGACTGCGGAGGCGTTCTTCGGCGAGTGGTTCCGGACCGGCGATCTCGGGACGGAGGACGACGACGGCTACTTCTGCATCGTCGACCGCAAGAAGGACATGATCATCGTCAACGGCATGAACGTGTATCCGCGAATCGACGAGGAGGTGCTGTACAAGCACCCGGCCGTGCGCGAGGCCGCCGTCATCGGCGAGCCCGACGAACTGCACGGCGAAATTCCGGTGGCCTGCATCGCCCTGCGGGACGGCACCAGCCTGACGGCCGCTGAAGTCCGAGCGTATTGCCGGGAGAACCTCGGCCGCCACGAGGTGCCCAAGAAAGTTTTCTTCATGCCCGAACTCCCGAAGAACGCGGCCGGGAAGATCATGAAGCGCGAACTGCGAAAGCACGGGGAGTTGGAGCGAGGGGTGGACAGCAGGAAGAAAGAAACCTGAAACCGGAGACCTGAAACCTGAGTTCTGAGGACTTCTCCTGAAACTCAGGTTTCAAGTTTCAGGTCTCAGGTTTCCGCTAGATCCTCGCCGGCGTCTCGATCCCCAGCAGGTTCAGCCCGCAGCGCAGAGTCTTCGCGGTGACGTCGCACAGCCGCACACGGCTTTCCCGTACACCCTCGTCCGCCTTGAGGAACGGGATGTTCTGGTAAAACGTGCTGTAGACCTGTGCGATATCGTACAGGTAATCCGCGAGCATGTTCGGCTTGCACGCCTCCGCGGCGCGGATCACAACATCGGGAAAACGCACAAGCCGCACCGCCAGCGCCCGTTCGAGAGGATCGCTGATGGTAACGGGACACGCCCGCGGGTCCTTCCCGGAAAATCGTTCCGCATATTTGTCCTGCACGCTCGCAATCCGCGCGCACGCGTATTGCAGATACGGAGCGGTGTTGCCGTCGAACGACAACATCTTGTCCCAGCTGAACACGTAGTCGTTCTGCCGGTTCGACATCAGGTCGGCGTACTTGATGGCCCCGAGACCCACGGCCCGGGCGATCTCGCGCCGGACGCCCTCGTCAACTTCCGGGCTCTTCTCTGTCACCAGCGCATAGGCCCGCTCTTCGGCTTCGTCGAGGAGCTCGCGCAGCTTGACGGTGTCGCCGGAACGGGTCTTGAAGGGCTTTCCGTCGGCCCCGAGGATGGTGCCGAACCAGATGTGCTCAAGTTGGACACGGGCCTCGGGGAGCCACCGCCGGAACGCGGCAAAAATCTGGCGGAAGTGCAATTGCTGGCGGCCGTCTGTCACGTAGAGGATCGTCTCGGGCGACCACGTTTCCATGCGGTAGGCCAGCGTGGCCAGATCCGTCGTGGCATAGTTGAACCCGCCATCGCTCTTGCGCACGAGACAGGGGTTGTCCGTCCATTCGCCATTCCGGCTGATGCGGAACGGGTCATCCTTGTCGGGCAGCTTCCCATCGGTGAAGACCCCGATGGCGCCGAGCGTTTCGCGCGCCACCCCCGCGGCCAGGAGACTCTCTACCACGCCGGCCAGGCGCGGGTTGTAGAAACTTTCGCCCAGGGTGACATCGAATCGAACGCCGAGCCGCCGGTAGACCTCGTCGAACTGATCCTGGGAAAGATGCTGCATCTTCTCCCAGATGCGCAGGTTCTCCGGGTCGCCCTGCTGAAGTTTGACCAGCTCCTGGCGGGCCAGTTCGCGCTGAGCCGGATCGGCATCGCAGACTGCGTTGGTGGCTTTGTAGATGCGCTCCAGTTCGGCAATCGGGTCGGCCTTCAACGCTCCCTCGTCGAGCCCGCGCTTCCAGCCCAACAACAGGATTCCAAACTGCGTGCCCCAGTCGCCCAAGTGATTGTCCGCGACGACCCTGAAACCGAGAAACCGGTGCAGGCGGTCCAGCGCGTTGCCAATGACGGTCGAACGAATATGGCCGATGTGCATCGGCTTGGCGACATTGGGACTGGAGTAATCGATCACCACCGTACGGCCGCTGCCGACGGCCGGGACGCCCAGGCGCTCATCGTCCTGGATGGCCTCCAATCTCCTGGCCAACGCCTCGCTGCGCAGGAAGAAATTGATGAACCCCGGCCCGGCCACCTCCAGCCGATCCACCCCGTCCGGAAGCGCTGGCCCCCTGGCAATGGCCAGGGCGACATCCCGGGGCGACTTCTTGACGAGGCGCCCGATGGCCATCGCCGCATTGCATTGGTACTCGCCATGCATTTCGTCCGCCGTGGGAACGACACCTATGTTGATCTTCGACAAATCGACCCCGGGAAAGGCGGCTCGAAACGACTCCCGGGCCCAGACGGACAGGCTCTGTTCAAATGTGTTCATATCACGCGAAATACGCAGAATCGGGCGTGGAAGTGCATAACCATATATTGAAGAACCGGTTATGGAAACCCAAAAAAAGGCGCAATGATATCTCTTGAAATAGAAACTCACGGGTGTAAAGTGCGACCCGGGTTCTTTATTGGCGAACCCATAACGAGTTCAACAGAAGGGATAGGATATGGCTATATTCAAGAAGTCAACCACCGCCAAAGCGGGGAAGAAACCGGCAGCAGCAGCGAAGAAAACCGCAGCCGCCCCCAAGGTTTCGGCCGAGGAACGTCACAAGATGATTGAGCGCGAAGCTTATTTCATCGCTGAAAAGCAGGGGTTCCAAGGCGATCCTCACGCGCACTGGCTCGCGGCGATCAAGAAGGTCGACGCCATGCTGGCGAAGAAGTAATCGCAAGGCGGAATGTTCGTTGAACCGGCCGGGCGAAAGCCCGGCCGGTTTTTTTCCTTGAGCGCAGTACCGTTCCGATTCACAGTAATCCCGTTTTTGAGGAACCATTAACAGAAAGGGGCTCCCCATGAGCGATCCGACCCAGGAAGCAAAACCCGCGTTCCCGCCTGAGATTGAAGAAGGCCGTGTCATCGCCGTCCTTTCGTATGCGTTGTTGCTCGCCATGGTGCCGTACTTTTTCCTGCCGTTGATCTGGCGCAACAATGACTTCACCCTGTACCACGCGAAACAGTGCCATGCCATCTGGATTGCCATCCTGATCCTCCTGGTCATCGCCGCGCCGCTGATGGCCGTCTGCGTCGGCGTCATCATCGCGGCCGTCGCCCTGATCGGCGCCCTCGTATTCTGCGTCATGGGGATCATGAACGCAGTCAAGGGCGAGACCAAGCCCCTGCCGGTCGTCGGCAAGTGGGGCGAGGAGTGGCTGAAGGGCATTCGGAAGATCTGAGGCGACCACTCAGTCGTCGTAAGCAAGGGCAGGTCATGCGGACCTGCCCTTGTTTTTTTGGAATCCCCTATGTAATCTGGCCCCGGAAGACCTGAAACCATGCAGGAATCCGATCATCCTATCGAGCAGAGCGAAGGCCCGGGCCTGCCGCCGGAAGTGGCGCAGGGACAGACGTCCGCGATTCTCTGCTACGCATTGAGCCTGACGCTCCTGCCGTTCTTCTTCCTGCCCCTGATTCTGCGGAACAATTCCTTCTCCCTCTACCATGCCAAGCAATCGCTCCTGCTGTGGATTCTGGGGATTGTGTCGTTGTACGTGGGCTTCCTGCTCATGGTCTTCTTCTGCCTCGGACTTGTGATGATTGCGGGCACTTCCGCGCTCCTGGTTGTCCTCAACGTCGTGGGCCTCATCCACGCGATCAAGGGCGAGCAGAAACCCCTGCCGATCGTCGGCGCCTGGGCCGAAACGTGGTTCAAGGGCATCCGAAGGGCCTGATCTCCCGTCCATGAAAATCGTCTTCCGCAAACCTCCGGCTCTGCGCGAGGACCCCGAGTTCATCGTCGGGGTTCTGTGGATTCCTCTCTCCGCCATCGTCCTCGCGCTGGTCCTGCTGTCGCGCCTCCCGGTGTTCTGCCTGTTCCACCGTCTGACGGGCTTCCCCTGCCCCGCCTGCGGCACTTTCCGGTGCGCGGAGCACCTTGCCGCGGGACATTTCAGGGAGGCATGGCTGACCCAGCCCCTGGCGGCAACCTTCGTTCTCCTCGCCATCGCCTACGTAATCTATTCGTGGATCGTGGTGCTTCTCCAACTGCCGCGCCTGCGCGTGGAAGGGATGACACGGCGGCGGGGGTGGCTGATCGCGGGCGTGTCGGCGGCGGCCGTGGCGGCCAACTGGGTCTATATCGCCTTTCACGGCGTGTAAAAGCGGCTCAATGAGCGTGTTGCATTCTGCCCGCCAACCGTCTAGGATGACCCGCCTTGTTGAGGTCATGTATTGGAGACTTTGCCACGATGAAAATCACGATCGTCGGAACCGGATATGTCGGATTGGTAACAGGCACCTGCTTTGCCGAAATTGGCCATGACGTGCTGTGCGTGGACAATGACGAGCGCAAGATCAAGGTCTTGAAAAGCGGGCAGATGCCCATATACGAGCCCGGCCTCGAAGAGATGGTCCACCGCAACGTGGCCTCGGGCCGCCTGAAGTTTTCCGGGTCCATCGAAGAGGGAACCGCCTTTGCGGAAGTGATCTTCATCGCCGTCGGCACCCCCCCGGGCTACAAGGGCCAGGCCAACCTCTCCTACGTCGAACAGGTCGGCCGCAAGGTGGCGGAACACATGACCGGATACCGCCTGCTCGTCGAGAAAAGCACCGTGCCGGTGAACACCGCGGAACAGCTCAAGCGGACGGTGGCGAAGTACTCCCGGTCGGACATCGATTTCGACGTGGCGTCCAACCCCGAGTTCCTCCGCGAAGGATGCGCCATTGACGACGCGTTCAAGCCGGATCGCATCGTCGTGGGCGTCGAAAGCGAGCGGGCCGGGAAACTGCTCCAGGCCATCTACGACCCGATCGTCAAGAAGAGCGGCTGCGAGTTTCTCCAGATGAACATCGCCAGCGCCGAGCTGACCAAGCACGCCTCGAACTCGTTCCTGGCCATGAAAATCTCCTACATCAACGCCGTCAGCCGCGTCTGCGAACTGGCCGGCGCGGATATCGAACAGGTGGCCCACGGCATGGGGCTGGACAAGCGTATCGGGCCCCGGTTCCTCGATGCCGGCGTCGGCTACGGCGGCTCGTGCTTCCCGAAGGACGTGGATGCGTTCGTGCACATCGCCGATCATCTCGGATACGATTTCGAGCTGCTGAAAGAGGTCCAGCGCATCAACCATTCCCAGCGCGAGCACGTCATGAAGAAGATCCAGCACGAACTCTGGGTCATCCAGGACAAGACCGTCGCGGTGCTCGGGCTGGCGTTCAAGCCGGAAACCGACGATGTGCGCGAAGCCCCGTCCCTGTACTTCATCCCCCAATTGCTCGAGGCCCGCGCCCGGGTGAAGCTGTGGGATCCAGTGGCACAGGAGAAGTTCAAGGAACTGCACCCCACCTTGGACTACTACAGCGACATCGTCGAATGCGCGAAGGATGCCGACCTGCTCCTCATCCTGACGGATTGGCCGCAGGTCAAGGGCATGGACCTGGTCAAGATCAAGGGGGCCATGAGATGCCCCGTGATCGTGGACGGCCGGAATCTGTTCGATCCGGAGGACATGAAGAACCGCGGGTTCACCTACCACTGCGTCGGCCGCGCCTAGGTCTTCGGATTGACTTTTGGAACTTCTTTAATTAGCGTGTTTGGCGCAATTTACGGAACATGAAGGGAGAGTGATTAGTACCGTGTCTGAAGTCAAAATCAGAAAAGGCGAGTCGGTGGACAAGGCGTTGCGGCGCCTGAAGAAGAAGCTGGATAAGGAAGGGATCATGAGGGAAATCCGTGCCCACCGGCACTTCGAGAAGCCCAGCGAGAAGAAACGGCGTAAAGCCGCGCGTGCGCGCATCCGCGCGCTTCAAACGCCTCGCTACTAGAGTGCAGATTGAGCATCTTGGGGCGGGATTCCTTCCAACAGGGAGAATCCCGCCCCGTTTCTTGCAGACCGCCTGAACGGCAGCGGTTCTGTGCATGGCACGGTTCGGCATGATCTTCGGACTTACAACGCGCTGGAACGCCGGTCGCCATACTGACGGCGAGAAGATGATCGGGGAAATCCTCGACTTGGGCGTGGACCACGTCGAACTGGGATACGACCTTCGCATCGACCTTGTCCCCGGCGTGCAGACCATGCTCAAGGCGGGGAAGGTCAAGGCCGACAGCGTGCATAATTTCTGCCCCGTGCCGGTCGGCGCGCCGCGGGGCCATCCCGAGCTCTTCACGCTGGCCAGCAGCGACCCAAGGGTCCGCGAGGGCGCGGTCCATCACACGTCCAAAACCCTGCGATTCGCGGCGGGCGTGGGCGCGAAAGTGGTCATCGTTCACGCGGGCAACGTGGAGATGCCGAGGATCAGCGCCGATCTGCGCGCGCTATGCGAAAAGGGAGAACAGGACTCCCCGCAATACGGCAAGCTGAAGCTGAAACTCCAGGTGACGCGCGAGAAGAAAGTCGGCAAACAGCTGGACTACCTTCGCCAGGGCATCGAACAACTGCTGCCCGTCGTCGCGGAAACCGGCGTCAAGCTGGCGTTGGAGAATCTGCCCACGTGGGAGGCCATGCCCACGGAGCTGGAAATGGAGGAACTGTGCAGGCAGTACGCGCCGCAGGGATTGCGTTACTGGCACGACATCGGCCACGGGCAGGTGCGGCAGAACCTCGGATTCATCAATCACGAGCGATGGATCGAGCGGTTGCAGCCCTACCTGGCCGGCATGCACATCCACGATGTGATCCCGCCGGCCATGGATCATGTTCTTCCCCCGCATGGCCAGGTCAACTTTGGCTCGCTGAAAAGGTTTGCCAAGGGGGATATAGTCCGTGTAATTGAACCGGCACCGCAGACGCCCGGGGAAGTGATTGTCGAGGCCCTGGACCTCCTGCGAAAAGCGTGGGCGTAACGGCCCGATAAACGACAAACGAATGGACTGACATATGAAAGCGCTGATTACAGGCATCACGGGACAGGATGGATCGTACCTTGCCGAGTTCCTGCTCGAGAAGGGCTACGAGGTCTACGGCATGGTCCGGCGATCCAGCACTGAAACTTTCGACCGCATCGCCCACATCAAGGACCGGCTGACGCTCATCCAGGCGGATTTGCTGGACCAGGTCTCCCTGATGAAAATGCTGGAGGAGGTCCGGCCCGACGAGATTTACAACCTGGCCGCCATGTCCTTCGTCCCGACGTCCTGGACACAGCCCGTGCTGACCGGCGAATTCACGGCCATCGGCGTCACGCGGCTTCTCGAGGCCATCCGCCAGATATGCCCCAAGGCCAAGTGCTACCAGGCCTCGAGCAGCGAGATGTTCGGCATGGTGCGCGAGGTGCC
>ERZ1645192.1238-NODE-1238-length-21408-cov-21.849295_pt1 | contig 21408 bp, 18 predicted proteins | sample MGYA00575354_ERZ1645192 | MGnify/ENA primary metagenome ERZ1645192 (study PRJEB40844, sample SAMN11349763) | freshwater sediment metagenome | isolation source: river sediment | host: Sediment | place: India: Faizupur Khadar , New Delhi | collected 2017-02-21 ... | reverse complement strand
AAAGGATCGCATCATCAAACACGACCCGCACGGTTTCAACGTGCCCGGTAACATCTTTGCATACATCCTGGTAGGTTGGATTTTCGGTTGTACCGCCGCAATAACCCACCTGGGTCTCAACGACACCTGGCATGGCTTGAAAACGAGCCTCCATCCCCCAAAAACAACCGCCGGCTAAATAAACTTCCTTAACCATTCAGCCTGGACCCTCCCGCCGCGCCATTTGTTAATCTTGATTTATCAAACACCTTTTTTCCTCTTCACAGGTTAATTGTCTTTAATATATCACCGCCCCGCCAGCGGAAAGCCTAAATCCTTAGACAAACCGCTAACGTTAACCTCAATTTGTGAATTTTGCAGCAAACGGACTGGGGTTGAGCTGAGCGCCTGCGCCTCAGCATTGGGATGGGCCCGGAAGGATTCGAACCTTCAACCAAGCGGTTATGAGCCGCCTGCTCCGCCATTGAGCTACGGGCCCTGCTTCGCAGCAAATAATCTTACCATAAGCCCGTTGCGGGCTATTTTTGCATTTTAGCCCAGCTATCCACCAATGAAAGCGTGCGGTTCAAGACCAGTGCCTCTGGGCGGCTGTCCTGACGGTCGGGGGTGAAGTAGCCATTGCGTACCAGCTGGTAGACCTCACCCGGGCCGGCAGAGGCCAGGCTGGGCTCCAGTTTGGCGGTCAGCGTTTCAAGCGAGCGCTGGCTGACATGGTCCACAAAGGACTGGCCATCTGGCAGGTCTTCGGGGTGTTCGTCTTCAAAAAGCTGATCATAGAGGCGCACTTCCGCTTCCAGCGCGTGCGGCTGCGAGACCCAATGGATGGTGCCCTTGACCCGGCGCCCATCTGCCGACATGCCACCGCGCGAATCGGGGTCATAGGTGCAGTGCACCAGGTTGACATGCCCGTGCTCATCTTTTTCAACGCTGACTGCGCGGACGTAGTAGGCATTCATCAGGCGCACTTCCTGGCCGGGTGAAAGGCGGAAGTACTTGGGCAGCGGCTGCTCCATGAAGTCATCCTGCTCAATATAGAGCTCGCGGCCGAAAGGCACCAGACGGCTGGTCGCACAGCTCGGGTCCTGCGGGAAGTCGGGCACTTCAAACCACTCGATTTGCCCTTCGGGGTAGTTATCCAAAACGATTTTGAGCGGGCGGAGCACCGCCATGCGCCGCTTGGAAGTCAGGTTGAGCTCATCGCGGACGATATGTTCCAACAATTCGACATCCACAAAGCTGTCGCTTTTTGCAACGCCGATGGTGTCAATGAATTTGCGGATGGCCTGCGGAGGGTAACCGCGCCGACGCATCGCAGCCAACGTCGGCATACGCGGATCGGTCCAGCCATCCACATAGCCTTCTTCAACCAATCGGCGCAGCTTACGTTTGCTCATTACCGTATGGGTCAAATTGAGCCGAGAAAATTCGATCTGCTGCGGATGGAAGAGGTTAAGCTGATCCAAAAACCAGTCATACAGGGGACGGTGATTTTCGTACTCCAAAGAGCACATGGAGTGGGTGATGCCTTCGAGCGAATCGGACTGACCATGCGCAAAGTCGTACATCGGGTAAATGCACCAGCGGTCGCCGGTGCGATGATGGGTTGCGTGCAGGATGCGATACATAACCGGGTCACGCATATTCATGTTGGGAGAGGCCATATCGATTTTGGCTCGCAGGGTCTTGCTGCCATCCGGAAACTCTCCGGCGCGCATGCGCTCGAAAAGGTTTAGGTTTTCTTCAATGCTCCGATCGCGCCACGGGCTGTTTTTGCCGGCTTCGGTCAGGGTGCCACGGTAAGTGCGCATTTCTTCAGGAGAAAGATCATCCACATAAGCCTGGCCCTGGCGGATGAGCTGCAGCGCCATCTCATAGAGCGCTTCAAAGTAGTCTGAAGCGTAAAACTCCCGGTCGCCCCAATCGAACCCGAGCCAGTGGATGTCTTCCTTGATGGCGTCGACATATTCCACATCTTCTTTGACCGGATTGGTGTCATCGTAACGCAGGTTAGTCAGCCCGCCGTATTCCTCCGCGATGCCAAAGTCAATGCAAATGGCTTTGGCGTGGCCGATATGAAGGTAACCGTTGGGTTCTGGCGGAAAGCGAGTGTGCACCCGGCCGCCAAACCGGCCGGTGCGATTGTGTTCGTCGATTATTTCCTTGATAAAGTTGGTTTTAGTGGGTGTCTCTTCGTTCATCGGACGCTCCTCGTAAATGAATGTGTCATTATACCATCCGGCCGGGGGCTACGGCCCGCAAAAGACCATGTGGCGCTCAGCCCTTGCCTTCAAGCGGCCTGGCACCAGCCGGCAGCCTGAGGCTTAGGCTCACCCTGCCCGCTCTGTTTTGCACGCTGGGCCGCCGGCGCAGCACTGTGGGCGGCTCTTAATCCGTAACAGCCCCGGAAAACCGCTTCCAGGGCTGTCGGAATAAGTTGGAGTCTTTTATCTCAGCGGCAGGCTTCCGCCAGGCGGGTTGCCAGCGACCGGATCGCTTCGGTGTCTTCCGGCTTGGCACTGCCGTTAAACTCCACCGCACCCAGTGTTTCCCACTCCAACCGGCTGGCAAAACCTTCAAAAACGGATTTAGCGCCTCCCGACCAGGCCCAACTTCCCAGATATGCGGCCTTTTTATGGCGGACCCCTTTGATTTCGGCCATGGTCAGTGCGTGCAACATGGCCGGAAACATTGCCCGTTCATAAGTCGGGCAGGCCACCAAAATGCCACGCTTTGTCCACAGCGATGGGAGGAAGTAACTGGCATCGATCTCGGAGACATTGAACACTTCGATCGGAACTTGGTTCTCGCGCAGCGCCTGGAGGGCGCTTTCCATGGCGCGTTCGGTGTTGCGGTACATGCTGCCATAGAGCACAGCCACACCCGGCTCAGCCGGCTCGCCGGCGTAGCTCGCCCAGCGCTGGTAACGTGAGATGATCCGATCTGGGTAAGAGCGCCAGACCGGTCCGTGTGACGGCGCAACCATGCTGACCGGATGGGCGCTGACCTTCTCGATGGCTTGCAGTACATTTTTGCTGTACGCAGCCACAATATTGCTGAAATAACGCAGGGCTTCAGCTTCCACGCTTTTCAGGTCGGGCTGCTCATCGTCAAAAATGGAACCATTCAGTGCGCCATATGCTCCAAACCCATCACACGAGAATAGCACCTGCCGCTCTTCCAGATAGGTCATCATGGTCTCGGGCCAATGCACCAGCGGGGTGAAAATAAACCTTAGCGTCAAGTGCCCCAGGCTGAGGGTTTGGTCATGTTTGACGACTTCCACATTCTCGGTCAGGTTGTAAAAGTCCTTCATCATCGAAACGGCCTTGGCCATTCCCAAAAAACGGGCATTGGGTGCCAAGGCGCGCAGGCGGGTCATCGAGCCGGAATGGTCCGGCTCCATATGGTTGATGATGACGTAATCCAACTGGCTGAGATCCATCAGCTTGGAAATCTGGTCTACGAAATCGTCGGTAAAAGCCTCTTTAGAGAGGTCAATCAGGGCGGTTTTATCATCGCGGATCAGATAGGCGTTGTACGAAATGCCACAGTTATCAATCGGCCACAAGCCTTCGAACAAGCCGGTGGCACGGTCATTAACCCCAACCCAATAGACGTTCGGGCAAATTTCGACGGGGCGCATCAGGCTTAAGCTCCCAGGAACTTGCGCACCTCAGGCAGTTGGCCGCTGCTTCCAAGGTATTCGTTCTTCTGGGCGATAAACTTGGCGTATTCTGCCATATAGATCTTGCCCGGGTCGCGCAGGTCAAATTTTTCGGGGTGCTCCAGGAAGAATTCCCGGTGCACACGCGTCCAGACCAGGCGTCCGTCGGTGTCGATGTTAATCTTGGTGACGCCCAGGCGGGCGGCTTCGCGGAACTGAGAGGCATCCACACCCTTGGCGCCGCCCAGCTTGCCGCCAGCAGCGTTGATGCGCTGCACTTCTTCCTGCGGGACCGAGCTGGAGCCGTGCATCACCAGTGGGAAACCTGGCAGCCGGCGCTGAATTTCAGCCAGCACCTCGAAGTGCAGGCTTTGGGTGCCGCTGAATTTGAACGCTCCATGACTGGTGCCGATGGCGACAGCCAGCGAATCACAGCCGGTTCGCTCTACAAAATCGCGCGCCTGATTCGGGTCAGTCAACTTGGCATTGGACTCATCCACGCTGACGTGCTCTTCCACACCGCCCAACATGCCCAGCTCAGCTTCGACGACGATGCCCTTGGCATGGGCCGCTTCCACAACCCGGCGGGTGATGGCAATGTTTTCTTCGTAGGGCTTGCTGCTGGCATCAATCATGACCGAGCTGTAAAAATTGGAATTGATGCAGTCGTAGCAGGTTTCCTCGTCGCCATGATCGAGATGCACCGCGTACACCGCCTCAGGGAAAACGACCTCCGCTGAGCGAATTAGCCCTTCCAGGAAGGCTTTGTCGGTATAACTGCGCGCACCCCGGCTAATTTGAATAATAAAGGGAGCCTGAGAATCCAGATTGCCGCGGAACAGGCCGACGATCTGCTCGAGGTTGTTAACGTTATAAGCACCCAGGGCATACTTGCCGTAGGCGTGTTCAAATAGCTTTTTAGTTGTGACGATCATTTTTGCTCCTTGGGTCGGAATGAACCTCAATTTTTTACAAATTATACCTATTTAATCCTCAGCACTCAACAAACCATCGGGTTTGCTGGCGGAAACGTGGCCGAAAGCCAGCCCGGCTAGTTCAGGCTGACCCTGAGTTGCACGTGGCTTCAGCCGGCGGCCTGTTCATAAATGGCGCGCAGCGTCTCACCATAGCGCTGTGGGTCGTGCTCAGCCCGCACGCGGGCCACAGCAGCATTCCCTTTGATGGAAACGATGGCAGGGTCTGCCATGATGGCACGAATGGTGTCTTCAAGCCCGGCTTGAATCTGCCGGCTAAGAACCGCTCGTTCCTCAGCCGTGGTGTAGAGCGCTTCACCCAGGTTATTCTTGGGAACCTGGATCAACCAGCCAATGTTCTCATTATTGATCTCGGGAAAGGCGCGGATGTCAGTGGTGATCACCGGGCAGCCGCAGGCCTGAGCTTCGATTACAGAGAGGCCATAAGTTTCAGCCCAGGAAGGCAGCAGCGCTGCATCGGCGTTTTTTTGAAGCTCGACCACCTGCGCATTGGGAAGTTCAGGGTAATATTCCAGCCAGGCGGGGTGGGCAGCAATCACCGACTGCACCCAGTGTAAATCTTCTTCCGTCTCCGCCGAGGCGTACGGCTCGAAGCGCAATGACGAAACCAGGATCAGCTTGATTGGCAGTTGTTCTTCTTCAGCCAGCTTTTGAAAGGCTCTGAAAACCTCTCGGCCTCCTTTGCGGAAAAAAGCTGCCCCAACCATGATGAAACGCAGCGGGTTAGCTGAGCTAACATCGCGCGGCTCACGGATTTCGCAAAGCACTTTTTGCGGAGGGTGCAGCACAATCATCTTGTCCAAAATTGGCTGGGTATACGCCGCCGGCAGCGCACTGAGCAGGTCCTTTTGGATTCGGGCGGCGCTCTGAGACCAGGCGATCAGCCGTCCGCAGGCTTTGCCGATAATTGCGTCCAGGGCGCGGCGGGTCAGGTCGTTAAACAGTACATCTGGCGCCCGGTTCCCCTGATGACGGGTCACCAGATGATCAAAGCGCGGCAAGATCGTCTCAAAAGATGCCACCCAAGGCGTTTTACCGTAGCTGATACCGTTCGAAAAGTGAAAGACATCCACTTTGTTCAGGTCAAAATCGTCAAATTGATTGTTAAGATTAAATGTGGAAATGAGCGGTTTGCCGATCAGCCGATTGATGCGTAGTGCCAGCGCCCGGCGATAGCTGTAAATGTCGCGGACGGGAACGTAAGTGAAGCCGGGTACTTTGTCGATGATGATTCGCTGATTGGTGTAGTAATTGTAACGGTAAGCCAGAACCCCAATTTTCACATCTTCCTCCACGTCTGAATTGCAGGCGTCATTATAACGCATTCGCTCCGGGCAAAGCTCTCGTCATTCAGCAGTGGTGCCTATAGCAAGAGCTCCCACCTCGCCGGGCAAGCGGGCAGCGTGGGTCGGAATGCCCCACACCAGAGTTAAAGCCGGCCGTACGCCCGCGGCCGTGTTAGAATCAGAGCCGAGAATCACGATGCGCCTCCGCAGCCTACCCACCTTCTACCTAATACTGGCTTGCCTGCTGGCAGCCTGTCTGATGCTGAGTGGCTGCGCCTCAGCGGTGCCGATCTTAACCCCGGAGGTAACCGCCCCCCGGCCCAGTCCCACCCCCAACCCGGAACAGCGTCAAACCCAGGAAGCCTGGGGCGCCACCCCAACCTCGCGGCCTTCCCCCACACCCTGGCCGATTGCCTCCCCGACGGAACCGCAGGCATTCATGCTGGCCAGCAGTGTCGATCTGAACCCCCTGACCGGCCTGCCAGCAGAAAGCCCTAACCTGCTGCAACAGCGGCCGGTCTTGGTCAAGCTGGCCAATTGGCCGCGGGAACTTCGCCCGGCTGTGGGCTTAAACGCTGCGGATATGGTTTTTGAGTACTACATCGGCTTTCAGATGAACCACTTTGCCGCGCTATATTATGGCGGTGATGCTGCCGTGGTGGGGCCACTTGCGCCCGGCAGGCTGCTTGACGCCCGCCTTGCCGCCCACTACCAGGCCAACTTTGTCTATGCCAGCGCCGAACCTACCATCGAAGGTGTGCTGAAATCTGTTTTGCCCGAGCGCGAATTTTCCCGTGGGTTTCTGGGCTGCCCGGCAATCTGTACTGAAACCGAAGCCCAGGGCGGGAATACCGTGGTCAACACCGCGGCAGTGCGCGAACACGCCGCCAATCTTGATCAACCTGACTTCACTCCTGCCTTAGGAGGTCTGAGTTTCTCTGAAGAAATTAGTGATTGGGATGAAGTAGCCCTGCGCCTCAGCTACCTTTATGCCGACTTCTCGGTCATGGATTGGCGCTACGATCCAACCAGCCAGCAATATCAGCTCTGGCAGGACGCACAAACTGCCGACGGAAGCATCACGCTTCAACAAACCTTTGACCGCGATTCGGAAGAACCGGTAGCCTTTGAAAATGTGTTAATTTTGTTTGCTAACTATATTGAGTATGAGAGCGACCTGCATGACATCGACATGCGCGAAGGCGACCCCAATCAGCAGGCCTTCCTGCTGCGCGATGGCAAACTCATTTTCGGAACCTGGGGTTCTTCCGGTCCCGAGCAGCCGTTCCAATTTCGCGATTTGAACGGCCAGCCGCTGGCCCTAAAGCCCGGGAGGTCGTGGGTGGTTTTCGCCAGCACAAATACTCACACCAGCCAGACCACGCCCGGCAACTGGGACCTTACTTTTTCTGTACGCTAACTTCAGGCTGCCCGCAGCGCTTCCGGCTGGAATTTGCCGACCCGCATGCCATTCAGGGTAACCGCCAGTGAAATACCCATGTCTGCCAAAACCGCAACCCAGAGCGGCGTCAGCCCTGACACTGCCAAAACTGCAGCGATTGCCTTGAGCCCCAGGCTGATGGCGATATTTTGCCGGATCAGCTGATTGGTACGGCGGGAAAGGCGGATGGCATCCGGCAGGCGGCGGAGATTGTCATCCATCAATACGACGTCGGCCGTTTCAAGTACCTGGGCAGTCAGTGCGCCTCCCATGGCGATGCCAACATCGGCATTTGCCAGCGCTGGCGCATCGTTGATGCCATCGCCAACCATGGCGGTCGGCCCAAATTCTGTGCGAAGCCGGCGCAGCTCTTCCAGCTTTTGCTCGGGGAGAAGTCCCGCGCGCACCTGCGGCAGGCCGATTTCATCTGCGACGCGCCCGGCAACAGACGGGGTATCGCCAGTGAGCATGACTGAATGAATGCCGAGCGCGCTCAGGTCACGAATGACAGCGGCTGCCTCCGGTCGGATTTCGTCTTCCACACCGATCAGGCCGCGAACGCGTTCGCCATCGCATACCAGCATTGTAGTCTGGCCCTGAGCTTGCGCGCTCCGGGCTTGCTCGGCCAAAGAAGGTGGGGTGTTGTGTTCTGCCAGGAACAAATTCAGGCTGCCGACGGTCGAGAGCTGGCCATTAATGTAGCCCTGCTGGCCACGCCCGGGGAGGTTGACCACGCCTTCGGCTGCCGGGTATTTTGTGAGTACACCCCAGGCGTCGGCTTCAGCTACCACTGCCTGACCCAACGGGTGGCTGCTGTGCTGTTCCAATGAACCCGCCAGGGCAAGCATGTCGCCGCAAGGTTCGCAGCGCTCCGCCCCTTCACAATCGATAGACTGAACCAGCGATACGGTTGGGATGCCTTTTGTGAGCGTGCCGGTCTTGTCAAAGGCGATGGCTTTGGTCTGCCCCAACTGCTCCAGGTAAATGCCACCTTTAAAGACGACCCCCAGGCGGGCCGCCCGCGTCAGGCCGCTGATCATTGTTACTGGGGTGCTGATCACCAGCGCGCATGGGCAGCCGACCAGCAGCACGGATAGCGCCCGGTGCAGCCAGCCATAACCTTCCACCTGATTGAGCAGCGGCTGGCCAAAAAACAGCACCGGCACCAGCGCTACTGCCACTGCAATTGCAAAAACGATGGGCGTGTAAACTTTGGAAAACCGGTCAATAAATTTTTGCTGATCGGAATGATTGGCCTGCGCCTCCGTCACCAGGTTAATAATGCGCTGAATGGTCGTATCGGCTGCCAGGCGCTCCACGCGGACCCACAGCGCGCCTTGCCCGTTGATCGAACCAGAAAGCACGCCGCTGCCGGCCTGAACCGGCACCGGCTGACTCTCACCGGTGATGACAGACTGATCAATCTCACTCTGCCCTTCCAAAACCGTTCCATCCATCGGCAGGCGTTCCCCGGGTCGGATAACAATCACATCACCTACGCGCAGCGCTTCGACCGGGATGTCTTCTTCGCGGCCTCCAGTTAACCTTCTGGCAAACTTCGGTGCCAAATCACTGAAACCGGAGAGAACTGACCGAGCCCTGGCATTGGCGTAATCTTCCAGGGCCTCCGAAACGCTGAACAGCAGCAGAAGCACCAAAGCCTCGGCCGTTTCGCCGATCAGTACCGCGCCGACCGAGGCGATGGTCATCAAACCGGTCATATCCAGACTGTGGCTGCGCGTCAGACTGCGCCAGGCGCCACGCATCACCGTCCAACCCGCCAGCGGCAGCAGCAGCAGCTGAATCAGCGTCACCCACTGCGAGGCAACACCCCCGCCCGGCAGGAAAAATGTCAGCGCCAAGAGCATTGCTCCGGGTAGCGTCACTTTAAAATCTCGATTGCTGCGCAAGATTTGCCAAAAGCCTTTTAGCCCACTGGCGCCTTGTTCCGCGCTGGCCGGCACTGCGCAATTGGCGCAGTTAAGCGCCGCTTCAGACACTTGACCGCTGATAGTATTTTCAATTTGACGATCGCCTGCACAATTGGCACAGAAAGCATCACTCATTTTTTCGCTTTTGCTCATTTTGAACCCAATTCTGAATGGATATGGCGACTATGCTCCAGGGCGCGCTGGAATAAATCGCCGATATGCGCGTCATCCACCCGGTAGAAAATTTGCTGGCCTTCGCGCCGAGCAGACACGAACCCCAAAAGACGCAGCCGCTGCAGCTGGTGAGAGACCGCGCTCTGGCTGATCTTAAGGGCCTCCGCCAGATCGTTCACGCAGGTTTCCCCCTTAAAAAGCACAGCCAGCAGCCGCAGGCGGGTGGGGTCACTCAAAGCTTTGAACGTCAACGCCATGCTGGCAGCGTCATTCTCATTCAATGGTACCGATGCATCCAAATTTTCCATTATTTCGCGCTCGTTCGATGAATATATGATCAACTGTTCATATTATAGCCATTCTTGTGCTTTTGTCAAGCCGTCTTTGCGGATACGGGGGAAAATTGCCGAGCGCCGCCAGCCTGCCCGGCCAAAAATTTATTGGCTGGCCAGGTAGCGCAGCAGCGCCGCGGTCAAGCGGGCGTCATCTACGGCCTGATGGCTGTTGGGCAGGTCAATTTGGCAGATCCGCCCGGCAAATTCCAATTTTTGTGATTTAAAGCCGTTGTGGCGGGTGTTCCATTCGCCATAATAGGCGGCGAACAATTTCATCATGCAGAATGCCTGTCCGTCTTCCAAAGTCCACGGCAGGCGGCTGGCCTGGCAAGATTGTTTCAGCATGGTCCAGTCAAACTCGGCGTTATAAATACCAATCGCCCGCTTTTGCAGGATGGGTTCGACTTTTGCCCAAACTTCCGGCCAGCGAGGGGCGTCAGCAACCATCGCATCGGTAATCTGATTGACTGCGGTCGAAACCGCCGGGATGGGCACACCCGGGTTAACCAGGCCATCATACAACACCTCTCCCTGCAGATCTACAATTCCCACCTCTATAATTAAATCCTGCGGGCCGGTACCAGTCGTTTCGGTATCCAAAAAAATGGGGTCAAGCGCCAAAACCTGGCGGGCACGTTCGATGACTTTAGGGTGGGCAGCAGGCAGTTTCATCTAGTCTCCATGATATTTTGGCTATTATATCAGCCGCCTGGCGCGCAAAACCAGCCTTGGTAAGGCATAAGCTATAATTCCCATCAAGGAGGTGCTTTACCCGCCAGGCCTGCCTTTTTTGCCGGCAGAGCTCTTCCCAAGATGGATATTGAGATCAAGCAAAGGAGCCTGCAGACTGTGAATTCTTACCGCCATTTCGCCCGCCATTATCATCAGGGGCCGTACACGCATTTCACCCACCGGGTGATCGCGGAATACTTCCCCAGCATTTGTCAGACACTGGGCATTCACCCCAAAAGCGTGTTGGATCTGGCTTGCGGCTCCGGTGAATTTGCAATTGATCTGGCGCTGAAAGGGCTTAGGGTCAGCGCCATCGACCAGTCAGCCAGCTTGCTGCGAATCGCGCGCGCCCAGGCGAAAGCGGCCGGCGCAGGGGTTCAATTTGTACGCGCCGACATGAGCGCTTTTGAGCTGCCAGAGCGTTTTGATGCTGTCACCTGTTTCTTCGACAGCCTAAATTACTTGTTGAGCGTCCGGCAGCTGACCGGCGCTTTTACCTGTGCCTGGCAGCAGCTAAACCCGGGCGGATATTTTATTTTTGACATGAACACGATTTATGGGCTGGCTGTGCTCTGGCAGCGCTTTCCAGTCATTATCCAGCAAGAGACAGATGACTATCTGGAAGTCGCCCAAAATACGTGCGACTATGAAAACCTGATCGCCAGCATGCGCCTGATCATGTTCGAAAAGAATGGCGATAAATGGGATCGCTACGAAGAGCTGCACCGCGAACGCGGCTATGCTTTGGAAGACGTCCTGCTGCTTTTGGAGCGGGTTGGTTTTGAAACACAGTTCATCTTTGGCGACCCGCTCAACCAGCGCCCGTTGGCAGAAAAAGACGGACGCATGTGGATCGCTGCCCACCGGCAGAGTTGAACTGCAGGCCAGTCGCAGCGAAACAGAAGAGGCAGCAATGTGGCAAGAAGAAGTTTTGCGTGACCTGGAAGCGGCAGCCAACCCCGACAAAGCTCCAGCGATGGCAGCCTACATGAAGAACCAGTTTGATTTCCTCGGCGTACAAACCCCTCAGCTGAAGCAGATTGTCCGCCCACACCTTAGCACTGCCAGCCAGCAGCCAGACATTGACTGGGGTTTTGTGTGGAAGGCCTGGGAAACACCTTATCGTGAGGGACAATATTGTGCCATCAATTACCTCAGCCGGGTAGCCAGCCGGTTGAATGCAGATGACCTGCCAGCGCTGAAAGACCTGGTTAGCTCTAAGCCCTGGTGGGACACGGTGGATTCCCTGTCCGGTATCATCGGTTCGCTGGTCCTGCGCGTTCAGCCTCTGAAGGGAGCCATGTTGGCTTGGAGCAGAGAGGATTTCCTCTGGGTGCGCCGCAGTGCAATTCTCCATCAACTGAGCTTTAAAAATCAAACTGATGTGCCGCTCCTTGAAGAAATCATCCTCAACAATCTCGGAACGCGGGAGTTTTTCATCAACAAGGCCATCGGTTGGAGCTTGCGCCAGTATGCCTATACGGACCCGCTCTGGGTCAGTCAGTTTCTTGAAAATCACCGCCAGCAGCTTTCGAACCTCTCCGTTCGGGAAGCCAGCAAGCATCTGAAGCGCTGAGAAGGCGCCGACCCGCGCACTGGAGTGCTGCCAGGCAATCTCCAGCTAACGGCTAAGCGGGGGGTCCAGCCGGGCCTGCGCCTGCTGCCAGATATCAGCAAACATGGCCTGGGTTAGCCGGCCGGTTTGGGTATTTTGCCGGCTGGGGTGGTACGAGCAGAGCAGCCAAGGCAGGGGGCTATCCAATGGATAAAATGCGCCATGGGCAAAGACAATATTCTTCTTAGGCAGCTTTGAAAAGCGGGGCAGCGCCAGCAGTCCGTTTAGCGCGATCTGGCCAAGCAGGACAATGCCCTGAATGTTGGGCAGAGCGTCCAATTCACTTTCGAGCCAAAAGCGGCAGCTGCGCAACTCTTCAGGCAAGGGTTTATTTTTGGGGGGTGCACAGTGGCAGACCGCGCTGATGTATAAATCCTTCAGCTTAAGGCCGTCGTCCAAGCTTTGTGCATTTGGCTGGCTGGCAAAGCCAGCCGCATGCAAGGCCGGGTATAAAAAATCGCCGGAGGAATCTCCGGTAAACATGCGGCCAGTCCGGTTGGATCCGTGCGCACCAGGAGCCAGACCCAGCACCAAGACGCGCGCCTGTGGGTCGCCAAAACCGGGTACCGGTTTGCCCCAGTAATTCTGTCCACGGAAAGCCTTGCGCTGGACCCGGGCTGTTTCTTCACGCCAGGCTACCAGGCGTGGGCAGCGCCGGCACTCCGTCATTTCTGCCTGCACCTGGCCCAGCAGCCCGTTTTCAGAAAATTCAGCTTCCATCAGCGCAATTATAGCAGGCCGGCCAGGCAGCCAATAAAAAAAGGCAGCCTTTTGGCAGGCTGCCTCTCCAGTTACCTGGGCTGTTTATTTGTTGAAAGCCAGTGCGGACCAGCCGGCATAGCTGCCGGTTTCTTCCAGCTCATATTCAATCCGCAGCAGCTGATTGTACTTGGCTACCCGGTCCGACCGGGCCGGCGCGCCGGTTTTGATCTGCCCCATATTCATTGCCACGGCCAGGTCGGCGATGGTGGTGTCTTCAGTTTCGCCTGAACGGTGCGAACAGACCGCCCGCCAGCCATTTTGCTGCACCATACTGACGGCATGCATGGTCTCGGTCAGGGAGCCGATCTGATTCAGCTTGACGAGCAGCGCATTACAGGCCTTTTCTTCGATGGCGCGGGCGATGCGTTCTGGGTTAGTCACCAGCAAGTCATCGCCGACAATCTGCAGGCGGTGCCCCACCTGGGCAGTGAAATTCTTCCAACCTTCCCAATCATCCTGAGCGAAGCCATCTTCGAGTGAAACGATTGGGTATTGATCAATCCACTTGGTCCAAAATTCCACCATCTGATCACTGGTCAGCTTTCGGCCTTCTTTGCGCAGGTTGTAAAGGTGGGTATCTTCCTCATACAGTTCAGAAGCAGCCGGATCCAGCGCGATGCAGACCTGCTCGCCGGGTTTATAACCGGCTTTGACAATCGCTTCCAAAATCAATTCGACCGCTTCATTATTGGCTTTGAGCGCCGGAGCAAAGCCACCTTCATCGCCTACCAAAGTGGCGTAGCCCTTGGCTTTCAATACGGTTTTAAGGGAATGATAAATTTCCGCACCCCAGCGCAGCCCTTCGGCAAAGCTTTCGGCTCCGAGCGGCATCACCATAAACTCCTGAGCGTCAGTGGACTGCCAGGAAGTGTGGGCGCCACCGTTGAGGATGTTCATCATCGGTACGGGCAGGACATGAGCGTAGACCCCTCCCAAATAGCGGTAGAGCGGCAGCCCGACCGATTCGGCCGCAGCCTTGGCAACGGCCAGGCTGGTTCCGAGGATGGCATTGGCGCCATAGCGTGACTTGTTGGGGGTACCGTCCAACTCCAGCAGCACAGCGTCAATCGCGCGCTGATCGGTCGCATCCCAGCCGAGCAGCTCCTCGGCAATGTCTTCATTGACGTGGTCAACAGCCTCGAGCACGCCTTTGCCCAAAAAGCGGTCTTTATCGCCATCGCGCAGTTCCAAGGCTTCGTGTACACCGGTAGACGCACCGGATGGGACAGCGGCGCGGCCAAAGCTGCCATCGCCTAAAATGACTTCGACTTCAACCGTCGGGTTGCCGCGGGAATCTAAAATCTCCAGCGCGTTGATGTACTGAATTGTAGTGTCCATGCTCAATCCCTTTCTTTTCTGATGATCCTGTTGCTAATAATGGCTTTTAGGCTAAATCTGCTGGCGGAATTATATCACCCGCCAACCCCTTCAACTGACAGATGGAATGAATGAGCCCGGTAAAAAGCGGATGCGGCCGATTGGGGCGGGAGAGAAACTCAGGGTGAAATTGTGAGGCGATCATAAACGGATGATCCTTCAGCTCCATCATTTCCACCAGCAGGCCATCCGGCGAAACTCCCGAAAGCACCATTCCATGCTCTTCAAAAGCTTGACGGAAGCGATTATTAAATTCGTAACGGTGGCGGTGGCGTTCCGAGATCTGTGCCTGGCCGTAAAGCCGCGCAGCCAATGTGTCAGGCCGGATCTCACAGGGGAACAGGCCCAGGCGCATGGTTCCACCCAATTTTTCAAGGTAGCGCTGGTCGTCCATCAGGTCAATGACCGGTGCATCCGTGGCTTTGTCAAATTCAGACGAATTTGCTTTTACTTCCCCGAGTACATTTCGGGCAAATTCAATGGCCATCACCTGCATCCCCAGACAGAGGCCCAGGTAAGGCACCTGATGTTCGCGCGCGAAGCGGGCGGCCATAATTTTGCCCTCAACGCCGCGGCTGCCAAACCCACCCGGCACAACGATTCCATCCACCCCAGAAAGCCGCTCCAAACCAATACCTTTTTCAAGATCTGTGGCTGAAATCCAATCGATGTCCACATCCACACCGCAAAACAGGCCGGCATGAGTGAGCGCCTCGCGCACACTAATATAGGCATCATGAAGTTCAACGTACTTGCCCACCAGGCCAATTCGGACAGTCGGCTTGTGCCGATCAAGCTCATTCACGATCCAGCGCCAGCCATTCAAACGCGGTTCATGCAGCGGTTCCAGAGCAAGGCGTTTCATCAGCACATCGGCCACACCCAGCGATTCAAGCAGAAGCGGAATGCGGTAAAGCATGTCTGCGGTCACCAGCGGCACAACCGCTTCGAGGGGGACGTCACAAAACTGGGCGATCTTGGCACACAGCTCTTTTTCCACCGGGTAATCGCTGCGCGCGATGATCATGTCGGGAAAGATGCCGATCGAGCGCAGTTCCCGCACGGAATGTTGCGTGGGTTTCGTTTTGATCTCACTGGTAGCTTTAAGGTAAGGCAGCCAGGTGATGTGCACAAAAGCCGTGTTGGTGCGGCCGAGGTCATTGCGCATCTCGCGGATGGCTTCAAGGAAGGGCTGACTTTCGATGTCGCCCACGGTACCGCCCACTTCAATTAAGGCGATGTCAGCGTTAGTCGTCCGGCCGGCCAGATCGATACGCCGTTTAATTTCGTTGGTGATGTGCGGGATGACCTGAATCGTGCCGCCGAGATAGTCGCCACGCCGTTCGCGGTTGATGACTTCTTCATAAACCTGACCGGTGGTCACGGTGCTGGTCTTGGTTAGGCGCAGGTCGCAGAAGCGTTCGTAATGCCCCAGGTCTAAATCTGTTTCTGATCCATCATCCAAAACAAACACCTCACCATGCTGATATGGGCTCAGCGTTCCTGGGTCCACATTCAGGTAAGGGTCCAGCTTCTGAATGGTGATATTGAAACCGCGTGCCTTCAGCAGCCGTCCGATGGCTGAGGCAGTGACGCCCTTGCCTACGGATGAAAGCACACCTCCGGTGAAAAAAACGTATTTAGTAGCCATGGTTCTCCCGCGATGTCAGCTCGATGTTTCAGAGGTATTTAAAAGTTTCGGGGAGGGCTGATCATTCCAGCGCCTCCCCGGTTTATTATATCTGTCTATGCGCAGCGCTCTTCAGCGGCATGCCTAATCCTTGTCATTTTGTCGGGTCTGCATCGTGCGTTCGTAAATGTCTTCTGTGTCAGAGTGGTAAGACTTTGACTTCTTGACACGGTTGGTAATCTCTGGAAGGCGCTTTTCAGCTTTGTCCATGGCTTGGCGCAGCGCAATTTCCATAAAGGTCGGATCGGGAATGACCTCTTCAGTCGGCTCTTCTTCAGCAGCTTTTTTGCCTTTGCCCTTGCGCGCAGGCTTGCGCGCCTCAAGGGGCGCTTCTTCCGGAACTTCCTGCAGCGCTTTCATGCTGAGCTTAATCTGGCGCTTGCGCTTGTCGACTTCCAACACTTTGACGTCGACTTCCTCGCCCACCTTGACCACCTCTGATGGTACTTTCACGTAGCCATGCGAAAGTTCGCTTACGTGCACCAAACCCGGCCGTTCAGCGCCCAACTCGACGAAGGCGCCAAAATTCTCCAGGCGCACGACGGTGCCGTGCAGCACCATTCCCGGCACGATCTCACGCCATTCGAGCGCGAGCGGTTCTTTCATGGTCAGCTCGATGTGATCCTTAAGCACCCGCTTCACCCATACAGAAACATTGTCGCCGGGCTGCAAAACCTCTTCCACTGTTTTAATTTCAGCGTCGGGTTTGGCGGGGTTGATGACCTGGGAGATATGCAAAAAGGCTGGGACCGCGGATTGAATATCCACCAGCGCGCCCTGCAGCGATGTCTTTAATACTTTGCCCTCAAACTTTTGTTTTGGACTGATTTTACTTTCTTGATTTGATTGTTCGACCGGGCTTTCCATCATTCATTCTCCCAAGGGTTATTTTCACAACTTGTTAGTATAACGCAGCCGTTGGGAAGTGTCAAACGAAGCTGCAAAATCTGCCGCCCGCCAAATTCGACTCTGCTTGCGGTTGCCTTGAACCGCACTCCCCTGAACAGACTGCGGAAAAGCCGGCGGCGGAAGGGCAGCTGCAACTGTCTTAGCAGGTTATTCCCTGCCAGCCAACCCGAGCTCACGCAAAAAAGCCGGGTCGTTTTTCCAGTCCTTGCGCACTTTGACTGTCAGGTCCAGGTAGATGCGTTCTCCAGACATTTTTTCGATTTCTTCCCGGGCGAGCGATCCGATCTGCTTGATCTTTTCACCATTTTTACCGATCAGGATTGCTTTTTGTCCTTCGCGCTCGACAAAAAGCACCGCTTTGATGTAAATCAGCCCGTTTTCCCGGGTGGAATATTCATCCACCCGCGTCGCCAAACTGTATGGGATCTCATCTTCAGTTAGTGTCATCGCCGCCGCCCGGATGATCTCAGCGGCAATATCGCGTTCATACGCGTCAGTAATCTGATCTTCGGGGTAATACTGCGGACCCTCAGGCAGCAGGGCGGCCGTTGCAGCCACCAGCTGGTCAACACCGGCGCCGGTCAACCCTGAAACTGGCAGCACCTGACGTGCATTGAGTTGCTGGGCAAACGCAGTCCAGGTTTCCTTCAGCCGTGCTGCAGAAGGGACATCCTGTTTGTTCATCGCCAGCAGCACCGGCGCTTTAACCTCAGGTTGGCTGATGAGCTCCGCCAGCCGCTGGTCATTTTCATCTGGCTGGGCACTGCTATCCGCCAAAAAAATGATGACCTCCGCATCGCGCAGGGCAGCCTCAGCTTCATGATTGATAAACTGACTAAGCTTGTCCTTGGGCTCATGCAGGCCCGGGGTGTCCATAAAGATAATCTGATAATCGTGACTGGTCAGAATGGCCAGCTGACGCTTGCGTGTGGTTTGCGGCCGGGCAGAGACCCCAGCCACCGGCTGACCCAACAAGCGGTTTACCAGGGTACTCTTTCCCGAATTGGGTTTACCTACCAGTGCGGCAAATCCGGAATGGAAGGGTGAGGGCGTTTCTTCCGCCAAATCACTGGTCATGGCTCTGCTCCTGTTTCGTGCTGAAATTCCGCCGCTTAGTAATTCGAGATCATGTCAATGTTACCACGGTCGCGCGCCACTTTGTCGAACCAGCCATAGGTCAATAAAGCCAGGCCGCCGGTGAGCAGCGCGAAACCCGCCAGGATCAGCACCAGCTGGCCATCGCTCAACCCGGTAAACATGGGAAAGCTGCGTCCGATCTCCCCCAGTAAAGCCCGCCGCAGCAGTGTATACCAGTAAGCCAGTGGCAGGGCATAGCCCAGATAACGCAGCGCTGTCGGCAGCACACTCAGCGGGAAAATTGCGCCGGAAAAAAGAAACAAGCCGGTCCCGACTACCGTCCCCAGGTCGTAGGGGTTATTCTTGATCAGAAGTGTCCATCCTCCCAGGAAGATTCCCATAGCGGTGAAGCAGATCATCCCGAGCAGCAATGCGATCAGCAGCAAGCCCCAATTTACTGAAGCCAGACTGAGCGGAATGTGCAGAAATACCACGCCAAAGATGAGAATCAGGATGACAGAGATCATGGAAACGAGTACCGTTGCGACGCTGCGCCCGATCAGATAAACTGGGATGCGAATGGGAGCAATATAAAGATATTTCAGGGTGCGGTAGTGCTCACGGTCGTCCAGAATCCCATAAGAAACACCTTGAATGACTCCATTCGCCAGGTGGGAAAAAGCGTTTCCGATAAAAATATTGAGAAAATCAGGGTCGCTGAAGTTACCTCCGCGAATCACCATGTACATGACCACCAAAATGGCCGCCCCGGACAAAGGAACGATCAGTCTATAGATCGCGAACACAAAGGGATCGGTCCAGTTGGATTGAATCTGCCAACCCAACCAGGTAGCCGTTCGGAAGGTTTTTGTGTTTGTGGGATGTTTAAGATCAGTTTCTGTAGTCATTGAATTATGACAGCCTATCTGTGATTTTGCCCTGACGGATAGCCAGGCGCTCCATATAGCGCAGCATGAAGAATGCCGCCGCAATGTAAAGCACGCTCAGACCAGCCAGGATGGATACTTCCAGCCCGACCGGCAAAAAACCGAAGTCAACATTGGCGGCAAAGAGCAATTGGCGCATAGCGTCCATACCCAACGTCAGCGGGATGATGGATGCCAACGCAGCTGGCCAAAAACCGAGTGCCTTCACCGGAAAATAAAACCCGGATAAGAAGTGAATGGGTTCCTGTAACATGGAAGACAGATGCCAGGCTTCACGGTTGAGCAAGAGAAAAAGAGACGCAAGCATAATGCCCATGCCGTAAAGGGCCAGCATGGTTAAAACGAACACGGCAAACAGCAGCCAAAAACTGGTGACCACATAACTCACCTGAAAAATCAGGCTTCCCAAGATCATCACAGCCAATGCTCGAACGGTAGTCGCAATTAACCCACCAGCGGCCATGCCAAATAGAATGGACATCAGTGAAGTCGGGGCGATGATGTAGAGCGCCAGATTGCCGTTTTCTTTTTCCCAGTAAAGCTGGCTGGCCATCGACCAAAGGATGTTGGCCCAAAAAGACATCATCGCGCCGCCCAGTACAACGAAGCCGATATATTCTTCCGGCGCGTTCAACGCACGGTAGACATACACATATCCGATCGTCGCCATAAAAGGCATCAAGACGTCAAAAAACAAGAAATTAAGGTCGCGAACGCTGCCTACCGCGCGTGGATACGCCCGGCCAATTACGGAACGGACGAAAAGCCTCCAGCCAGTCTGTTTGCTGATTTCAGTCTGCATGGCCATTCTCCACCTCTTTCATGGAAAGACCGGTCAAACTGACGAACACATCCTCCAGCGTAGCCTCACGCTTGTGCAGTGATTGGATCAGGCTGCCCCGCTCGGCCAAAAATTGGATCAAACGAGTCAAGACACCGTCATCTTCAAATATTAATTGTAATTCTGCGCCTTCTTCCAACTGGCGCAGAGAAGCCCGACGGATCCCCGGAATAAGCCGGAGACGTTCCAGATCTTGCTCATCCAGGGCACTGACGGCGATCTCATAAACGGCTTCAGCGTTTAGCGCTGCCTTTAAGGCTTTCGGTGAGTCGCAGGCCAATACTTTACCCTGATTGATGATGGCGACCCGGTCGCAAAGCTCTTCGGCTTCAACCATGTAATGGGTGGTCAGGAGCAACGAGCGGTCCGGGTTATCATCCACCCACTTGCGGACAAAATGGCGCACATCGCGCGAAGCGCCCACATCCAGGCCGAGCGTCGGCTCATCCAAAAAGAGCACCCGTGGATCGGTCATAAAGCCCCGCACAATGTTCATCTTTTGCCGCAGGCCGGTAGAAAGGTTGGAACACTTGGTTTCCGCACGGTCTTCCATACCGACGATCTTCAGAAGTTCCTTGATTCGCTGATTGGCCTGCCGCGACGGGATGCCATAAAACTGTGAGAACATCCACAAGTTTTCTTGTACCGTTAACAGCCCATAGCCTGAGGTCTCGCCGCCGGAGACCATATTGATGTCTTTGCGCAGCTGGTCCGACTGGGTGACGACATCCCAACCGTTCACGCGTGCACTGCCGGAGCTTGGCCCAAGCAAGGTCGTAAGGATCTTAATCAGCGTGGTTTTGCCGGCGCCATTTGGGCCGAGCAGCCCAAACAGTTCGCCTTGGGCTACATTCAAGGTGACATTATCAAGGGCGATCAGTTGATGCCCCGCTGTTTTACGCGTCTTTTTTATGTTATAGGTTCGGCCCAGAGCCGAAGTTTCCACAGCCAGCATCATTCCTCAATTCGTAGGGTAATCGTAGGGTAAGTGTCAAGCACCTTTTTCACAGGGAGGATATCATAGGATCTGAAAGGGCGACTTTTCTTCTTCTTCTCCTCCTTAATGCTAGTGCCGGGGTCGGCGTCCTCGGCACTAGACGATTCTATAGCAGTAATGCACCAGCGACAAGGCTTTTCACATTAAAACCGGGCAAAGCATGCCCGGTCTTTTTGTTTTGTAATAAAATCCTGAAGCGCATCAGACCAAGGAGAAACAATGGAAGCCAAACCCACCACTTACCCGATTGACATCGCGGGCGTACACCGCGATTTGCGTCTTTTTGAAGTTAAACCCGGCCTGCGAATCGCCATTTTAAACATCCTGGGCGACGTAGAGCTGGTGGATGCTTGCGCAACGGCTCTCGCTGAAAAACTCAGCAGCAGCCCCTATGAGGTCATCCTCACGGCAGAAACCAAAAGCATTCCGATTGCCCACATGCTGGCAAAGCTCACTCAAAAACCTTACGTTATTCTGCGCAAAGAGTTCAAACCCTACATGGGCAGTGTGATCGAAGCTGAAACCCTCTCCATTACCACCGGCAAAAAGCAGCTCCTGCTGCTGGACGAGAAAGATATTCCGTTGATCCGCGGGCATCAGGTTCTCATTCTGGACGATGTCATCAGCACCGGGTC
>ERZ1645192.1237-NODE-1237-length-21411-cov-6.795936_pt1 | contig 21411 bp, 19 predicted proteins | sample MGYA00575354_ERZ1645192 | MGnify/ENA primary metagenome ERZ1645192 (study PRJEB40844, sample SAMN11349763) | freshwater sediment metagenome | isolation source: river sediment | host: Sediment | place: India: Faizupur Khadar , New Delhi | collected 2017-02-21 ... | reverse complement strand
GTAAAGTCCCCTTTCATTATCTCTTCGGTTAATTGTGAAAATTTGATATCCATACCGGTTAGATCGCTCGGGCTCCCGACATATTTTATCTTCTGCGTATCCTCAATGGCGGTAAATGAAGTCCGGGTGATAGCATCAATAATCCCGATATAATTGGTATCAAATCCGTTACCGGAGAAGAAGTCCACGAGATCTTCAGACTGGGTTTCTGTTGCAAGGACAATCATGTACTCTTTCTTTCTGGGCATAGCCAGAAATGATGCAACCAGCTCCCCATCACTGAATGATGGTGCCAGAACCAGGATATTCGTTCCTGGATTAACGCCTCCCTTCTGATCTATTATATCGATGCCAGTCAGATACTTGTACATCAGTGTTTAAAAAATGGTTTTGCTATCATATTAACCCAATGATATCTCCCGGGTTTTCGTACACGTTTTACCATTATCATATCGAATCCTTTTATAGTTATCATAAAGAAGTTGTAAGGCCAGTTATTCAGAAAGGATATATGCTAATCTTTGAGTATACCGGAGTATAATTGAAGATTTACGAATTTCAGAAGATATTGCATATGTTTCTCCTGCCAACCACAGTTTTGAGGATACTATGATTTACCAACTATACGAATGGCACCTTCTTCGCAATCTTGATAGTATTCCTCAGGTTATCTGCTTTATGATATCTGATGCTGAAATGGAGAATGACCCGGGACAAATCCGGCGCATCATTTCATGGTGTCTTGAGATATCCGAAAAGATCAGAAAGAAAAATGCACAGTGCAACGGAATTTCGGAAATCATTATACATATCAGCACCCTCTGCCCATCAAGGCAGCCCCAATATATCTCAAAAATTTATGATTTGTCTGATCTCGTAACCGTCCATCTTCACTATGATGATACATCAGAGACATTTGGATCCGGTATTCCGGTGACCATCGCTATAGGAAAATCCGGACGGGAAGAGATTTCTGATGCGATACAAGCGATGGCGGATAATAATGTACCTCCGGAAGAAGTAACAACAGAAGTTCTGGAAAAATATCTGACTTTTTCACATACTCCGGATTGTGTCTTTAAGACTGGAGGGGCGCATCTGGTTGATTTTCTTATCTGGCAATCGGTTTATTCAGAACTCTTTTTCCTGGACCTGAATTGGGAAAAAATAAGGAAAATAGATCTTATTCGCGCGTTCAGGGACTACCAGTCACGAAACAGAAGATTTGGAGCCTGACCTTAGCACACCGATCTTTTCTTCATTTCCTGGCGCTCTGAATATACCCTTATTGCACGAAGCATGTCAAGTTTCCTGAACATCGGCCAATAGGGAGCACAGAAATAAACGGCTGATTCATGGCCGTTTGCAAGCCATGGAAGAAAGTTGGAAGTCCTGGACTCATTCCCGGTTCGTATGATGAGATCCACAGGCGGGAGTGAGACCGTGCTTCCGTAGAGGTTTTCCTCAAAGAGTTCAGGAGTGATGTCTTCCCGGGTAATCTTCTTCTTCCTCACATCATCCAGTATTTTGGCAGTTGTCCGAAGCATCTCATTACGCCCGCCATATGCCAGAGCCATGTTCAGATAAAAATTATCATAATGAGCGGTCGCTGCTTCTGCCTGTTCAACTGCACCGCGTAGATCATCCGGAAGCATATCCCGATCACCAATCATCTGGATCCTGATGCCATATTTATGAACGCGCTCATCAATACTGATGCGGCTTAATTTCTCCTTAAACAAGGTGAAGAGGTTCTGAACTTCCTCATCTGATCTGCTGAAATTTTCAGTCGAAAATGTATACAGGGTAATATGCCGTATGCCTAGTTCCTGTGCCCATTCCAGAACCTCTTCAGTCCGGTCAGCTCCTGCGCGATGTCCGGAAGATGTGGCAATGCCCCGTTTTTTTGCATACCTGCGATTCCCATCCTGAATTATTGCAATATGCCGGGGAATATGCATACACTGCCTGGAAATTAGGTATTCATAGATATGCTCGATACATCTGCGTATCATACCGGTGTCACCTCAATAATAATGCCATCATCAGGATACCGTTCAACATAGTATGCCGGACCTGTTATCTCACCGGCAATCTCTTCCAAAATCCACCAACCGGTTTCGATCCGGTCATCGAATCGTTCGTAGAGGTTGTTATCCAGATCTTCCGGCATTGATTCATAGAGGCCGTCACATTCCCAGACTCCATAAATGAGTGTGCCATCATCGGTAATCTCATCAAATTCTCTGGCAGTATTGGCCGCTATCCTTCGAAGTCGCATTCTGAGCTGGACTCTGTCTTTAAAGTCAGATGAACACCAGTGAACTTTTGGAAGATCGGATATATTTTTTGAACTTTCCCATCCGCCCTGGACCGCATTTGAGACATCTCCCCTGAGGAGGTACCCCCGGCTTCGCATCTCATCTGCGTTGAAATCTCCCCATTCCAATTCATTAATATTAAGAAAATCGATGTAGGGCAGATATTTTGTCAGCTCATCAATATTCGGAAGGGATGGAACCTCAATTCCAACATCCAGACCTGCTTTTTTTGCACACTGAATGCTGTCATGGAAGGGCGTGTCTTTCAGATTCTTCCATAGCTCTCCAGGTGGATGGAACCGGATTTCATCGACAAGACCGGTTATCGAGCGGATGATCTGTTCATCTGGAGCCATCCCGGTATAGAGGTGTATATGGTGTTCAGGACCGAATTCTGTCTTCAGGGCTTTCGCATACTCAACCAGCCGGTCAGGGAAGAAGAATGGTTCTCCTCCGGTGATTCCGGTCCCAAGGGCAGACATTCTATGTGCTACCCTGAGCATTTCTTCAGGAGAAGAGATCTGATGTTCATTGGCATACATGACATCCCGGTTTTTCCGTTCCTGTGAAAGCGGACAGTACCAGCAATCACGGTGGCATAATCCGGTGAGGAAAAGGACTAATTTAGCTCCTTCATAACAGAGTTTACAACCTGCCGATAGTCTACTATGAGGAGGAAGGTCTTCAGAAGTGTTATCATCCATTGCAAATCAGATAATCTCCTTCTATATTCACAATAGAGAGATAAATAGTATCCGGAGAAGGATCAAAAATTTATTTAGAAATTTTCTTTTCAGCAAGTCTGGTAACTGCACTCAGATCAGTATCCAGCATAAGTTCAAGCATACCTGACTGCACAGCACTTCTTACAAACTGATCCCCTTCCCTGGTTCTGATAAGAAGGGTAGTCCATCCATCAGGAGTCCCTACACTTCCAGCTGAAATGTCAGCATCGAGAGCAGAGAAATCCTTACAGACTCTGCAACCTTCCCGTATTGCAGGGTCTATCTCTTTAAGTGGAATATTTACAATATTTCCATCAGAAAGTGTCAGTTCCAGTTTTCCTTTCACATCCATCCGGACAATTTCATAGACGGGGAGATTGTGTTTTCCTTTTAGAATTTCTTCCATTAATGGATGATAGTTGAAACTTTCCGTGCAAAAGAGACCTATCATCAACCGGATTGCTTTCCCATATGGTCTGACCAGATCATGGGAAGACTCTTTCATAAGCCGGGCAGCCTGCATAACACAGGGAGTGCCCACTATGGCAATCCGGGTTAACTTTTTTGTAACGACTGCAGTCTTTAATGCGTTTAAAACGGGAACACTCCAGTTATATCGGCTTCCTGCATGTTCCAGCATCTCTCCTGCACCCGTAATCAGTATTGAAATTGGTTTGTGAGTCCAGCGATCTTCAGTGACGGTAATTACTCCATCAATGAGACCTTTCGAGAAAGCATCGGCAAGGATTGCAGTTACCGCCCCTCCACTCTGTTTGTGTGATATTTCAGTAGTAGCACGCGCCCCGGTGGTGGAGAGATAGGTCCCTAATGGTTCTACTTTTTCAGGTTTAGTTCTCGGGCAGACTTCATAACATGCTCCACAGGGAACCTGGTCGCTCTCCTGTTTACAATATCCTGATGAGACCGGGCGGACAATACCCGGATCTTCTGAAAAATACAGAGCATCTGCCGGGCATACAGCGACACATGCACCACATCCACTACATATACCCGTGTCCCAGACCTCTTCCTGTAAAGCTTTGTAGGTTTTGTTCTTTGTCATGTCCTCACTCCCAGGTATATTTACCGGCAAATGGCCGGTTGCTCACCGGTGTTATTCGGGTATACGAACTATTCAGGAGTTTTTGGGAATCGATGCCATAATACTCAGAAAATTCATTAATATATGGCTGTATTTTCTCAATCTCTTCTTTCGTTGCAGTCGTGGCAGTGCTTCCTATACCAAGTGTCCAGTCTTCTACAGTTCCCCGTATGAAGATCTCTCCGCCATGAATGCCGCTTGCAAGGCCCATCTCTGCATACGATGCCTCGTCCTGCATTCTGAACATAATGACCAGACCCCCAGCCATATACTCTCCCAGGAATGCCTTTGCAGTCCCTCCGATAACAAGGACCGGCCGTTTTCCCTGGAACTGTTTCATGTGAATGCCGCCCCGGTAGCCGATATCGTCGCGTACGAAGATCTTTCCGCCTCTCATACTATGACCGGTTGCATCCCCACTGGCACCATGAATTATTATCGTTCCCTCATCCATGGTATTTCCCGGAGCATGGTCTGCATTCCCCAATACTTCAATCGTGGGGCCTTTCATAAACATACCAAGGTCTCCTCCGGGAACCCCGTGAATCACAATTTTAACCTTCCCGGTCAGACCATCGGCGATAAAACGCTGACCCATGATATTCTGGAGAGTGATTTCTGATACCCCGTCACGAACAGCCTGCCTGATCTGCTTATTGAGCGGCGTGTAATGAACACCGGCTGCATCTATGGTAATATGAGACATATTCAGGCTCCTATTGATTTCACATCCAGCACATCAAGCAACGTCTGATCAAGCATATACCCTCTCAGGCGGTCACGATTCCCACGAAGAGATTCTATACTGTTAATTCCTGCAGCGCCCATGAGTTCTGCTAACTCCAGTGTCCAGGCATCCAGAAGATTTTTCACATTCGCTGCAGCTTCATCAGGATTTAACCGGGCAACAAGATCAGGTCTCTGGGTTGCAATACCCCAGGTACACAGCCCCCGGTAACAGGTCCCGCAGACTCTGCACCCCATGGCGATCAGAGCGGCGGTCCCAATATACACTGCATCGGCTCCCAGACAGATGGTTTTTGCAATATCTGCACTCTGTCTGATTCCTCCGGATGCAATGATAGAGACTTCATTTCTAATTCCCTGTTTTCGAAGTTTGGTATCAACCGCTGCAACCGCTGCTTCAATCGGGATACCGACATGATCCCTAAAGACCAGGGGAGATGCACCGGTCCCTCCCCGAAATCCATCAATTACAACTGCATCAGCACCAGACCTTGCAATACCGGCCGCTATAGCTGCAACATTATGGACGGCAGCAATTTTTACAAAGACCGGCTTTTTCCATTCTGTCGCTTCTTTCAGGCTGAGAACGAGTTGTTTCAGATCTTCAATTGAATAGATATCATGATGAGGAGCCGGACTTATCGCATCACTTCCTTCCGGAATCATCCGGGTACATGAGACATCAAAACATACCTTCTCACCAGGGAGATGACCGCCGATTCCAGGTTTTGCTCCCTGCCCTATTTTAATCTCAATAGCAGCTCCACGCTCCAGATAATTGACATCTTCACCAAATCGTCCGGAGGCTACCTGTACAATCATGTTATTCTGGTAGGGGTACAAAGCCTCATGCAGTCCGCCTTCTCCGGTTCCCATGAATGTTCCAACTTCTGAAACTGCCTTGGCCATGGCTTTATGGGCATTCAGAGAGATGGCTCCATAGCTCATATGGCCTATCATAATCGGGGTTTCCAGTTGGAGATTGGGGGTGAGTTTTGTCACCAGGCTGGTATCGTTATTCGCACCCTGAGTGAATTCGAGTTGTTTCGGCTTTTTCCCTATATATGTCCGAAGTTCCATCGGTTCTCGAAGCGGATCTATAGATGGATTTGTCACCTGGCAGGCATCCAGCACCAGGTGATCGAAGAGAATAGGATATTGTGCAGCATTTCCCATTCCGCCAAAGAGTATTTTTCCACTTTCCGCCTGTTTGAAAATATTTTCCTTTATTGGTGTTGTCCAGACCGGGTGTGACCGGTAATCACAGGGTCGTTCCATGATGGTTATCGCATCACGGGGACATTGCGAGATACAACGATGACATGCAACACAGTTCCGGGTATTGGTGATTATATGATCCTGTTCTAAGCGAAAGACACCATATGAACAGTTGTCCACACATCGTCCGCAGAGCATACACTGGTTCTTGTCAACATATATCTGGAATTTGGTTGGTCTTGAACCGATTATCATGCCACGGTCCTCCCGACAATCGGACAACCTGCCTTTGGCATATAGATTTTGTGAATTGCAGAATCCACAGTCCTGATAGCAGCCTCTTCACTGGAGATAAATAATCTGTCGTCATGCTCACCAATCACCAGGGGTCTGAGCTTGATTCGGTCAGAAAATCCGACTATTGAATCAGGAGAAGCGACTGCAATGGCAAAGGGACCGTTCATCATGGCAGAGCCATAGGTCAGGCGGATAGCGGTATTCAGGGTCTTCTCATTCTCTGACATACGCTCGATTTCTTCCCAGAATGGAGGGGCAAGGGCACGAACCGCCAGTTCCTGGGTAAGGCCATGTCGTCTGACCAGAAGATCCATCAGATATGCAACAACTTCCGTATCGGTATACATCGTGCAGTCATATCCAAAACTTTCGATATACCGACGGTTTGTACCATATGAGGTGATCTCTCCATTATGGACGACACTCCAGTTCAGGAGGTTAAATGGATGTGCTCCCCCCCACCAGCCGGGAGTATTGGTCGGGTACCGGTTATGAGCAAGCCAGAGATAACCCTCGTAATTCTCCACCCGGTAAAAGTCGGCAACTTCCTCCGGCCATCCTGACGCCTTGAATACTCCGATATTTTTCCCTGATGAGAAAACCAGGGCCCCTTTGATGGATTTGTTGACCTCCATCACAATATGTTTGACTATTTCGTCATCAGGAGTTCTGCTCCGCTGCATCAGCCGGGTCTTCGGGCGGAAGAAATACCTCCAGGGAGTATGAATCTTTTGTATTCCGGTCTGTTCCCAGGTTGGTATCTCCTCATCATATTCAATCATACCCCATGTTTCAAGGAGATTCTCCACCTGGGTTTTTGGCTCCAACAGATTATCATAGAAAACATGGATTGCATACAGGTCAGCGTAGTCAGGGTATACCCCATATGCAGCATACCCGGCACCCTCACCACTTCCGCGCTCATCCATTACTGAGAGGGCATCCCTGATGGAAGATCCATCCATAAGCTCACGCTGTTTATCAATTACTCCAATTATTCCGCACATATCATCACATAAGCCTCATTATCGGGCATATTTACATAGCGAGCATGATCCGGAGGTGTCCGGAGTGGAAGCTAACTGCTTGTCAGATCCTTATAAGCTTTTCACCTTTATAATTCTGTTTGCCTTTCATTACCCCCCTAATAGTCGGAATTTTTTGTTTGTTTAGAGAATAAACTCTCATGAAAGGTTTGTTGCCAACCAAATCTGAATTGGTTGGTGATCATTCATGTAAAACAACTTGAATAGTAGTATGAAAAAGTTTTCCCCTACCCGTAAGGCTTAAATCCCTCCAGGTAGAAGTATGTTTCAATGTCTGATGCAAAAGTCAGCGAAATGCTCGCCAGGGTTAAGGCAGATAATGTTCAGTTTATCCGCCTGCAGTTCAATGATATCCTCGGCATCCCCAAGAATGTCGCAATACCTGTAGTTCAGCTGGAGAAAGCTCTTACAGACGGAATATGGATCGATGGTTCTTCAATCGAAGGATTTGCACGGATTGATGAATCTGACATGATTCTGAAACCGGATATGGACACATACCAGATTCTCCCCTGGAGACCGGCAGACAAGCGGGTCGCACGGTTCATCTGTGATGTATATACATACGGTAACAAACCATTTGAAGGTGATCCGAGATCTGTATTAAAGCGAAATCTCGATGAAGCAGCCAAATTAGGGTTTACTTTCAACTGCGGTCCGGAGCTGGAATTCTTCGTTTTCAAGAGGGATGCAAATGGACAGGCCACCACTGAATTTGTAGACCATGGAGGCTATTTTGACCTTGCACCCAGTGATGCAGCAGAAGATCTCAGACGTGATATCGTTATTGCCCTGACTGAAATGGGTTTTGAGATTGAAGCTTCACACCATGAGGTGGCAGATTCTCAGCATGAGATTGATTTCAAATACGGAGATGCTCTCTCAGTTGCTGATAAAGTCATTACCTTTAAGTTCGCAGCAAAGACTCTTGCCCTTATGAATGGACTGCATGCAACCTTCATGGCAAAACCGATTGGAGGCATTAATGGTACCGGTATGCATACCCATGGATCCCTGAGCAAGGATGGAAAGAATATTTTCTTCGATCCAAACGCAGAGAACCAGTTATCCGAAACCATGCTCTACTACATCGGTGGGCTCATGAAACATGCAAAAGCAATTGCACGTCTTGGAAACCCAACCATCAACTCATACAAGCGTCTGGTTCCAGGATATGAAGCACCCGTCTATATCACCTGGAGTGCAGCAAACCGTTCCGCCATGATCCGTGTTCCTGCTGCCCGTGGTAACAGTACCCGTGCAGAACTCCGCAGTCCTGATCCAACCTGTAACCCATACCTGCTCTTCGCGGCTATGATTGCAGCCGGACTTGATGGAATAAAAAATAAGATTAAACCTCCGGCACCAACTGATGTCAATATCTATGAACTCACCGACGAGGAACGGAAGAAGAGAGGAATCGAGATGCTTCCAGGATCACTTATCGAGGCCAATGATGAACTCTTAAAAGATAAGGTCATCTGTGATGCACTCGGTTCCCATATCGTAGAAAACCTGACTACAATTGCAATTGCAGAGACAGATGCATTCAGGCTGACTGTCCACCCATGGGAAGTAGAACGGTATATCAATAACTTCTAATCTTTTTTTCAGCCCTGCTTTTTTCACGAATAGGAATTATTCTTCTGTCCTTCTCCAATATCTGCCAGAATGGAAGGATTAGACTTTATAGTTACTAAATTAACGTATATACAATGGAAGTCCCCAGGGAACAGGTCTGTATTCTTATTCCCACTCTGAATGAAGAACCAACTATAGGTCCACTTATTAAAAAATTTCACGATATCGGGTATACTGATGTGCTCGTCATTGATGGAAACAGTACAGATGATACCAGAAAGATTGCCCAGGAATCCGGCGCTACGGTAATAGTTCAAAAAGGGAAAGGGAAAGGCACTGCATTTATTCAGGCCATTGAATATATCTCCAGGCCATATGTTGTACTTATTGATGGTGATAATACCTATGACCCTGCAGAAGCAGACGATCTGGTACTTCCCCTCCTGTCCGGATTTGATCAGGCCCTGGGAAACCGCCTTATTCCGCCCAATCATATATCATTTAACCGTCTGAATCTTTTTGGCAATCGTATTTTAAATTGGCTGTTTAAAGTAAGTCATGGTGGGTATCTCTATGATATCCTGACCGGGTACCGATCCTTTACCCTTGCATCTCTTCAACGAATGCGACTCCATGAAGAGGGTTTTGGCATTGAGACTGAAATCTCATCAGAATCCATTCGAAATGGCGATAAGGTAGCTGTTGTTCCCGTTTCATATGGTATCCGGATAGGGAGCGATACGAAATTAGATCCCATTCATGACGGATTAAAAATTGGCCGGACTATCTACCGGTTAGCAAAGATGAATAACCCCATGTTTTATTTTGGGCTCATCGGTTTCGTGTTTCTGCTTTTTGGTGGAGGAATTGGTGTTTACATCGTGTATGAATGGCTTTTAAAAATTGATCATATTCCGCTCACAATCCTCTCGGTGACCCTGATTATTGTCGGCATTCAGATCATTATGTTCGGCATACAGGCAGATATTCAGCTTGCAAACCAGCGGGAATTCCTTCATGAAGTTCAAAAACTTCGAAAAGAACGATAAAATTAAGGAACGGATTGTAACATTTATCTGTGATTATCGATAATATACATGGTGCATCTGCGGTAATAGTCTAGCGGCAGGACAGGGGCTTCCCAAGCCCTTAGCCCGGGTTCGATCCCCGGTTACCGCATAAATATTACTTTTTTTACTTTTATTGGTTTTTTAAGGCAGTTTTTGATAAGATACCGATTCGGTTAAAAATTAAACGACTCCCAATCAACAATGATAATGACTAAAAATTAATAAAACAGAACTGAGCAATTGTCAGTCAAATAATTTTTGCTGACAATATCAGTGCTCTCACAGAGATTTTATTTATTCAATAGAATTTTCTCTTTGACTCTTGTGATTTCACGAATTTTTCTTTCATAATCACCGACAATTTCTTTTTGTAATTCTTCAAGAATAACTTCAGGTTTTTTCATGATATGATAAATTTTTACGGGCCTTCCTTTATTTTCAGTGATGAGACGAACAACATCTACCCATTTTCTTTTCATGAGGTCGGTTAATGCAAGACTTACCTCTGGTTGTCTGAGGTCCGTTATACGTTCAATATCCCGTGATGAGAGATCGGTATCCTGAAGTAATGAGACCAGGACTAGAGCATAATTTTTTTTCATTCCAATATCTCTGAATAGGTCTGCTACCTCTCCTAATTCTTTTGATATCTGTATCGGAAGACTCGAGTCGGTCATAAATGTCCTTTATTATATTGCATGAATAATATAAGAGAAAGATCATATTCGTCTCACAATCCATATTGCTCCTTTGCTCAATATCTAACCTATTTGGATTCAAATATGAATATAATACATAATATTATAGTTTTTTATAGAAACCATAGCAATAGACCTCTAATATTACATGAAGAAATATAAAGATACCTCATATAATCCCTTGATGAATGTTAAGGATCAAAAATATCACCCCCAAAAAATGAAATTATTATAACCAGTTTTTATACAATCCTTCTTATGGCTATATTTTTTGCATATTCCCAGAATCAGGCATTTGATGGTTCATCTTATTTGAATCCTGTGTTCATACTCACCGTCATGTACAGGTTTGCCTCCGTGCACTTATGTGAAGAATTATATCACGTTAAATATAGAGAAAGATTATCTATCAGGAATTGATTTTCATATATTTCTCTCATTATATTGCAGGACGTATACATAATTTTTGACGATTTTGACACATTTTAAATGAAATTATTACCTGTCAGACATTTCACTAAATATGAATGGGGAAAAAAGGGATTCGGGTAATCATTCATATTGAATTGTATCAGACGCATAATCATGCGAATCGGCACATTCATTTAACTATCTTCGATTCACAATTGTAAAAAATTGAGTATATAATCTCATAGAATGAATGATTTGGTAAGGATATGACGTATGGAACTTTAGGTGAGGGGCCGGTTACAAAGACAAATATCGGTCGATTAACGAACGGAATATTTGTTTTTACCCTCCTCTTATTATTCAAAAATGTCCGCCTCCCCTCTTTCTCAGATAGTCTGCATGAGACAGGGGCAGATACCTTTGGACTTATGCAGATACCAGATATATTGAGTTTTATTAATGCCTTTCTCATTATCGCATTGATCTGGATAATGACTTTTCATATCTTTCATCAGCTCCAAAAGGTTGACAGACGGTTCCTTTACCTCCATTTCGGATTATTAATCTTAATTGTTTTCATCCCTATTACAAGCCATTTATACCAGATATTTGATGGAAATTCATTCATAGCCTTCTTTTTCCATGCAAACATCCTTTGTATCAGCATCTTTCTCATAGGAGAATGGTATCATTGTACCCACACTCCAGGTCTTCTATCAATAGATGAACATATGCAGACCTTTTCATGTATTTCCAGAAAAATACTCTATCTTCCGATAACTGCAATAATCGGGATAATCTTATCCCTTTATGATGTTCACCTGACCAGGAATCTGTATTACGCAACCATGATGGTCTTTTTCCTTGACTATGTTATTACAAATAAACATCCTTACTTTCTTCGGGGGAAAAAGAAATGAAAGGTCAGGATATCTCATGTAAAGGGCCGGTTCCACAGGATATGCTGGAAATCCTCATGAACGGGATATTTGCATTTGCGATGACCATAATTGTAAAAAATAACATTCCACTCCCCTCTGGAAATGTTTCTGAAGACATCTATTTCTTCATTGAGTTTTTTTTATCGATTTTTTTTGATGGATTCAGCTTTATTTTTACTTTCGTCCTTTTGGCAATTTTTTACATTCTTGCCTTTGAAATCATGCGTCATAGCATATCTGTAGATAGAATCTTTGTTTATCTTATCTTCTGTTTCCTGCTGACGATCATTTTCATTCCCCTGTCATCTCTTCTCTGGAGTATATCTGATGCTCCGGTTCCCTATGGATTACTATTCCATGCAAACATTCTGGCCTGTGGATTGACGTTGTACTGCCTGTGGGCGTATGTTCAAAAGTCACCGGGAATTATTCTCAAAGGCACATCTGCAGCGTACATGAAAAATTTATCAATGCGGATAGGTGTTTTTCCGCTTACTGCACTGGTAGGAATTATTATTGATGGGAACGAGCTCTCCTTTGGAATTATTCCAATAATTCTTTTATACCTGGTGCCGATCATTATCTGTATCAGAAATGCCCGGGATTTCTGATTCTCATCTCTTCTTTTGAAAGCTCCTCCTGTCTTCAGCGGATGATTCATATACCCTTACTATCCAAGGATTACGTATGGATCAGGAAATGCCATCAGATGAAACAATAGATCGTATCACATCTGATTCGCTCAACCTGTTTGGTTCTGAGGTTATTATCCAGGAGGTGACTGAGGAACCTGAAATTCCTGATGATCAAACCCTGATTCAGGACGAGCCGGATGAAATACAACTTAAAGATCAACCTGAAACCAGGGAAGAATTCGAAACCGGACCTGATCCCTATCTCTCTGTTGGAATTCAGCTTATCCGGGATCATGAATGGATTAAGGCTCTTCCATACCTTTCCAAGGTCATATATTCGGAAAAAGAAGCACCGCTCGGGTGGCTATATCTTGGAATCATCCATTTACACTTAAATAATTTTGAGCAGGCACGTGAGCATCTTCTGAAATCCTATAATTATGAGCGGACCCGATCCATTTCTTTATATTATCTTGCCTATGGCGAATACCGGCAGTCAAATTATCAAAAAGCCCTCACCTACCTGGAACAGATACCTGGTTCGGATATCAAACTTGAGAAGAGAAGTTTCCTAAAGGGTCTTTGTCATTTCAGACTTCATCAATATCAGTCAGCTATACATGCCTTTCATGACCTCCTGACAAACAATCCGGACCATAAAAAAGCCCTCTATCTTATTGCATATAGCCAGATCCTGACAAATGTCCCTGAAGACGCATTAAAAAATGCAGACCACCTCCTTGAATTGGATGATCGATATATTCAGGCCTGGGAATTAAAATCCCGTGTCCTTTTAAAACTTGAGCGATATTCAGAGGCGCTATCTTCAACAAAGAGGTTGCTCTGGCTCAAACCGAAAGCATATGCAGGACTCTGGATATCCTGTTACTCTCTTTTGAAAATGAACCGGCATGATGAAGCATTGAATGCTGCCCGCCTAATCACCACTCATTATCCTCTCCAGTCAACAGGATGGAATCTTATGGGTCTTGCATATATGGGATTAAACCGGTATCAGGATGCATTAAGCCCATTGGAACGTGCTCTACAGATTAATCCCCATGATTCGGCATCACAGGGATATCGGATCATCGCTCTCCGGAAACTAAAGCGGTATGGAGACCTTCTCCAGTATTATGAATACCTGACCGAAGAAGAACCAGATAACCTGAAAGCATGGTTTAACAGGGGAGTTCTGCTTCACCGGGCAGGGCGGTTTCTCGAAGCGATTGACAGTTACCAGAAAGTGCTGAATAAAAACCCTTCAGATACCCGGGTTTTATTGAATAAAGGACGGGCGCATCAGGCATTACATGAAACCCATAAAGCCATTACGTTATTTAAAGAAGTTATCCATATTCACCCTGAAAGTTCTGATGCCTGGTTTTATTTAGGACAAATATACACCAATCTTGTACGCCTGGCTGAAGCTATCATGTGTTTTGATCAAGTGCTCCAGATCGACCCCCAGCATGTGAAAGCCATGATCTACAAAGCGAAAATTCTTGATGAGCTTGGGAGAAAACAGCAGGCATATCAGATGATTCATAAAGCAAAGAGCCTGGATCCGGAGATAACAAATCAGATTGCAGGATCACTGGTACATGATTAGAGTCCCCCGGTTTTTTGAGAGAGAAATATGCCCTATCGTCATCTGAAATTAGGATATTCCGCAGATATAGGACACTCTATTTTATAATTTTCATTTTATAAGTTCTATTGCATGGCATATTTTTATATATTCATAAAAGGCAGATAAGCTGGGGGGATTGATGAGACCCGTGAAAAAGATCCTTTTCTTCAGCGGGCTCGTCATCTTCATCGGAATCTTCTCCTTATTCTAATTTTAAATTTTTATGGGGATATTTGCTATATATCCTCTAAAAATTCAATATTTTGCCAGCTGCTAAACCGTTATGGATCTTTTCTCTCTTTCTCATGATTTTTACCCGTCTCACTGAAAAGTATAAGAGGATGGACATACCAATCCACAAACTGATATATTATGTTGGAATTGTATCACTGTAACATCTGCGGGCAAATGGTGCTGATAGTAAATGAAGGGAAAGGAACTTTGGTTTGCTGTAATCAGCCCATGACACATATCGCAGAGAAACATGGGGAAGAGGAGGGGAAGGAGAAACACATTCCTGTTGTAGAAAAAACAAATTCTGGAATAAAAGTAAAAGTCGGTTCAGTGCCCCACCCAATGGTGGATGACCATTATATCAAGTGGATTGAAGTTATTGGCGACACCTATCTTCAGACTTCGACCCTACACCCGGGCGAGGCTCCGGAAAAGGAATTTTGTGTTCCCTATGATTCAGTGAAAAAAATCAGGATCTACTGTAATAAGCATGGGTTCTGGACAACGTATTAATTTTTCAACCATTTTTTCTGATTAACGTTTTCGAATCCGATTGGTTTATTATATTCACATACAATTTCTTGTCAGGGAAATGGTGTGAGATTATTTGGATTCATCACGGCGGGGATTTTGCTGATCTTCTCGTGCACGATTATGTGGATTGGATGTGCGGATACAAATCAGTCATCAGGTCTTTTTGGATCATATGTGATTACAACCGAACCATCCGGGGCAGATGTCTCCATTCAGGGAAAATTTTTAGGAAAATCGCCTCTGCTTTACATTCCTGATACTCATATTGAGGCACCATGGACAATTCAATTTCAAAAAGACGGATACCAGAACAGTGCCGTTACCATTTCTGAAAATGTAAAACCAGGAATCCAGAAAGAGGTTTTTGCCCGATTGATTCCGGTACCCACATACGGCACCATTGAAGTGAGTGCACAACCTGCAGGAAGTCTGGCACGTCTGAATGGAAATGCATCAATCCCTCTTCCCTATACCTTCACTTCTGTCCCTGCGGGAATTCACACTATTGAGGTGAGTAAAACCGGGTATAAATCATACATGAATGATCAGGTATCGGTTGAAGCACAGGGAGTGACGACCATAAAGGCAACCCTGATACCCAATTATGAACGAAAGGAACTGGTTGTTAGTTCTTCACCACCGGATGCCGATATTCTCGTAGATGGGATATTCAGAGGCACAACATCCAGAGACATACCCCTTATGATTGGTCCGTTGAATGATGGTCAGCACACTATTCTGGGGCGGATTGCAGGGTATCAGGATAAAAAACTCACTGCTTCCACCCGTCAGGATCTCTCAACCAATGTTCATCTGACAATGCTCCCGGTGAATATGGTTCCTACCTCATCAGTCATGAAGATCAGGTCGACCCCATCAGAAGCAGATGTTCTCTTAAATGGAATATGGTTTGGAGAAGTGCCAACAGAGGGATATCTATTGCTTGATGATGTCCCCCCGAACCGGTATAAAGTGACGATATCTCATGTGGGATACGAACATTATATCGAATGGGTATTTCCAGGAGAGGGCGAAACAGTCACTATTGATGCCATACTAAAGCCCACTCCCAAATGATTTATCCCGGAGAATTATTCTAACATCCGGATTGTGGGTTTTTCTGAAGTGGGCACATATCCTCAGTGATTACCACACCGAATATGTAATTCGGAGTGTTGTCCCCGGCAGAGACTGGAGACTTTTCAATAATTACATTGCCAATTGTGCCATCTGGCCTGTAAAACCGGGTCATCATATGAACATGAGAAACAGTACCCTGGTTTACCAGGTCTTCATTCCCTTTCAAAAACTCATCAGTAATGTCAGAAGGCATAACCTGTGACGCATGATTTCCGATAACTGATTCTGAATCGGTTTTAATTAATTCGCAAAAGGCTGCGTTGGCGATGAAAAATACTCCATCTTCCCTGATGATAAAGATCGGATGAGGAAAGTTTGTCATCAGACGCTGAATCAGATTTACCTGAAGTAACTGGGCTTCTTCCTGCTCTTTCCACTGTGTCATGTCGGTGATAAGAATATACCCCCGAATTGCATCACCAAAAGGAACCAGTTTTACCCGGATTGACAGATAAATTGACTCTCCATCTTTCCTTTTTGCCCAGAACCGAAGTTCCTTCATGGATCCTTTATTATGTTCAGCTTCCCGGAGTGCCTTTTCAAATCGTTCTTTCTCTTCTGGTATCGCCAGATTTTCCGGACGCATCTTATGTATTTCATTGGCTGAATACCCGGTGATCTCACATAGACGCTGATTGTGAAAGATTACTTTTTTCTTTCCGGATTTTATTTCTGAAACGATTAAGCCATCAGACAGGTGGTCAGATACACTGCGGAAGAATTCTTCGCTCTCCTGAAGGGTTTTAAGCGCTTCCTTTTCCAGGGTTACGTCTTCAAGAATTATCGTATCAGCAGAGCTGGCATCCTCAAAGACCGTAGGAATTATCTTCCCCCGAAAAAATCTACGTTCTTTCCCATCCCGGACAATTTCAAATGTTTCCTGACCTGTTGCTATGACATGAGACAGATTTTTTAAGAATTCGTCATTGGCCCGATTCGGGGAGGTCAGCTGATCTATCTTTGTTTGCAGGGTAGTACTTCCCTGGATTTCAAGCAGGTCAAAAAAAGGATCATTTCCCTGGATAATTCTCATGTCGCGGTCCAGAACAAGGACGAGATCAGTTGTGTAGGAGAGAAGGGCTGAGAGGGGGACTCGTGATGAAAGGGTAAAAACTTTCGCCATTCCAAAAGTCCTCAGGTCTACATGTCCTGCAGCATGGAGAATATCCAGGTAACGCCCGGTTGAGTGCTTATTCCGCCCCAGAGCAGATGCTATCTCAGTTACACTCATCCCTTGCGGATGATTCCGGAGAAGATCCTTAATGTGGGCCAGTTCATCAGCCAACCGATGCATACATAGTGATGTGCATTCGTTACACAAATAAGTTACTCACATAGATAACACATAATTGGAACAAGCATTTGTAACACATAGGCACAACAATTAAATAGTCATCTATACCACGAACATATACGCGAGTGAATCCAACTCAGGTGTACCACACATGACAAAATCATTGTTTTCAACATGTACGTCGCAAAATTTCCTGCATTCAGCCAGGGTGCCATGTATCATCCTTATTGGATTATGCCTGGCAGTATTCTGTATCTCTCCGGTATCAGCCGGAACTAAATATCTCTCCGGAGAACCAAACTTATCTGCAGCAATCTCCGGATTAAATGAATTCACACCAGGCACTACCATCGAACTTCCTGTCCTGATTGAAAACAGCGGGCTGAACCACATGAAGATGGTCCAGTCAGGAATTGTGGACCGGGACGATATTCCTTCCACTGCCAAGATGGTCAGGGTAACACTCCTTCCTGATGGTGCACCGATTCTCATTAAGTCAGACACCCAGATGGTCGGAGATATTGAAGGCTCTGAGTCAAAGCCGGTGAAATTCCAGATACGGGTAAAAGATGATGGTCAGGCAGGAACATACAGCCTTCCGGTCCAGCTTGAATATACCTATCTTGCTGCCGCAGAGCAGGTTGGAACTGACAGCGTTGTGAACAGGTACAATACCAAAAAGATCAATCTGAATGTTCCCTTTATCGTGAAATCAGCCATAAACCTTGATGTTGTAAAAATTACCCCAGAAGATATCAATGCAGGCGGTGAAGGATTTGTAACCATTCACCTTCAGAACAGTGGAGCAGACACCGGGCATAAAGCAATTGCAAAATTATCCAGATTTGGAAACTCACCGGTTGTCCCGGTTGACAGCACCGTCTATATCGGAGAGTTCAAACCAGGTGATGAATTTGAGGCTAAATTCAAGGTTTCAGTGACCCGGGATGCAGAACCCCAGGAATACCCGCTTGAAGTACTTGTCACCTATCAGAATGCTGATGGAGAAACCCTTGAAACTCCCGCAGAACAGATCGGTATCCCGGTTGGTGGAAAGATTAAGTTCACCATGGTAAATGATCCGCCAAAGGTGACTATCGGAAGCAAACAGGTTATCGAGGTTGAATACCGTAATGATGGCGATGCAACGGCATACAGCTCTGAGGCCCGTATCAGTGCAGTCGACCCCTTCTCAAGTGATGATGACCTTGCATACCTTGGCGATATTAAACCAGGCGAGTCCGCCGTTGCAAAATTCAAAATGACCACCAAAGCTGAGGCAATCGAGAAAACATACGGACTTGATTCAGAGATAAGATACCGTGATGCTCTTGATAACAGTCAGATATCAGATACCATCAAGGTTCAGATCACCGCTGGCAAACCAGATGGACTCTCATCATTACTCTCAAACCCAATCATCATCGCAGTCATTCTGATTGTAATCATTGGTGCTGCATACCGGTACCACACCACCCGAAGAAAAACTCCCTCTGTATAAGGAACCTCGTGGAGATCCACCATGCGTTCCATTTTTGAAAGCATCTCATCCCTCATAGTGAACCGGCCTAAACTGGTTCTTGGAGCTCTTTTTCTCATTTTCATCGCTTCGATTGTGGGAATGTCGATGCTTAAGATGCAGACAGGAAATGAGACATATCTTGATAAGAACAGTCCCAAAGGAATTGCATTCTCCCATTATGAGGATACATTCAGCCAGGATACCCTTGTCGTTCTTATCGAGTGTAATGATCCCTTAAGTCCTGATGTTATCGCATATCTTGATAAAATAACTCCGGGTCTTAAGAATTTACAATATATTAACTCGGTTTCAAGTATTGCCGACCTGGTAAAACAGGCGAATGACGGAGAAATTCCCCGATCAACCGGAGAGATCAAAGAGATCAAAGAGAGTATCCCCTCAGAAGTTTTATACCGGTACATTCCTTCCAACCTGCTGACCATGATGATGCTCAAACTGGATGTGGGAATGACCGACCAGAAACAGAAGAGTGTGATGAATAATGTCCGTTCATTCCTGAACAGTTCACATCCACCACCGGGTGTCACGGTTACCTTAACCGGAAATCCGGTATTCCAGCAGGAGATGGGTCAGGAACTGAGTAAATCCATGGGAACCCTGATCATGGGAGCCATGATCCTGATGGTCATCGTGCTCGGACTCCTCTTTGCGTACGTGAGTCACCGGTTCATTCCGGTTCTGATTGTTGCAATCGGGTTGATCCTTACCTTTGGAATCATGGGACTGTTTGGTGTGAGTATCAATACTGCAGTTATTGCTGCATTTCCGGTTCTCATAGGTCTTGGTATCGATTATGCGATACAGTTCCATGCCCGCCTTGAAGAGGAGGCTCGGAAAGGATCCCTGACTGAAGCGATCAGAATTACCATAACCAGAACAGGTCCGGCAGTTCTTTTTGCAATGCTTGCAACGACGATGGGATTTTTAGCGATGTTCATCTCTCCGGTTCCTATGATCCGGTCATTTGGTCTTGTCGCAATCATCGGAGTGGTTGTCTGTTACATGACGTCACTTATCGGGATTCCACTCATTGCTGTATTGATTAAATATAAGCCAAAAGGAAAGCTCGGAGAAGAAAAGCCGACAAAAGCAGATCTGGTTCTTTCAAAAACCGCCGTTACTATCGCAAAAAATCCCCTCCCAATCCTGATGATAGCCGTGCTCTTTGCATTCATCGGTCTTCAGGTTGATCCTACAATTCCTATCTCTACAAGTGAACGAACCTTTGTTCCATCCGACATGCCAGCGAAGATCTCCCTGGATAAGGTCAGCAGAACAATCGGTTCTACAACACCGATTCCAGTACTGGTGACCGGGAATAATGTCCTCTCTCCTGACGTGCTCACATGGATAGATTCGTTTCAGAAGAATGAACTCAATCTTTATATGGAGATAACCGGTTCCACGAGTATTGTGGATTATATAAAAATTTACAATAATGGAACGATTCCACAAACCCAGTTTGAGATAGATGAAGCAATATCCAAAATACCAGAAGGAGTCAGAGACGAGTTTGTAAATGGCAGAACAGAGACGGTCATAGAATTTTCAACCAAGCGGCTTGAGATGCCTCAGCAGGATGAACTCAAGACCCAGATGAATAATGACCTGGTTCTTCTCACTCCGCCACCCGGTATTAGTGCATCAATTACCGGTAGTTTTGATCTCTTTACCACACTTATCTCGGAACTTTCCGAGAGTAAGGAACAGATGACAATACTGGGCTTTATCCTGATTGTTGCATTCCTGGCACTCATTTACCGGAAGATTCATGCCGTTACTCCAATTGTTCCCATCGTCTGTATTGTCGGGTGGAATGCAGTCGCCATGCTCATTCTGAATATCGATTATACACCGATGACTGCCTGTCTTGGGTCCATGACCATAGGAGTTGCTGCAGAATATACGATTCTTATCATGGAGCGATATCTTGAAGAACGGGAGACCGCAGCAAATGCGATTGATGCAATTCGTGAGAGTGTCAGAAAAATCGGATCAGCCATTATGGTATCAGGATTTGCAACATTCTTCGGATTTTCAGCACTCATGCTTTCGAACTTTAACATGATCAGTAATTTTGGTCTGACAACCGTTATTGCCGTGTTATTCTCGCTGATCGGAGCGGTTGCCATCATGCCAGCTGTGCTCTCTGTTCTGGATGAACTTATCCGGGATGTGCATGAGATTGAGGATAAAGTCCTCCACCACCCCCATAAAGAATAACCCCTTTTTTTCTGATAC
>ERZ1645192.1236-NODE-1236-length-21431-cov-4.903209_pt1 | contig 21431 bp, 21 predicted proteins | sample MGYA00575354_ERZ1645192 | MGnify/ENA primary metagenome ERZ1645192 (study PRJEB40844, sample SAMN11349763) | freshwater sediment metagenome | isolation source: river sediment | host: Sediment | place: India: Faizupur Khadar , New Delhi | collected 2017-02-21 ... | reverse complement strand
CTTCTGGATCTTGGGGTACAGAATATCAGGCTGCTGACAAACAATCCGAGGAAGGTGGTCGGCCTTCAGGGGTACGGGCTTGAGATCGCGGAACGGATACCGCTGGTGATTCCGCCCAACAAGTTTAACGAGCGCTACCTCGGAACCAAGGAGCAAAAGCTCGGCCACATGCTGCATATATGCGATCTTCTGCGGTAAGGGAGATCCTGAAGGGAGAGAGTTCCGAATGAGGGTTATCGAAGGAAAACTGACGGGGGCGGGGCTTCGGTTCTGCATCGTTGTTTCGCGTTTCAACAGCTTCTTCAGCGAGAAGCTGCTCGAAGGAGCGAAGGACGCGCTGTTGCGCCATGATGTGTCTCATCACGGCATCGACATCGTATGGGTTCCGGGAGCGTGGGAGATCCCCCTGATCGCGAAAGAGGCCGCGCTGAGCGGCAAGTACGACGCAATTATCGCGCTCGGCGCCGTGATACGAGGCGATACGACGCACTACGAACACGTCTGCGCGGAGATGTCGAAAGGAATCGCGTCCGTCAGCATGACGCAGCGTGTGCCGGTGTCGTTCGGCGTTTTGACGTGCGAGTCGATGGATCAGGCCGTCGCCCGTTCGGGAAGCAAGGCCGGTAACAAAGGGTTCGAGGCGGCGGCGGCCGCTATCGAGATGGCGAATATATTGAAGCAGATGCGGACTGAAAAGGAGACTGATCAGAATGCTTGATATCCGATGGATTCGTTCCAACGCCGATGAAGTGAAGGCCTACCTGGCCAACAGAAACAACGACTTCGATATAGAGCCTCTTCTTGCGCTCGACGAAGAGAAACGGAAACTGCTCTCCGAGACCGAGGAACTGAAAGCGAAGCGGAACGAGGGCTCGCGCAAGGTCGGTATGGCGAAGAGCAAAGGTGAGGACGCAGTCGAGCTGATGGAGGAGATGCGCGTCATCGGCGACAGGATCCGCGATATAGATAGCACGCTTGCGGAGATTGAAGAGAAGATGAACAACATGCTTCTCTCCATTCCCAATCGTCCGCACGAATCCGTCCCCGTAGGGAAGGACGAGAACGACAATCCGGTAGTTCGTCGCTGGGGAGAGCCCAAATCTTTTGCTTTCGAACCGAAAGCGCACTGGGATATCGGCGAGGCGGCGGGTATCATGGACTTCGAAAAGGGCGCGGCTCTGGCCCAGAGCAGATTTACCGTACTGAAAGGTGTGGGAGCCCGTCTTGAACGCGCGCTCCTCAACTTCATGCTGGACCTTCACACGGAAAAGCACGGCTACCTTGAGGTGCAGCCGCCCTTCATGGTGAACAGCAAAACGATGCAGGGAACGGGGCAGCTCCCGAAGTTCGCCGACGATCTCTACAAGTGCGAGAACGACGATCTGTGGCTGATCCCGACCGCGGAGGTCCCCCTCACCAACCTCTTCGCAGGCGAGATTCTGGAGGAGGAGCAGCTTCCGTTCTACTGCACGGCCTATACGCCGTGTTTCCGCAGAGAGGCCGGAGCGTACGGGCGGGATGTGCGCGGAATGCTTCGGCAGCACCAGTTCGACAAGGTCGAGATGGTCAAGATCAGCACGCCGGAGAGAAGCTACGAGGAGCTTGAGATGTTGACGGACAATGCGGAAGAGGTGCTCCGCCTGCTCGAAATTCCGCACCGGACCGTCTGTCTCTGCACGGGAGACATGGGTTTCGGATCCAGCAAGACGTACGACATCGAAGTGTGGCTGCCCTCCCAGGATAAGTACCGGGAGATCAGTTCGTGCAGTAACTGCGAGGACTTCCAGGCCAGAAGAATGAATACGCGCTACCGTCCGAAGGGCGGGGGCAAGCCGCAGTTCGTCCACACGCTCAACGGCTCGGGCATCGCGGTGGGACGGACGCTCATCGCCGTTCTCGAGAACTATCAGCGCGAGGACGGTTCCGTGGAGATTCCGAAGGCGCTTGTTTCCTATATGGGCGGCGTGGAGGAAATCCGGTAACCTCGGCAAAGAACGGTGGAAAAATACAGCGACAGCTGATACAATCATCAAAGACTTTTTTGCAGGGGAGGGAACTGGATATTTTCCACGCGGAAATGTACGTTACCGACATTCTTTTATGTGTGCTTCCTCTTACGGTGCTCTGTTTTTTTGCGCAGCGCGCCTGCAGAAGGAGCATGGACAAGACGCAATACAACTATTTCCGTGACCTGACCCTTATTGCGGCCTGGATCCTTGCCGCACTATGCGTCGGGGGGCCGTCTTCCCGTTTCATCGTCGGAATGGCGATCCTTGCGGCGGTATTCGGCATGGTGCAGCATATGTATCCGAACTCGCTCTGGAAACCGGTCTACCTGCTTATCGGTTTTATTTTTGCTCTTTTCGGTCCGCGCATCGCCTTTATTGGTTTGCCCGCCGGGCAGTATCACTATTTGCCGGTTGAGGTCTCCGTACTGATAACCGCCCTCTGGATTGCCGCCTTCCCCGTGCTGCTTCAGGAACTGGATAACATTCCGGGCATGGCCGGGCATCTGCTTGCTGTTTCGTTCTCCCTTCTGCTGACCGCCACGGTCTTTTCCGGTCAGAGTTTGCAGGATGCTTTTTTTATGTCCCTGTCGGGCTTGCTCTTCCTCGGAGTTTTCTGGAGCCGTCACGGGCACATGTATCGAAGAATGGGAGAGGCGCTCGCCGCGATGTGGGGCGTTTTGGTCGCCGGCACTTCCGTTCTCGGCGTGAGCAAAGGTATTACCTTCGGTACTCTGATGGTGCTCCCTCTAGGTCTTTTTGCGATTCCCATCATGGAGGCGTCGCTGAATTTCATGAACCGTGCCTTTTCCTCGAAGTCGCCGAATGCGGCCGTACTGTACAGCAAACTCATAGGAAAGGGACTTGATCATCCCAGCGCCGTCCGCTTCATCACGTCGCTCTGCGCTCTCGGAGGGTCGGCCGTCGCCATCTCCCAGCTTGGACATCCTCTCTCCATGATGTTTGTTGTGAGCCTCGCTATTCTTTTCGCCGGTATTACTTTGGCTCCGGCCATACGCGATATGAAGGAGAATGTGGAAATGCACCAGAGACCTTCAATTTGGCGGACTACTATTGACAACGTTTCTATGAACTATGCGCTTGCAAAAGCCCGCGGAGCCCTTGCCTCAAGGAGCGGCGCACGCCTTGTCGCGACGGTAAACGCACTTGCCGTGATGGAGGCCGAGAAGAACGACAAGTATGCGAACGCTTTAGACGGTTCGTTCTTGACCCTTGCCGACGGCGCCGGTCTCGTATGGGCGCTCAAGCTGCTCGGTACGCCAGTGCAGGAGAGAGTGACCGGAATAGACTACATGACCGGACTCGCTCGTATGGCTGCTGCCGAAGGGTGGCCGGTCTATCTTCTCGGATCGAAGCCCTCGATCGTGGAGAAAGCGGCGTTCGAGTTGCAGCGCCGGTTTCCCGATCTCACTGTTGCGGGTTTCCGCGACGGATATTTTGACGAGGGCGACGTTTCCGTGATTGATGAGATACGAGAGAGCGGCGCAAAAATCCTTTTTGTTGCTATGGGTATTCCCAAGCAGGAAATATGGGTAACCGAAAACGCCGAACGGCTGGGCGATCTTCTTGCCGTAGGCGTCGGCGGTGCTTTCGACGTCGTGTCGGGCACTCTGAAACGAGCTCCGGAGCTTCTTCAGAAAATCGGGCTTGAATGGTTCTACCGTCTTCTTCAGGAGCCTTGGAGATGGAAAAGGGATCTTGACCTTTTTGTGTTTGTGATAAAAGTCCTTCTGACGAAAACAGGTCTTTACCGTTCACGAGCAAGACGAACGGTGTAATGAAACTCCTTCTGAAAAATTGGCTCCCTCTGTATTATGTGCGCCCTGATGTTTTCTGCGAAGACGGAGGGGCGCGTTTTTTGTTGTCCGGTTCACAGGATCGATCGACAAAGAGAAAATACGAGAAACGTGCTGGACATATACTATGAAAATCATTATCCTTAGTGTCGGAAAACCGAAAGATGTTCATGTTGTTTCGCTCGCGGAACACTACTTTAAACGTCTTCGTTCTTTTGTTCCTGTTGTGCTTGAGAGCGTGCCCGAAGCAAAGGACCCGCTTCCTTCGAAGAAAGTGGAGCGCGAGGGAGTCGGCCTTTTAAAGAATCTTCGCGAAAGAGATTTCCTGGTAACGCTTGAAGAGCGGGGAAAATGCTTTGACAGCCGTGAGTTTGCCGAATGGGTGCAAACGAGTGTTGAGCGAACGCCGGGAAGAGTTGTTCTGGCGATAGGAGGCGCGTTCGGCCTTTCGGAGGATGTTCGGCGTCGGAGCGACTTTTCACTTTCTCTTTCGCCGATGACGATGCCGCACGAGCTGTGCCTCGTTTTTCTCATGGAGCAGCTTTATCGTGCGTTTACTCTGATTCGCGGCGTGGAGTATCATCATTAAAAAAGGAGTTGTGCTTTTGATATGAATATGGAAAAAATTATGAAACAGGCGCAGAAGATGCAGGCCCAGATGGCGAAAATTCAGGAGGACCTCGCAGGCGAGCAGGTTGAGGGGAGCGCGGGGGGCGGTATGGTCACAGTGACCTGCAACGGACAGGGGGATGTCGTTGCAGTCAAGATCGAGCCCGAGGTTGCAGGGGACGATGTTGAGATGCTTGAGGATCTTGTACTTGCCGCTGTGAACGACGCGATCCGTAAGAGCAAGGAACTTGCGAACAGCAGGATGAGTCAGCTGACGGGCGGCCTTGGTATGCCCGGTCTTTTCTAGGGCGTTCCCGGGCTTCTCCGTGGCTCTTCCTGATTCCTTTGAAAGACTTGCATCATTGTTTCGGAGAATGCCGGGTGTCGGAGCAAAAAGCGCCCGGCGTATGGCTTTTTTCGTCCTGCAGCAGCCGCCTTCTTTTTCCGACGAGCTCGCCCGCGTCCTTGTCGCGCTGAAGGAGCGCGTTCATGCCTGTTCCGTTTGCGGCAACATAACGGACGATGATCCCTGTTCGATCTGCTCCGACCCTCTTCGGGACCACCGTTTGCTCTGTGTGGTGGAAACCGTCGAGGACCTTTTCAGCATCGAACACGCGGGTGTTTTTGCCGGGGTATACCATGTTCTTGGAGGACGAGTCTCTCCCCTGGACGGCGAGACGCTCGACGAGCGCGTCCTGTCCGCCTTGAAAGAGCACATTGAAAATGATGCTATCGAGGAGGTGATCATTGCCACTAATCCGCGTATTGAAGGCGATCTGACATTCCACGCTCTAGTTGAATACCTCGGCGCCAACAACGTCGCTCTTTCAAGGATTGCGTACGGGCTTCCTGTCGGAGGCAGTATCGAGTTCGCTGATCGGACGACGCTGCAGGCGGCGATGGATTCCCGCGTACGAGTCAGGCGATCTTCCTAATTGTGTCTTGGAAAAGGAGACGTGCTGTGAAAAAGTTTAAGCTGATGACATATTTGTCAAAAAAGCGAGGTGAAAGTATGACGGAAGGTTTCGGGAAAATCGTCCAGTTGATTTTCTCAGGGCTTATGATACTTATTGGCGGCATGATCGGCGCCCAGGTAGCTCAGTTACTTTTCCCCATTATTCCCGCCGAATGGTTTGCCGCCTGGAAAGAGTGGCTCCCCCTTTGGATGCCCGGCAAGATACTGATGACTATTTTTTCTGTGGTTTTATTCGCTTTTATTGGTTTGATGACCTCTCCCCTTTTCCTCCGGGTTCTTGGTTCTATGGGCTCCTTCATCGAATCGCATCTCAAAAATACGAGCTGGTCGGAAATTACTTCAGCTACCGTCGGTATGATCATCGGGTTGCTCATCGCGAATCTTCTGGCTCTTCCATTCTCCGATCTCCCATTCGGTAGTTATTTGGCTGTTGTGTTGAACGTCGTTTTGGCCTATCTTGGGGCTCGAATACTACTGAAGCGGCAAAGCGATCTCCGGAACGTATTCGGTCCAATTCGAAGCCTGAAAGAACGTCTTTCCATGATCAAGGAGCACCCTCACCATGATGATGAAGGTTTTCCCGCGGAAGAACAGCCCTGGGAGGTTCCCAAAAAAATTCTGGACACGAGCGTTATCATCGACGGGCGTATTCTTGATGTCGCACGCACCGGCTTCTTGGAGGGGATTATACTTATACCCCAGTTTGTTCTTCACGAATTGCAGGCCGTGGCTGATTCCACCGACCCCGCGCGAAGAACGAGGGGGCGAAGAGGGCTTGACGTCGTCAACGAGTTGCAGCGCCTTTCCGATCTGCAGATTGAAATCGTCGACGCTTCATTGAAGCATCTGAAAGCGGATTCCGTTGACAGCGCGCTGGTCGTTTTAGCCGAGAAGATAGGCGGACAGATTCTTACAACCGATTACAACCTCAATAAACTCGCGCAGATCCAGGGGATTCGTGTGTTGAACGTCAACGATCTGGCAAATGCGCTCAAACCGATGCTGCTTCCCGGAGAGACCATCATAATTGATATTATACGAGAGGGAAAGGAACCTCATCAGGGAGTCGGCTACCTCGACGACGGGACGATGTTCGTCGTCGAGGATGGAGAGAACTATATCGGCAAACGGGTTGAGGTTGTCGTCACCTCCATGCTCCAGACATCCGCCGGCCGGATGGTGTTTGGACGGATACGAAGGGAAGTTCGCGCGTCGTGAAAGAAGCTTCTCTTGTCATCGTTGCGGCGGGCAAGGGAGAGCGTGCCGGAGGAGCGGGCGGAACAGCGAAACAGTTCCGTCCGCTCGCCGGTATTCCCCTATGGAAGTGGAGCGCTTCCGCCGGAGAACGCCTCTTCAACAAAAACGTACTCCACGAATGTATTCTCGTCGTTCCGGAGAGCGCCGTAGAGTCGGTGCAGAGGGAGACGCTCGGGTGGAAAATCCCGTTTTTCGTTGTGCCGGGAGGAGCCGAACGGCAGGAATCCGTCGTGCGCGGTATCCGCGCCGCTTCCCGGGAATACGTGCTCGTCCACGACGGCGCGCGGCCTTTTCTCTCCGGCGCTCTCGTGGAAAGGCTCCTTGAGTCTCTTACGGACGAGTACGGAGTGGCGCCCCTGCTTCCAGTATCCGATGCCCTGAAAAAGACGGGAGAGGACGGGGCTTTTTCGCCCTTTCCAAGAGAGGGGCTCTGGGTTACGCAGACTCCGCAGGCCTTTCACCGGGAGAAATTGCTCTCCGTGCTCCAAACTCATGGAGGCGGAGCCAAGGACGAGGCGGAGGCATGGATCGCCGCAGGCCATCCTCTCCGTTCGGTCAGGGGAGAGCGCAAAAATATAAAGATAACATGGGAGGAGGACTTCTCTCTGGCGGAACTCTATGTGCAGCGAACTTTCCGTACCGGAACCGGGTATGATGTGCACCCTCTCGTTCCCGGCAGAAGGTTCATTCTCGGCGGTGTCGAATTCCCGGAGTTTCCTCTCGGTTTCGCTGGGTACTCGGACGGGGACGTTCTGGCGCATGCCGTGTGCGACGCGCTTCTGGGGGCCGCAGGGTTGGGTGATATCGGCACGCTCTATCCGGCGGGGAATCCCGCGTTCAAAAACATCTCGAGTCTCCTTCTGCTTTCGGATACTGCGAAAAGAGTCACGGACGCAGGATGGATCCTTGAGTGGAGCGACAGTGTCATTTGCGCTCAGGAGCCGAAGCTCGCCGCTTCTCTCTCCCGAATGGTCTCGAAGATGGAAGAAGTTCTCCCTGAAACGTGGCGGGGCAGAGTGCACCTCAAAGTGAAATCCGGGGAACACGTAGGACCGGTCGGACATTCTCACTGCATCGTCTGTTACTCAAACGCGACGCTCTGGAAACCTCTTGACATTATTTGAGCCGGACGTTTTTTTGTTGTTTTTTTCGTAAGGGGAGTTGCTTCTTTTTCCGGAAAGCCCTACAATCCTTTAAAATCTTTTACGAGTCCCTAACGGGCAGGGAGGTACCGTAATGAGTTTAGAGTCCAAGTTCGTCCCCTACGAGGGATTCACATTTGATGACGTTCTTCTCGAACCGGCGTTCAGTGAGGTTTTGCCGTCCGATGTTTCTATCAAGACAAATCTGACCGAATCGATTGCTCTGAATATCCCTCTGTGCAGTTCCGCGATGGATACTGTGACGGAGGCTCGTTTAGCCATTGCAATGGCCCGAGAGGGCGGGATAGGCATTATCCACAGGAACATGCCGCTGGAGAAACAGGCCAAGGAAGTGGACGTTGTCAAGCGTTCTGAATCCGGCGTCATCGTCGATCCGTTTTTTCTTCACCCCGAGGACATGGTGAGGGAAGCAATCTCTCTTATGGAACACTATCACATTTCCGGCGTTCCAATAGTGGATGCGAAAAAACGGCTCGTGGGTATCATCACCAACAGGGATCTGCGTTTTGTCCAGAATTTCGACCAGCCTATCAGCCGGATTATGACGAAGGACAATCTTGTGACTGCGTCGGAAGGAACAACGCTGGAGGGAGCGCAGTCCATTCTGATGAAGTACAAGATAGAGAAGTTGCCGATTGTGGATGAGAACGGCATTCTGAAAGGCCTTATCACGATAAAGGATATCCAGAAGGCGAAGGATTTCCCGAATGCTGCGAAGGACAGCGGAGGACGTCTTCGAGTCGGCGCGGCTGTCGGAGTCGGGGCGGATCTTTTTGAACGGGCCGCCGCTCTCGTGAAGAGCGGCGTCGACGTGCTCGTTGTCGATACTGCGCACGGGCATGCAAAAAAGGTGCTCGATTCCGTGAAGAACCTCCGGGGAGCGTACCCGGAGATGACGATCATCGGAGGAAACATCGCCACCGCCGGAGCCGCCGAGGCCCTCATCGACGCCGGAGCGGATGCTGTCAAGGTCGGGGTCGGTCCCGGGAGCATCTGCACAACGCGAATCATCGCCGGTATCGGCGTCCCGCAGCTGGGAGCAATTTACAATGTCGCTCTGGCAGCGCACGCTCGCGGAAAGACCGTCATTGCCGACGGCGGAATCCGCTACTCCGGAGATATTGTGAAAGCCATCGCGGCGGGCGCGGATTCCGTCATGATCGGTTCTCTTTTTGCGGGCACCGAGGAGAGGCCGGGAGAACCCATCATCTACAGGGGGCGCTCCTATAAGAGTTACCGCGGCATGGGGTCGCTCGGCGCGATGAAAGAAGGGTGCAGCAAGGACCGGTACTTCCAGGAAAGCGCGGTTGGTGATAAACTTGTTCCGGAGGGTATTGAGGGGTTAGCGGCGCACAAAGGTTCTCTCTCAGGCGTTGTCTTCCAGCTGACTGGAGGCTTGCGCTCCGGTATGGGGTATGTCGGTGCGCGGGATGTTCAGGAACTTCAGCAAAAAGCGCGTTTTATCAAGGTAACGGCGGCCTCTGTGAAGGAGAATCACCCTCACGACGTCGTGGTGACGAAGGAAGCGCCGAATTATTGGGTGGATTGATGGGGTAGGCCTGCTCTTCCCGAGAACGGGGGTGCGATATGGCGGGAGCAAAGGTTTTTGAACGGAATCCGTACGAGGATGTCGTCTACTGGCCCGGGGTAATTGCTCTTCCCGAATTAATGGAGGATGCTATGGCTGATGACCTTCTCTTTGCCGACGACCCCATGGAGTTCGAGACGTATCTTGGGGAGTGGTGGGAGGGGTTTGTTTCCGATTTTTATCTGTAAAATTGTGGAGTGACGCTGCGCAAAGACTTTTTTTGTGCTATACTCTATAATGATTTTTTTGCGGGATTTTTTGCAAAGAGTGGGATTTCCCCCACTCTTTGTTTTTTACGAAGAGTGAATCGGGGCGATAATATGGAAACAGGCAGAAAAGATGGATGGAAATCGTTGCGTGCAATCGTGGAAGGCCTCGGATACGAATGTGTCGGGATTGCTCTCGTCACCGAAGAAAGGGCTGTTTTCCTGCGTGTTTTTATTGATTCCGTGGGAGGCATTCAGGTCCGGGATTGCGAAATTGTCTCTAAGGCCGTGAGCGCGTTCCTTGATGAACATGAAGAATACATTCCGGGCAAGTATTTCCTGGAAGTGAGTTCTCCGGGGATTGAGCGTCCTTTGTTTACGCCGGAGGACTATAAACGTTTTATCGGAAAGAAGGCGCGACTGAGGGTGCGCCTACCCGTTCAAGGAAGGAAGAGTCTCAGCGGACTCATCCTCTCCGCCGATGATGATGCGGTCGAGCTCGAAATCGATGCGGATACTCCCGAGGAGATGACAGCTGTCCGTATTTCATTTGATATTATAACTAAAGGGAATCTTGCCTTCGAGGAGAAGAAAGATAAAAGGAGGAATTCTTAAAATGCAGCTTGGTCGTGACTTCGCCCGTGCTCTGGCTCAGATCACTAAGGAACGAGGTCTCTCGCAGGAAGTTATTGCGTCGAGCCTTGAGGCGGCGTTGATTTCGGCGTATAAGAAATTCCAGGGAGGGAATCAGGACGTCGAAGTTTTTATCGATACGGAGAACGGCGATATCTCCATCTGCGAGGTGAAGCAGATTGTGGATGTCGTGACGAGTCCGGATGTCCAGATATCCCTGGAGGATGCACAGTCTCAGGGGTTTGTCGATGTAGCCGAGGGAGATTACATCAGGATAGAGCGCGATCCGGAGAACTTCGGCCGAATTGCCGCCCAGACAGCCCGTCAGGTGATTATCCAGAGGCTCAAGGATGCGGAACGGCAGATAATTTTCGAGGAGTTTTCGGATAGGGTGGGGGATCTCGTGACCGGAGTGGTTTTCAAATCCGAGAACGACCAGGTGCTCATCCGTCTGAACGATAGGACCGAGGCGATTCTTCCACGTGAGGAGAGAATCGTGAGTGAAAAATATATCCCGGGGGAGCGTATGAAGCTCTATCTGCTCGATGTCAGGCAGACGACGCGAGGTCCTCGTATCGTCGTTTCAAGGACGCATCCGGGTCTTCTCAGAAAACTTCTTGAGCTGGAGGTTCCGGAGATTCGCGAGGGAGTCATCGATATAAAAAATATTGTCCGGGAGGCCGGAGCCCGGGCAAAGATCGCCGTCCAGACGCTTGATGTCAATGTGGATCCCGTTGGCGCATGCGTCGGAAATAACGGGGCGAGGATCAAGTCGATCAGCAAGGAGCTCTGCGGCGAGAAAGTGGACGTCATCGTCTGGAGCAGCGACCCGCTGCAGTACGTACGGAATGCGCTTTCTCCGGCGAAAATCGTCAAGATCGAACCTATCCTTGAGCAGGAAAAGGCAGTTACAGTGTATGCGCGTCCGGATCAGCTTTCCCTCGCTATCGGGAAGGCCGGGCAGAATGTGCGTCTTGCGGCCCGCTTGACCGGCTGGAAAATTGATATCAATGCGCTTGAGCCGGAGAGAATGCCCACGCTGCACGATATTTTCCAGGATATTATCGAAGAGGAGGGGTCCAAATAAGCGACGCCGTCTTGAAGCGGCGGCGCCCGAGAACCTGCGTCGCCTGCCGCGAGGAGTCTCCGAAACGAGAGATGCTGCGCGTGGTGAGGACTCCTGAAGGCTCTGTCAGGCTTGATCTTTCCGGGAAGGCGCCGGGGCGCGGCGCGTATGTCTGCGTGTCTGAAGAGTGTCTTGCCGCTGCGAGAAAAAGAGACGCTCTTGCAAAGGCGTTGAAAACGAAAGTAGAAGACGCGGTTTACGAGGAAATCCTTGCCGTTCTGCGCGAAAAAAAGAAGGAGCGTGCGGAGACGCCGTGAACGAACAGGCGCTCGCGACTCTGTTTTCCCTTCTTGGTTTTGCGCGTCGTTCGGGATCTCTGCTAATCGGGCAGGATATAGTAAAATCTTCTTTGGTGCGGCGGGAGTCTCTTCTTGTGCTCTTTGCCGAAAAAGACTCTTCGTTTTACAGATCCCTCCAAAAAGGGAGGTATGCAGAAAAATGTCTCTTGTTGAATCCGCCTGGAATTTCAGAGGCTGATCTGTCTGCGGCAATAGGTTCGAGAAACGTGAAAGTGGTTGCTTTACCGTTACGCGGCGGTTTTGCGCAGAGAATACTGCAACTGCTTGCGGAAGGGGGAGAAAGAATTGAGTAAAATCCGTGTATATGAACTTGCGAAGATGCTGGGGAAGAGCAATAAAGAGCTGCTCGATCTTCTGATAGACCTTGGCGCCGATGTAAAAAGCCACATGAGTTCCATTGACAACGAAATCGCCCAGCTTGTGGAGGATGCGCTCTCAAGCACATCGTCCAGCGGGACCCAGAAAACAAAGAAAGAGGAGCAAAAAGTGACGAAAACCGAAACTTTCGAAGTGTCAAAGGGCTCTACAGTAAAAGCTGTGGCCGAGCTCTTGGGAGTGACTCCTGCCGAAGCAGTCAAAAGTCTTATCTCCGCGGGGATGATGGTTCCCGCGGACAGTCCGGTTGATGAACGATGCCTGGAAGTCCTCGGCGAGGCCTACGACGCCGTGCTCACTCTTGCCTGTGACGACGCAGAACAGGAGGGAGAGGCGGCGACCTGCGCGGTCATCAAACGCAAGACTTTTTCTGGCGATCACCTTGAAGCCCGTTCTCCGATCGTTACGGTGATGGGGCATGTCGACCACGGGAAAACGACCCTTCTCGACTTCATCCGCAAGACGAACATCACCGCCCGGGAGGCGGGCGGCATAACGCAGCACATCGGCGCTTCCATCGTGATGCACGAAGGAAGACGAATCGTTTTTCTGGATACTCCCGGACACGAGGCGTTCACCTCGATGCGCGCACGGGGAGCCCAGGCTACCGACGTTGCAGTTCTCGTCGTAGCAGCGGACGACGGAGTAATGCCGCAGACGCGCGAGGCGATAAACCATGCCAAGGCCGCCGGGGTGCCCATCGTTGTGGCAATAAACAAAGTGGACAAGCCTGCAGCTAAAGCGGACAGAGTTCGGCAGCAGCTTTCCGATGTTGGTCTGGCGCCCGAGGAATGGGGCGGCTCCACGATCATGGTTGAAGTTTCCGCGAAATCGGGACAGGGTATTCCGCAGCTTCTGGAGATGATTCTTCTTGTCTCGGAAATGGAAGATCTGAAGGCGGATCCGACGGTTCGCCCCGAAGGCGTTGTCGTGGAAGCGAAGCTCGACAAGGGGAAAGGACCCGTTGCAACGGTTCTTGTGCAGCAAGGCTCTCTCTGCAAGGGAGATATCGTGTTGTTCGATACCGCGTGGGGCAAGATCAGGGCTATGATCGATGCTGAAGGGAACCCGATCGACTGTGCGGGCCCGAGCACGCCGGTGGAAATTCTCGGCCTTACCGCCGTACCGCAGCCGGGTGAAGTCTTCAAAGCGGTTGAAAACGAACGCATAGCCCGCGACGCTCTCAGCGTAAAAGAGCAGGAAGTTCGCAATGCCCAGCAGAGCGGTCCGAGAAAACTCACGTTGGAGGAGCTCTACTCGCAGCTGAAGGAAGGCGATATTCCGCAGCTCAATCTTCTGCTGAAGTGCGATGTCCAGGGGTCGAGCGAGGCGCTTGCCGCATCTTTGGAAAAACTTGCGACGAACGAAGTCGGGATTAACATAGTTCACCGCGGAGTCGGCAGAATCGCCGAATCCGACGTGATGCTCGCCTCCGCGTCGAACGCCGTTATTATTGGTTTTAACGTGCGCCCGGACGCGAATGCGAAGAAAGTAGCCGAGTCGGAAGGTGTCCAAGTACGTTTGTACGACATCATCTATGACGCTATCGACGACGTGAAGGCCGCCCTCGAAGGTATGCTGAAGCCTACCATTCGGGAGAACACGCTGGGCCAGGCGGAGATCCGCCAAGTCATTCGCGTCCCGAAGGCCGGTAACGTCGCCGGAAGCTACGTGCTTGAAGGCGTAATTCGAAGGAACGCGAAAGCCCGCCTCGTACGCAATGGTATTGTGCTCTGGGACGGCTCCCTTGCAACCCTTCGCCGTTTCAAGGACGATGCACGCGAGGTCGCCGCAGGGGACGAATGCGGCATCAGCCTCTCCAACTTCCAGGACTTCGAAGAGGGCGACATCGTGGAAGCATACGAGATCATCGAGGAGAAAAGGCATCTCTCCTAATGAACCGAAGGGTTCCCGTTCCGTACTCAGGTTTCCTGTTTGTTGCCCTCGAAATAATGGGAAGCAGAAGCATGAAGGACCGGAGACAGGTGACGCAATCCCTGCTAGAGAGGATCAGACGACGTTGGAATGTTTCAGCCATGGATCTCGGGCCCGACGGAAGCTGGTCCGAGGCCTTTGTGGCTGTCTCCGCAGCCGCTTCAGGGGTTGCTATGGCGGAGGAGCGGCTCCAGGCGGTGTACTCCTTTTTAACCAACGAGGAGGAGACCGGGGAGTTCTCGATCCTATATCACTGGCGCGAGGTAACACGTTATGACGACATTTCGAATGCAGAGAATCAACAAGCAGATCCAGAGAGAAGTTTCGCTTCTGCTGGAGCTGCGCATAAAGAACGAAACGGCAAAGAAAGCGATCATCACTGATGTCGACTGTTCTCGTGATCTTGAACATGCAAAAGTGTACTTTACGACAGTCGACCGTTCCGAGCGGGAAGAAGTAGGGAAGGCGCTCGGAACGGTCGCAGGGGCTCTGCGGAGTCAGCTCGGAAAACTTTTGACGATACGGCAGATTCCCGCCCTTTCCTTTTTTTTCGATACCAGCGAGGAGTACGGGCGCAGTATCGATGTGCTGCTGGATTCGTTGAAGACCGAGGATTCCGTTATTGAGAGGGATGAAGACGACGAGACCGAAGACGCCTCCGACACGGATGAACTGCCGGAGGCGTAGTGACGGGGAGGATGAAATGAACGATTCGTATGCTTCGTCGGACGGCTTCCCCGCGCTCATTCGCATTCTTTCTGAAGCCTCGGAATGGATTGTTCTCTCACATGTTAAACCCGACGGCGATGCGCTCGGTTCCGCGAGCGCTTTCGCTTCGGTTGGGCGGAAACTCGGAAAGACTGTCGTCTGGGGCGGCCCGGACGAGTACCCTTCCCGTTACCTGTTTCTTGAAGGTTCCGGGGAGTTCCGTCCGAACCTGAAGCTTTCCTCGCTGGCGCTGACGGAGGGAAGCGTGGTTCTCGCGTTGGATACGTCGACCCGTGCGCGTTCTGTGGAGGATCTTGACGCTCTTCCCGAAAACGTGCCCCTGCTCAACGTGGATCACCATGCGGACAATGAATTGTTCGGGACTGTCAACTATGTGGATCCCTCCTCCTCTTCGACCGGCGAGATAGCCTGGCTGCTCCTTCGCGAGTGGGGGATACCCTTGGAAATCGATGTGCTGGAAGCTGTGTACACTGCTCTCGCGACTGACTGCGGGAACTTTGCGTTTTCATGTACTACGCCGCGGACTCACAGGGTTGCAGCGGAACTTCTTGACGGAGGGGTTTCTCCGGCAAAGATGGATGAGCGAATCCGGTGCAATGCATCCATTCCCGGCCTTCGTTTAAGGGCGGTGGCATTGTCCAGAGCCTTCGTTGCAGGCGGTTTTGCGGCGTTTACATGGTTGCGGAACGATGATTTTCTCCATAACGGCAGCGAACGCTCTGCAACTGAGTTCCTGGTAAACGATCTCCTCACGCTCAAGGATGTATCGTTTGCCGCTTTCTTTGTGGAGGACGAGGAGTGCGTCCGCGTATCGCTCCGGTCGAGAGGCGTCGTTCAGGCGGCTGAAATAGCGCGCGTATTCGGTGGAGGAGGGCATCCCCAGGCCGCGGGGTGCAAGCTTCCTCTTCCATTATCGGACGCTGTGGAGAGTGTACGCTCTCTGGTGGAGGAACGGTATGCCGAGCGGATTGCTCCTGCTGAATAAACCTGCCGGCGTACGAAGCGCCGTCTGTGTAGCCATCGCGAAAAGGCGCCTGAACAGAGAGTTCAAGATAGGTCACGGCGGCACCCTTGATTCTACAGCTGAAGGCCTGCTTGTGCTCCTGATTGGAGGAGCTACCCGGACGAGCGATCTTGTGATGTCCCTGCCAAAACTCTACGAGGCCGCCTTCACGCTTGGAGAGGAGCGCTCAACCGACGACTACTCCGGCGATACTGTTTTCGAAGGGCGCGTCCCGAATGATGCACGGGCTCGTATAGAGGCGGCGCTCCCGTCATTTCTCGGAGTTCGGCTCCAACTTCCTCCGGGAATATCAGCCGTTCGAGTAGGAGGAAGACGGGCTCATGCTGTCGTGCGTTCGGGAGAAGAGCTCTCTCTTCGCAGCCGACCTGTTTTTGTACGTTCCATTTCGCTCCTTCCCGGCGAAGAGATGAAAAATGTGTTCACAATACGCGTTCTCTGCGGGAAAGGAACATATATTCGCAGTATCGTTCGCGATATAGGAAGAATGCTCGGGTGCGGGGCATACGTCCTCCGGCTTATCCGAAAACAGTCCGGATTACTCTCTTTGGGGCAGGCTCTCCCTTTTGAAGAGTTCCAAAACGGGGATGCCGATCTTCGATCACACATTTTCCCGCTCGCTCGTTTTGCGGAGAATTTTTACTGCTATAAAGCCGATGAAGAACGAACAGCCCGTCTGCGCGACGGCCTCGCAGTGCCGCTTTCCTCCCTTCGTTTTTCGCATGAAGGTATACTTTCTCCTGACCAGGGAGCGGCGGTCCTGGGAAAAACTCTTTTTTGCTACGGACGAGTTCTCAAGGAAGGATTCTTCAAGCCGAAAATCAATATTGATCTGGAGGGAACCGAATGATTGTCGTGCTTGGAGCTTTCGACGGATTCCACAGAGGACACGCTCTTCTTCTCGATAGAGCCAGAGCGCTTTCCGGGCGACATAGCAGTTCTGCTGCAAACGGAGAGTGGGCAGTAGTTACTTTTTCTCCGCACCCGGATTCGGTTGTCCGGGGGGGAATGTTTTCCCTCTTTTCCGAGGAGGAGCGCGATCTTCTCGTTCGCTTCTTCAACGTTCCGCATATTGAAAAAATTCCATTTGACGAGACGCTCTCACGGACCTCGGCGGAGGGATTCATTGCCCTGTTGGAGTCGCTTCTTCCTGTGACTGGAGTTATAGTGGGAGAAGATTTTCGCTTCGGGCGCGACCGGGAGGGGGACGCGGCATACTTACGGGAGGTGGCCAGACGGAAGGGATGGCTCTTTGACAAGTTGGATTCCTTTGTTCTTGAAGGAGCAAAAGTCGGTAGCAGCAGTATAAAAAAGCATGTCATTTCAGGAGACGTCGATCGTGCCAGAAATCTGCTCGGATATCCTTTCTTTTTCAGGGGAAGGGTTGTCTCTGGAGATGGCAGAGGGCGTACTTTAGGCTTCCCTACCGCAAACATCGAATATCCCGAGAAAAAAATTCTGCCCCAAGGAGGAGTCTACGCCGCCTCGGTACTGATCGGAAACGAATGGTGGCCGGGAGCCCTGAATATTGGTTTCAACCCGACATTTCTTTCCTCCGTAGAAAACCCTCGTTTCGAAACCTATGTGCTGGACCTGAACGAATCCCTCTACGGGAGAACCATAACCGTCTTCCTTGAGTCGCTTCTGCGTCCCGAAATCAAATTTGAATCCAGCGACGCTCTTCTTCATCAGATGCAGCTCGATGTTCTTCGAGTGAGAGACTGCTTCAGGGAAATGCATGCCCGTCACGGTGATGTCTATTGCCATTTGTCAAAAGCATTTTCTTGACGTGTGCGCCTTGCGACTTGAAAAATCGGGGAGAGGGTGGTACTATTCCTCGTGCTGGCGATTTTCCGGCATCAGTCATTTGAGATTTCCAGAAATAAATGTTATGAAGACGGGCCTGTAGCTCAGAGGATAGAGCGGCACCCTCCTAAGGTGTAGGTCGGCCGTTCGAATCGGCCCAGGCTCGCCATTTTTTTGTTTTTGGGAGAAAGAGGTGTACAATGTGCTTGATGCCATTCGTAAACGTGCTTTCTCGCTTTTGCTCTTTTTTTCTCTTATTTTTTTATTGTGCGTGCCAGTTGAGTCATTAACAGTTCGCTCTTCCGACGGGAGTTCAATTTCTGTTTGTCCCGTCGCCCCTGGAGATTCTTTTATGCTGAGTTTCATTCATTCGGTTGAAAAGACTCCTGTGGAGAGTGAGTTCCGAGTTCTTTCAGGCAAGGTGCGTCAGTGGGAAGAACGTTTTCTTTCCCATAACGCAGGGTTGCCCACGGAAGCTCCTCCAAACGGACGATTCATCATGGACAAGGATTGGATGATTCTGAGAGGAGGAGGACTTGCCGTCCAGAGTATCCGGTATAGGGTCGGCAACGAGCAATTCGGCAGGAATTATATGGTCCTGCCGGACGGAGCAAAGATACTTCTTTTTGAAGAATACCCGGGCCGCATTCTTTTCTTTTCAGCTGAATCAACGTCTTTCTTGAATTATCTTTTTTCACAAGTGTTTTGAATACGATCAGGAGGTGGTTTTATTGGCCGAAGTTCCCGAGAAGGACGGAGTGAACGGACAGAACGAAATTGATCTTGACGCTCTTCGGCGGCAGTTCGACACCGAGGCCAGGTACCGGAAGCTCTCAGGCTTTCCTGCCATTCTTGTTACTTCTCTGGCGGTATGTATGTCGCTGTTTCATTTGTATACATCAGGTTTTGGTCTTATGCAGGCTATTATCCAGGCGGCCGTCCACTTGGCATTTGTCCTCGTCCTTGTCTTCCTGCTCTATCCTTTTTCGCCAAAGTTTTCTAAAACCGAAATTCCCTGGTATGACTACTTGTTAGCCGCCCTAGGGGCATTCGTCACACTGTATCTGGTTTTTGAGTTCGATGCTCTTATTACCCGGGCGGGCTTGCCGACGACAATGGATCTTATCGTTGCATTCTTGGGCGTCGCTATTCTTCTGGAAGCAACCAGACGAGTTACGAGCCCGATTTTGCCCGTCATCGCCATCTTCTTCCTCCTGTATTGCTACTACGGACGATATTTCCCCGCGCTCTTCCAACACAGGGGATTCAACATCAACCGTATAGTGAACCATATGTACCTCGGAACTGAAGGAATTTTCGGTATTCCCCTCGGTGTGTCCGCGACATTTGTGTTCATGTTCATCCTTTTCGGTTCCGTGCTTGAACAGACAGGAATGGGCAAGTTCATAATCGACCTTGCCATGGCGCTTGCCGGATGGGCCACAGGAGGACCTGCAAAAGTCGCGGTACTCAGTTCCGGACTGATGGGTTCGATTTCTGGTTCTTCCGTCGCGAACGTCTGTACTACCGGAATGTTCACCATCCCATTGATGAAAAGCGTCGGGTATAAAGCCCACTTCGCAGGAGCGGTAGAGGCCGTCGCATCCACCGGCGGACAGATTATGCCGCCGGTTATGGGGGCCGCGGCGTTCATAATGGCTCAGTTCATGGGGGTTCCGTACATCCAGGTTGCCCTGGCGGCAATTGTTCCGGCGTTACTGTACTACTTTGCGGTCATCGTGCAGGTTCACTTTGAAGCTACCCGCCTGGGCCTCAGAGGGCTTCCGAGGGATCAGCTTCCTCCTTTGCTTCGTCTTCTCCGTCAAAAAGGCCATCTGCTGATCCCGCTCGTCGGTATCGTCTACTTCCTTATCGGAGGATATACTCCGCTGAAAGCGGCGTATAACGGAATCATCATTACTTTTGTTGTTTCCTGGTTGAACAAGGAGACTCGCCTGACGCTTCCGCGTTTAATCGCAGCTCTTGAGAGCGGCGCCCGTTCAGCTCTCGGAGTTGCGTGCGCCTGTGCCACCGTTGGAATCATCGTGGGGACTGCCACGCTTACAGGTCTTGGCTTGCGTATTGCCAGCGCGATTGTCACTCTGGCAGGAGGTAATCTTCTCCTGACGCTTCTTTTGACAATGGTAGCCTGTATTCTTCTCGGAGCCGGTCTGCCGACAACGGCGAACTTCATTGTTACGAGCACTATGGCGGCTCCGGCACTCTTCCAACTCGGCGTTCCGCCAATGGCGGCCTACATGTTTGTTCTTTACTTCGGCATAGCTGCCGACCTCAGTCCACCCGTTGCCCTCGCCGCATACGCAGGCGCGGGAATAGCGGGAGCAGAGCCGATGAAGACTGGTGTAACAGCTGTGAAACTTGCATTGGCTGGTTTTATTGTTCCCTTTATCTATGTCTTCAACCCAATCCTTGTACTTGTGGATTATAGCTTTGTTCCGTTTGCACTTGCTGTTGGAACTGCAATGCTTGGCGTTGTTTTGTTGGGTATGTCCACTGTGGGATATTTTAGAGGAGTTCTGAGTTTGTGGAAGCGGGCTCTCGCCCTTGCAGGTGCTCTTTTCCTGCTTATTCCCGGGTGGCAGAGCGATCTGTTCGGTATAGCGGTTCTGGTGCTGCTCTATATTTTGCAGTCATTCTCCTCCAGAAAAGCAGCCCTAGGATAAGGCCGGTTGCTAAGAAATGTGTTAGTATATAGAAGTATTTTTACCGTCCCGGTGTTTTCAGGGACGGTTTTCCTATTCCACAAGGGGGTACACGCATGAGCACGGACTACAAAAGCACGCTCTCGCTTCCCGAAACGGCCTTCCCGATGCGGGCGAACCTCGCGAAGAGAGAGCCTGGGTTTCTTGATTTCTGGAAGGAACGGGACATCTATGGGAAAATGTTGAAAAAACGTGAAGGGGCTCCTTCATTTGTTCTTCACGACGGGCCTCCTTATGCGAACGGGCATATTCACATTGGAACGGCGTTTAATAAAATCCTCAAGGACTTCATCCCGAAATACAAGGCGATGAAAGGGTTCTTTTCGCCGTATGTTCCCGGTTGGGATACGCACGGCCTGCCTATAGAGCTGCACGTTATAAAGAGTCTTGGAGTGTCAAAGGATACGATCGATCCAGTACTTTTGCGCGAGAAATGCACTGAATATGCACTTCAGTTCCGAGATATACAAAGAGATGAGTTTGTGCGACTCGGCGTGCTTGGAGACTGGGAAAACCCCTACATGACGCTGCGACCGGAGTATGAGGCGGCCCAGCTCGGCGCCTTTGCTGATCTTGTCGGGAAAGGGCTTGTCTACAAGGGAAAGAAGCCCGTCTACTGGTGCATCGACTGCCAGACGGCTCTGGCGGCGGCGGAGATTGAATACTGGGATGAGACTTCCCCTTCAATCTTCGTGGCTTACTCCCTGTCGGGTGCGGAGGCGCTTCTGCCGTCGCTCGCCGGCGAAGACGTCAATATCATTGTATGGACGACAACGCCTTGGACGCTCCCCGCGAGCATGGCTGTTGCTATTGGACCCGATCACGAGTATGTTTTCGTTCGCGCAGGGAAGAAAGTGTACGTCTTTGCCAAGGCCCTTGCCGCGAGCGTGGCGAAGGAGACCGGTATTGTCTTCGAAGACGAACTGGCTACTGTGAAGGGAGCTGCGCTGCAACAGTTGCACGCGGTGCACCCGTTCTATCCCGACCGTACTCTTCCTCTTCTTCCAGCTGACTATGTCCTTCTGGACACCGGTACCGGATGTGTGCATACCGCCCCGGGACACGGCGTGGAAGACTATGAAACAGGCGTGAAGTTCGGCATAGAGGTGTATAACCCGGTCGACGATACGGGACACTTCATTCCGGGAACCGGTCTTGTCGA
>ERZ1645192.1235-NODE-1235-length-21432-cov-20.280114_pt1 | contig 21432 bp, 19 predicted proteins | sample MGYA00575354_ERZ1645192 | MGnify/ENA primary metagenome ERZ1645192 (study PRJEB40844, sample SAMN11349763) | freshwater sediment metagenome | isolation source: river sediment | host: Sediment | place: India: Faizupur Khadar , New Delhi | collected 2017-02-21 ... | reverse complement strand
GATATGGACCGCAATCCACACCTTCCGGACGGCAACCGTTTGACCATTGTGCTCGCATTTTGCACACTCAGTCAAGCTATTCTGTACATCATTCCGCAGACTTCTTCTGCGCCGGTGATCAATTTATTCGGATTCCTGCTGACCTTTAACTGGAGCGCTGATGTGCTTTTCCCGATAGTCAACGGCGCCATTGCCCTGGCTGGCGCGAACTGGGTCCTGAGCAGTCATCCCGACCGGGACCATAACCAGCTCAGCTGGCAAAATCAATGGTGGCATCTGGTCACGCCAGCGCTGGCTGTGCTGGTGATGTCTTTTGGGTTGATGCAGATGCAAAGAAACGCTTTCTGGTGGGTGGTACTGGCCTTCAGCGTGCTGCTCTTTCTCTTGGTTACCATCGCTGAGTACCAGGTGATGTCGCCCGGCTCGCCATACCAACTGGCGGCCTCATCCAGTCTGATCGCACTTGGGCACGGTCTATTCTTGATTTTGGCCATCAGCTTAAACAGCTCCACATTGCGAGTTTACGTCCAATTCCCGCTGATCCTGCTGGCTGCATTTTTTGTCAGCTTCCGCACTCTCAGTCTACGCCTGGGGCAAAACCCGAGGCCTGCCTGGCCGGTCTGCGCTGCGTTGATTGTCGCTGAAATTGCCCTGGCGTTAAGTTACACGTTTCTCAATGCCTTGCAGTACGGCCTGATTGTCACCGGACTGCTTTATGCAGTGGCTGCCGCTGCTGCTGGCCTGCAGAGGGGTCTAAAGGGCCGGGCGCTCTTTCTTGAGCCCGGATTGATGCTGGCGGCAGCTGGTCTGCTGGCAGCGATCTTCACTCTATTTTAAATTCTGCGCCTTCTGTTTCTTGAAGATAAAGCCAATACAGGTTTCTCTGGTGCAGCTCCTGAGAAAGCCCCCCCAAGCTGACCCGACTTTTGCCAAAAAGTTCGATATCCTGCTGCCCGAGATAGCCGAGCGGATCCTTCCGGCGTAGGGCAGTTTTGACCGTTTTTTGGACCAGTCTCAAATAGTTCAGGTTGGATTTAATGTACTCTTCGATCTCACCACGCAAAACGATATCACCGTGGCCCTGAATAATATTTTCCAGGCTCATCTGACCGAAGTTTTGGGTGGTTTCTATCAGCTGGTCAATGTTGCCGCCAACAAAAAACGGGATGGGCATAAAGGAATCGCCGGCAAACAGAATTCGATCTTCTTCCAGTAAGACCGAAATCCCGTCTTCAGAGTGGCCCGGTGTGGCAAAGATTTGGATTTGTTTTTTTCCAATACGCAGCGATAATCGCCCGCTGGAAAAGGTAATTTGTGGTGGCACGATGCTAATCTGGTTGTAAAACGTATTTTCTTTGGCGGCTTCGCTGAGCGCGGGTTTGCTTTTTTCAAGCATCAGGTCACGGCAGCGGGTATGGCCGATGATGGTTGCTTCGGGGAAAAAACAATTTCCCCAGGCATGGTCAGCGTGATGGTGCGTATCAATGATGTAGCGCACCGGAATCATCAAATCATTTTCGAGGAAATCACGAATCTCGGCGGTTTCTTGCGGCATTAATGTATCGATTAGAACAGCCCACTGCGGTCCAACAATGGCTCCGGCAGTTACTTGCGCATAAATTTCACTTTGAAACCAATAAACGTTGTCAGCGACTCGCTCTCTTTGCATAGCCCTTACCCGGTCTTAAATTTTCTATCAGCAAAAAAGAATAGCATATCTGGATTTAAAAGTCAAAAGATGGCACTAATGTCGCTGATTAATCGCATAGCCGATGAGCAAAACCACGATCAGGAGCGCGCCGAGGCCGAGGGCAATGGTCAAAACGTCAATCCCAGAATAGCGGCCGGAATTCTCGAGCAGCACTTCCTGCCCTGAAAGCGTCACCGTAGGGGTGTAGTCTGGTGTTTCGGTTGCCGTTTGGGTGGGCGTCAACTGTGGGGTTGCCGTCTCGCTGAGCGGCGGAAGAGACGTGGGTTGCTGCGTCATGGTTTGCGCGTAGTTGGGAGTGCTTGTTGCTGTGGTTTGGGTGCGGTAGAGCGAGGTGGCGGTCTGGAAGGTGCCCGTCAGCCGATAGTTGGGCGTGGGGCTCCGATAGACATAGCGTGTAATGGTTGGGTAAAGCGTGCGGGTAGGTGTATTGGTGCGGGTGGGAGTCCGCGTAGGCGTGCGAGTAATTGTTGGGGTTAAGGTAACCGTAGGGGTCAGGCTGGGCGTCAGGGTCTGGGTTTTCGTGTATGTCTGGGTTATCGTTGGGGTTTGAGTGGCGGTTTGGAGGGACTTTGGGCCGAAGGTAGCAATGGTCGACCCATCCGTGCTGATGACTTCCAGCTTGTACCAATAAGTCTGGCCGAAGTTGAGCAGGTCATCCACAAACGAATAAATTCCGCCAATAAGGCCATCTCCGACCGGCGGAATTAAACCTGAGCGGCGAGTGTAAATGCCGTTCTCACTGGTACTGCGCAAGACATAGAAACCGGCAACACCGTTCTCTGAAAGAGTCTGCCAGGTGATGGTAATTTTATTGATTTGATAGGCCAGGTTAAAGGTGTCCCCCAACAATGGGGCGCCGTAGGTATAGGGCAGACCAATAACAAAAGGCGTAAAGTTCAGGTCATCCGCCAGATTGGGATGCCCGTTGGCGTTGGATCCACCGAGGGTCATGGTGATTTTATTGCCTGCCAGGTCACAGGTGACTTGTTTACCGGCGGCTGTCACTTTGCCAACAGCTTCCCAGCCGGTGGTGAGGCCGGTTTTGGGGTCATACCACTTCAGCGGGTACAAAGCGGGATCAGTCTGTCCGCAATAAATATCAGATTCAATCAGCGGAATACAGTTTGAATTGACCTGGTCATAGCGAAAGGCTGCGGTCAGGCTGCTGGCGCTGCTGCCTTCGGCTAGAAACAAATCAAAAAAGTCGCTGCAGGCGGTGGCCATACCACTGCCTTGGGCTTCGAAAGGAACATTGTTTTTTGAGCCTTGACCGTGATCGACCACATAGAGCAAAAAATCGCTTCCGGAGGCGTGGCTGAGCGTCAGTTGGCCAAAAAGCAACGAGCCTGGCTGCGATGTGACATTAACCAGGCGGACTGCCAGACCTTTGCCTTCAGGGGCGGCGGCAGCGCCCAGCTGTTTGCCATCGGCAGCGGTGCAGTTGCTGACTGCCTGCGAGGGCAGAATGGATGGCCCCCAATAATTGTGGTCGGCGGTGCCGGCATTGGCGCAGTTGACCTGGATGCCGGCGCCATTTTCATAGATGTTATTGGCGGTCAGGTAGGCGACCCCGCTGCCGGAGGCTGTAGTGCGCAGGAAAGCCAGGCCTTTATTTTGTTTAATTTGGTTGGCCCGCACCCAGACACCGGAAGTGCTGGTTTCAACGACGATCGCGTTGGCTCCGCCTGTGAGCGTGTTGTTTTCGATGATGACAGCTGGCCCAGCTGCAATCCGGATCAGGTCCCGTGAAATAATGCTGCAAGGCCCATCGTTGATTTCCATCCCTCTAAGTGTGAGGGCATTGGTGATACGCAGCATTGCTGAAGTACAGGTGGAACTGGCCGTCTGCAAAACCGCACTGCCTGATCCATCAATGATATGGGGTTGGTCCAAGAGGACTTCGTTGGCTTTGATCGAATAGCTGCCCAATATCTTGATGGTTGTGTTTTGGCCAGCGTCGTTGGCATCTTTGAGCGCCGTACCCAACCCGCCGGCAAGATCATCCCCTGAGTTGACAAAACAGGGCGACTGCATGCCACACTGATCGCTGTTTTCAGCGACGTAAACACTATCGGTTTGTGAACTGCGCACGACAATGCTAGTCGAACTTGCGGTATCCAAACGGCTCCAGGCACCGCTCGCATCCTTTTGAACGACATAGAGCTTCAAGTTGCCGCCCAGGTTGGCCAGCGCGTCCAGACGCAGTGCCACGCTCAGGCCATCTTGTGAACCCGTTCCAAGCGTAGTGCTGGCTGCTGCCAGCAGTGTTTCACCGGCCAAAAGGTTGGTTTGGCAGGCATCAGGAGTGTAAATTTGGCCAGTGATTAACCCCCGATCTGAAAGCGTAGCCGTATCTCCCTGAACGAGGCTGGAGTGACTGGCAACAATGCAAACGTTGGTGTTGATCCCAGCAGTGTATTCGACCAAAAACGGATAATTAGCCTGAAAGTTAAGGCGTTGACCTCCAGCACAGCCCGTCAAGGGGCAGGCCTGCGGGCTGACCAACTGGAATTGAGCCTGCTGAAGTTGGCTGGAACTAACGGCCGAGATGCCGGAAAAGGATAATAACCCCAAGATGACGAATAAGGCGAGCGGCAGGCGCTTGATCATGGCATGTTCCTGTAAACGAGGTTGCTGGCTGGATTATAACATCTGCACGCTGAACGGGCGGCGGAGGGGGAATTTAGCTATGTTAAAATAAAGAAATGAGCGAAATTAAAAAAATATTCACTGGTACTTCCTGGTTTTTTCCTTTTGCTGGTCTGCTGAGCCTGGGGCTGGGAACGGTTATCGCAGCGGAGAGCGGCAAACCCATCAGCTTTGTTTCATTGCTGGCAGGGATCTTCATCTTTCTTTCTCTCTTTTTGTTAGAGCGCATTCAAAACTACATTTCATCTTCCAAGACCAACTTATTTTCGAAGGTCGGCCGGACGGACAAGCTGCGTAACCCGCAGCTGGTGGCGCTTATCTTCGGGGCTTTTGCCCTGATATTCGTCTGCCTTTATCTCCTTTTGCGCGAACAGGTACTGATCGGCGTGAATTTGATTTGGCTGGGCCTGCTGGTACTGCTTTTTACGATCAGTTTCAGCCAGGCTGGAAGGCTGTGGTCGCTGGGTTTCCGCTGGCTTTTGGAAGGACTGATTATCTCACCCGTGCTTTTGCTTCTGGGCAGCTCGCTTCAGGGAAGTCAACCAGTCTATGCTCAACTCTTATTGGCACTGGCAGTTTTTCTTTTATATGGCGGCATTAGCATCGCACTGCTTTTTCCAAACTATGAAGACACGCTTGAAAAAGGCTCGCGCTCATTTTTGACGGTTATCGGTTGGGAGCAAGCAATCACCGTTCACAACGTTTTATTGCTGATGGCATTCATCTGTTTGGGGGGGTATAGTTTCGTTAGCGGTTCATGGCGAACCCATTGGGGAAGCTTTGCGATGGTGCTCGTGGCAGGCCTGGAGATTTACCTTCTTCAGCGCCTCTCAAGAGGTATGAAACCCAATTGGCCACTTCTGCGAGCTGTTGGCATCAGTGTGTTTACCGGTGTCATGTACTTTTTATATTTTGGCTTTATCAACTATTGATAAATGTGTTTTAGCTTCAAAGGAGATGCAAAATGATGATTAAACAAGGTGAATTGGCGCCAGATTTTGAACTGCCCGATCAGGAAGGCATCACAAAAAAGCTCAGTGACTACCGCGGGAGCAAAGTGGTTCTGTATTTTTATCCCAAGGATGACACCCCGGGCTGTACCACAGAAGCGTGCAGTTTCAGGGATAATTTTTCAGAACTGCGCCGACATCAAATTGAGGTATTGGGCGTCAGTGCCGATGACGTCAAGTCGCACGCCCGCTTTCACGAGAAGTATCATCTGCCATTCACGCTGCTTTCGGACGCGGACCACAAAGTGAGTGAAGCGTATGGCGTCTGGGGTCAGAAAAAGATGGCCGGGCATGAGTATATGGGGATTTTCAGAACAACGTTCTTAATCGATGAGGACGGGAAGATTCTGAAAGTTTACGAGAAGGTCAAACCAGAAAATCACGCCAATGAAATTCTGTCAGATTTTGGTGAAAATTAACCCATCGCTTTCAGCATCAGCTCCGGGCAACCGGAGCTGATGCTTTTCTGAGTCTTACTGAAGGCGCAACAAAACTTTACCTTTTTGCCAAAGGTCTTCAAGCGAATAATAGTGGCGCATCTCAGGCGACATCAAGTGAACCACAACGCCGCCATAATCAAGGATCATCCAGCCAGAATCCGGGCCGCCCTCTGATGCGAAAGTGTTTTCACCGGTTTCGCTTTTGATGCCTTCAGAGACGGCATCAGAAAGACTGTTGAGCATACGGTCACTGGTTCCGCTGGCAATCACAAAGTAGTCGGTGAAGTCGCAGACGCCATTCAGGTCAAGCAGCAGAATATCCTGACCGAGCTTGTTTTCCAAAATTTCCGTGATTTTTCGGGCGAGTTCAATCGTTTCCAGTTTTAACCTCCAATAATATTGTTACTTGAAAAGATGGATTGGTGCAAAGATGTATACACCGGCCCATCCGGGTGCAAGGTGCTGCGGTACAAGACCAATTTATCCACCAGGATCTTACCAAAAGAAAGGTTACGCATGGCCTGGCAGGCTGCAGTCAGCTGGACGAGTTGATCTGCTGGGAAGTTATCTCCTACCCGGGCGAGCGTGAGGTGCGCTCTGAACTTTTTATCCGCTGTGCCAGCAATAGAAGCGACCCGATTTTCCACTGAATCGGCCAGGGCGATTAGCCTGCCGGGCTGGGAGATGCCTGCCCAGATCACGCGGGGAAGGCTGGGGTTGGGGAAGAAGCCCAAACCCTGCACCTCCACTTCAAATGGCGTGGAGCTGGCTGCGACACCGTCCAGAACGGAAATGATCATTGCGGTCTTGGCGGGTGGGATCTCCCCTAAAAAGCGCAAAGTGATATGGATTTGATTTCGTCCCACCCACCTGAGTGAGTGGCTGGCTGGGTCACGTGCCAGAGTACGCTGTACCTGGACTAAAGCGTCCAGCACTTTAGGCGAAACATCTGCTGCGATGAAGAGTCGATTGGAATCAGGCATAACCAATGATCTATCTTATACCACAACTTGGCGCGGCTTCAACTGCCTCCGTGGCAAAGCAGTGTAAAGCCCTTACACGCAGAGTCAAGAATTGTGGTATAAAAAAGTTACCCTGCTGTGTTAGTGATGCAGCCTTAAGTTTTGTACCAACACTTTAAAAAATTGGTTCGAACTCATACCAGGCGATGTGATAGATGTTCGTTGTTCAAGACAAAGCCTGGGGGTAGAACCAGTCCTGCTTCTGCAGGTTCAAAACCATCCTGCACACGGCATGGCGGGGACGGCATTATTTATTCGGCCGAAACAATCGAATACAGAAGAATTAGCGGCTGGGTCTCAGCAATGAGATTACGAGGTGGAGGTTCCTTCCCGCGAGGGAAGCGTTAACCTGGCGACAGGGAAAATCGAACAGATCAGCGGATGCCTCCGGATCCCCCTTTTTGGATTCCATTCTTCACCAACCTTGTTTCTATTTAAAACGCGCTGGCGACAACGCGGACAATTGTTATAGGAACAGGCAGACAAGACCCGGGTCTGTTAGTTCGGGTTACTTTTCATTGGAGGATGAAAAATGGACGCAAAAGATTTGTTAAAAAGGGTAAAAGAAGACCGCATTAAGTTTATTTCATATCAATTCACTGACATTAACGGCGTGGTGAAGTCACTCGATGGTCCGGTGGAGCGCTTAGAAGAGGTGCTGGAGGAAGGCATCTGGTTTGATGGGTCATCAGTCGAAGGTTTTGCCCGCATCCAGGAAAGTGATATGTACCTGCGGGTTGACCCTTCCACCTACTGCATGTTCCCCTGGTCGGATCCAGAAAACCGGCGCGGGAGAGTGCTTTGCGAAATTTATAATCAGGATGACCGACCTTTTGCCGGCGACCCACGCGGAAGTTTAAAGGCTGCGCTGCAGAAACTGAGGGAAGAGCGCGGTTGGACTTTGAATATTGGCCCAGAACCTGAGTTCTTCCTCTTTCTGCGAAATGGCAAAGAGAATATTCATCCGGTTCCCTATGACGTGGGCAGCTATTTTGATTTTTCTGCAAATGACCAGGCGGTGAACGTTCGAACCGAGATCATGTCAGCACTACGGATGATGGGCCTCAACGTAGAAGTTGGCCACCACGAAGTGGCTTTGGGGCAGCATGAGATTGATTTTAAATTTGATGACGCGCTGAAGACCGCCGATAATGTGCTCACTTTCAAATCGACCGTCAAGGCCATCGCAGCCAAGAACGGCTTGATCGCCTCTTTCATGCCCAAACCCATTGTCGGAATAAACGGCTCTGGCATGCATTGCCATCAGTCCATTTCAAATGCTCAGGGTGAAAACCTTTTTTATGCACCAGGTGACCCAATGAACCTTTCTCCGCTGGCGTACGCCTACCTGGCGGGTTTGCTTTCACACGCTCGTTCTATGTCTGCCGTTCTGGCCCCCAGCATCAACTCCTACAAGCGCCTTGTTCCCGGTTACGAAGCCCCGGTTTATATCGGTTGGGCCCAGGTCAACCGCTCGGCACTGGTGCGCATTCCGCGCGTCATCAAGGGCAAAGGCGGTGCTGTCCGTATGGAACTCCGCTGTCCGGATCCTTCCGCCAACCCTTATCTGGCGTTTAATGCCATGCTGCAGTCCGGCCTGGACGGGATAGACCGCAACCTCACCTGCCCAGAACCGCTTAATGACGTCAACGTTTATGAGTTGACCGAAGCAGAGCGCCAGGCGATGAATATCCATACTCTGCCGGGTTCACTGATGGATGCGCTGCGCGAGTTTGAGGCTGATCCACTGATGCGCGCCACGCTTGGCGAAAACCTTTACGAGAAGTTTATTACTTCGCGCGAAGCTGAAATCGAGGAATATCGGCTGCACGTTTCCGACTGGGAAGTCAGCCGCTATCTTGAAACAATTTAGCCGATAAAATCGGTAATATTTGGTATGATCAAGGCATGCGTAAGTGTGCCTTGATCTTTTCTTTAATTTCCGCAGCGATCCTGCTGGGTGGATGCACCGCACTGCGTTTCAGCCAGGACCAACTTCCCTGGAAGCAGGATGAACAAATTTTGTATTCAGATGATTTTCAAGATAAGACCAGCGGATGGGAAATTATTGCCAACGCTGATGAACTGAAAGGCTATTCCCCGGAAGGTTACCTCATCTCAGTCAGTGCGGGCAGTGCCCGAGCCTGGGAAACCAACGACCTGGTTTATCAGGATATCGAAATCCGGACCCAGGTTCGCTTGTTGACCGGTGCGGCGGATTCTAACTTCGGTCTGATCTGCCGCTACCAGGACGCGCAAAATTATTACAGCTTTCTGATCAGCGCGGATGGTTATTACGCCATCCTGAAGACCGTAGAGGGAAAGCCGGAGATTCTTGGTGCGGATTCCTTCACTTTCAGTGAAGCCATTCACAAGGGTGATGCGCTGAATGACCTGAGCGCAGTCTGTGCCGGCTCACAGCTGAGCCTCTCTGCGAACGGTCAGCCACTGCTCTCGGTGGAGGATGACACCTTCGGGCGTGGCGAGATTGGTCTGCTCCTTGAAACCAGGTCAGCGGGTGGAGCTGCTGCAGTTTTTACTTTTTTTGAGGCGGCAAGACCGTAGCCATGAACGTTTATTTCGATATGGTAGGCTGCCGGCTCAATCAGGCAGAGATCGACCAATTGGCGTTGGACCTTGTTGCGCGCGGGCATCAGGTGGTCAGTGAGGCTCAGCTGGCTGACTTTATCATTGTGAATACCTGCTGCGTCACGCAAAAAGCTGCGGCCGATTCACGCAAGATGATCCGCCATTACCAGCATTCGTCGTCCAAAGTCATCGCAACAGGCTGTTGGGCAACCGTCAACCCGGCGGAAGCTGAACAGCTGGTAGGGTTGGAGGGGGTATTCCCCAACGGTCAAAAAGCTCGTTTGGCAGAGTTTCTGCCCTCTCAAAGCCAGGCCAGGCTGCTGCATAGCGAACTGCCACCTGAACGGCCGGACCTGGGCCAGCGCCACCGAACACGCGGCTTCCTCAAAGTGCAGGATGGCTGTGATAACCACTGCAGTTATTGCCTGACGCGGACGGCCCGCGGCGCATCCAGAAGCATCCCAATCAAAGATATCATCGCACAGGCGCGTCAGTATCAGCAGCTTGGTGTTCAAGAAATTATTCTCAGTGGTGTTCAATTGGGTTCTTTTGGACGCGACCTGGAAGACCGGGCCAGCCTGGCGGATTTGCTACGGAAGCTGCTGGAAGCCACCGAGATCCCGCGCCTGCGGCTTTCATCGATTGAACCTTGGGACGTGACCGATGAGTTGCTCAGTTTATGGGAAGATCCTCGCCTGTGCCGGCATCTGCACATCCCGCTGCAATCCGGTTCAGACCGCATTCTGCGCGAGATGCGCCGTCCGATTACAGTCGATAAATTTAGCAGACTGATGAATGCGATTCAAAGCTGCCTGCCAGGAGTTTCGGTGACGACCGATTTGATTGTCGGCTTCCCCGGTGAAACCGATTCGGATGTAGAAGCTACCCGAGAGTTAATTGAACAGCTGCGATTTAGCGGCGGTCATGTGTTTCGCTTTTCAGCGATGGCGGGTACCCCGGCTGCTGTCATGCCCTTACAGGTGGCGGAAGCGGTTAAACACCAACGCAGCCGAATTTTTATCGACTTGTTCAATAAAGCGAAAATCGATTTCGCCCGCAGCAAACTGGGTGGCCGGCTGCAAGTGCTGTTCGAGCAGCAGGAAGCCAGCGCGGGCAGCCAGAACCTATTTTCGGGGTACAGTGGGGAGTACATCCGCGTTTCGGCGAGCTCAGAGGTCAATCTTGTTAACCAAATCGTCAGTGTGGACGCTGAGGCGGTTGATTCCCAAGGCCAAATTTCGGGAATCGTTGTGGCAGCTCAGTCTCAGAAAGCGAATTCCATTCAAGCGGCAAAGTCGCCTTGACTATGCTGGCAGATCAGGTAAAATTTAAAGGTTAATCTCACTGATAAATTTCTGCCTTGCTCCAAAGGAGCAATGAGCGGGAAGGCTCGAAAGGAAAATATTAATCATGACCAAGCGTACCTATCAACCCAAAATCCGCCGCCGCGTCCGTGTTCACGGGTTTAGAGCCCGCATGGCTACCAGCGACGGCCGGGAAGTTCTGAAGCGCCGCAGACTGCGTGGCCGCCATCAACTGGCACCCAAGTCGAACAACCACGTTAAGCGGATTCACTGGTAGAACCTGGCCTGTGTCAGGTGCGCTGAGGAGATGTGCCTGAGCACCGCAGAATTCCATGGCTTAAGGACTCCAAAAGAATATTTGAGCTCCGAAAGACAGGGAAGTCAGTCTCGTCACCCGTGGCCGTGCTGGTTTGCAGTCCGAATGCGTTGCTTTATTCCCGGGTTGCTGTGCTTGCCAGCCGAAAGGTCGGCGGCGCGGTGCAGAGAAATCGCTGCAAGCGACGCCTGAGAGCCCGGGTGCGTCTTTATTATCCGAGGATCAAACCCGGGTCAGACATCTTGATCATCTCCCGACCGGCGCTTTTGAACGCTGAACCGCGCGATGTAGATCTGGCGATCGGGCGACTGCTGTGGCAAGCCGGATTGATTGAACAGGTAGTTTGATGGAAAACCATTTACATTCGGAAATTTCATTTTCCGATCCGCCGCTGAAGGATTTGAAGCTGGTGCCCTTAAATTGGCCGCGTTTTGCGGTTCTGTTGCTGATCCGTGCTTACCAAATTGTGGTTTCACCAGCGCTTCCTCCGAATACCTGCCGTTACTACCCAACCTGCTCACACTATGGTTACCAGGCCGTCTATCGTTATGGCGCCATTAAAGGCGGTTGGATGGCAGTAAAGCGCATTGTGCGCTGCAATCCATTCAATGAGGGCGGCATTGACCCTGTTCCGTAATTATTGGAGTGTTATGAAGAAACATATGATTAGAAACACCATATTCTTGTCGGCGGCATTGCTGCTGCTGGCGGGCTGTGCGATGGGCCCCAGAGCGCAGTCCATCCCCGGGATTGGCACGGATGGCGAAGCGGTTTATACGGCCTACATGCAGCATGTCTACAAAGTAGATCCCAAAACCGGCAATGAGCTTTGGCGTTACCCAGCCGAGGGTTCAGTTCAGGTAGTGATGTACGCGCCGCCTCTGGTAGCAGGCGATTTCGTCTATTTTGGCGATTTGGCCAAGCGCCTGGTTAAACTCGACGCGCAAACCGGACAGGAAATTTGGACCTGGCAGCAGGCAAAAGGTTGGTACCAGGCACAAGTTGCCTTGGCCAATGACCTGATCATTGCCCCCAATACTGATGGCAACGTTTATGCAGTCTCTACCGACGGTCAGCTGGTATGGACTTACCGTGGCGAATTCGGTTTCATCGCAGCTCCAGTAGTCGTTGATGACCACGTCATTATCGCTTCGCAGGATCATCAGCTCATTAGCCTTAATCTGTCGGATGGTGCTGTGAGCTGGGCACTGCCGATGAAAGGCGCGCTGGTTGCAGCTCCGCTTTTCGACAGCAATTCCGGCCTCCTGTTTGCTGGCAGCCTGGGTAAAGACTTCGTGGCGGTGGATGCCAAAACGGGCGAACTAAAGTGGCAATTCACTGAGGTTGAGGATGTTTCCAGCGTTTGGGCTACTCCGATTCTTATTCAAGATCAACTAATCTTCACCGATGAATCCGGTTTTGTATATTCCGTGCAGCCCGAAACCGGAAAACTGAACTGGAAAATCGGCGCAGGCGGCAGCATGTTGGCCGGTCCGCTGGCGTTGGAAGATTCCTTTGTGCTTGCGCTGGAAGATGGCACCATCAAAGCCTACGACCTCAATCAATCTCCGATTTGGACGCAAAAAGTGGAAGGTGAGCTTTACGGGGCACCGGTGCTGGCTGGCGATGTTATCGTTGTCGGCGCGATCCAGCAAGCCAATGTTCTTTACGCATTTGACCTCAAAGGTAACCCGCTGTGGTCCTTTGTACCAGAAAATTAGGAGCGCACGCACATGTGGGATACCCTGATAATTCAACCCTTCACTAACGTCCTGTTAATGATCACGATGGTTGTGAAAAACTTTGGCATCGCGATCATTCTGTTTACCTTGCTGATTAAACTGCTTACTTATCCACTCACTGCCAAGCAGATCAAGTCATCGACAGCCATGTCGGATTTGCAAAACGATCCGGGTTATAAAAAGATGCAGGAGAAATACAAGGATGACCGTGAGCGCCTGGCTCAGGAGCAGATGCGCATTTACAAGGAGAAAGGGATCAATCCTTTTGGTTCCTGTCTGCCAACACTGATCCAGTTCCCGATTATCATCGGGCTCTATCAAAGCATCATGCGCGCCATGGCCGCAACCCCGTTAGAGTTGGTCAAGTTGGAACGGATCATCTATCCTTTCCTTGATCCGACCAAAATATTGCCCATTCAAAGCCGTTTCTTGTGGATGGACCTTGGTCAGCCGGAGCGGCTCACCATTGCTGGCTTTGGCATCCCGGTGCTGGCCATTGTTGTGGTACTGACAACCTTCCTGCAAACCAAGGTAATGCAGCCCCCGACGACCGGCAACGATCAGGCAGCAGCGATGACCCAAAGCATGAACATCTACATGCCGCTGTTGATGGGCTGGATGGCCTATTCCCTGGCTTCTGGTCTGGCGCTTTACTTCCTGGTCAGCAATGTGGCGACTGTTATTCAATATGCTGCCATGGGGCGTACGGATTGGTCGCGGGTGATACCGGGAATGAAACCCAAAGCTGTGCCAGCCCCCAAGCCCATGATTGTCGAACCCGCATTTGAAGATGAGGAACCTGAACCCACTCCGGAAAAAGCTGCCAAACCTTCGGCGCGTTCTGCCGTCAAACAGCAGCGCCCAAAAATGAAACGCTGATTTAAAAACTTACGGAAAATGCGATGACCAAAGAACAAACTTTTGAATTCAGCGGCCCAACCGTTGAGGAAGCGGTCGAGAAAGGCTTAAGTGAATTAGGCCTTTCCGCCGATGATGTCGTAGTTGAAGTGCTCGATGAAGGCAAGCGTAATTTGTTTCACTTCGCCTCTCGGCAGGCCAGGGTCCGGCTGACGGTTAGGCAGGGGGCTGTTGCCTCTAAGCCAGCTGCGGCTCCGAGTGCGCGCGAACCGAAAGCTGAACCCGAGTCCGAACGACCGCAAACCCGGAAGCCGGCTTCCGAAGAAGCACAGACAACTCAGACGCACATGGAACTTGCTGCTCAAGTCGTGAAAGAAATCTTGACGCGGATGGGCGTTGATGCTGCTTTGGATGTTGAAACCCGGCCAGTTGAAGAAGTCGATCGCGATGTTATTTTCGTCAACATTGAAGGCGACGATCTGAGCTTTTTGATCGGAAGGCACAGCGAAACCCTGAATGCACTCCAGCATATCTCCAGCCTGATCGTCAGTCACCGTGCCGGTGAGTGGGTGCCAATGCAGCTTGACGTGCAAAACTACCGTTCACGGCGCGAGAATGAGCTTAAAAAGATCGCCCGCCGGACGGCGGAACAAGTTGCCACAACCAGCCGCAAACAATGCCTGGAACCGATGCCAGCCAATGAGCGCCGCATCATCCATATGGCGCTACGCGACAACCCTGATGTTTATTCTGAATCAACCGGAGAAGAACCATCCCGCAAGGTGTGTATCTATCCAAAAAAGTGACACAAAGATGCGTGCTGTCGATCTGATCATTAAAAAAAGGGATAAACTGCCACTTACGGCTGAGGAATTGGAATTTCTCATCCGCAGCTACACGGACGGCGTCATTCCGGATTATCAGATGGCAGCCTGGGCGATGGCCGTTCGCCTGAATGGCATGGATCCACAAGAGATAACGGACCTAACGCTTTCGATGGCGCATTCCGGAGACATGCTTAACCTTAAGGATATCGGCAGCCTGGTTGTAGACAAGCACTCCACCGGCGGAGTTGGTGACAAGACAACACTGACTGTTGCACCGATTGTGGCTGCCTGCGGTTTACCGGTTGGAAAAATGTCTGGCAGAGGGCTGGGCTTTAGCGGTGGAACCATTGACAAACTCGAATCAATACCCGGGTTTCATGCCGACCTTTCCACAGCTGAGTTTCTCGATCAGCTCAAGCAATACGGGATTGTCATCAGCGGCCAGAGTGCTGACCTGGCTCCTGCGGACGGAAAACTCTACGCCCTGCGTGATGTGACTGGCACGGTAGATTCCATTCCACTAATCGCATCATCCATCATGAGCAAAAAAATCGCTTCCGGAGCTGATGCAATCGTACTGGATGTCAAGACAGGCCGGGGCGCATTCATGAAGACTTTGGCTCAAGCCGAAGCGCTGGCAGATGTGATGGTTTCCATCGGCAGGCTCAGCAAACGGCGGGTAATTGCCGTGCTCTCCCCAATGGACCAACCGTTGGGGTTTGCGGTTGGCAATGCGTTGGAAGTCAAAGAAGCAGTGGAAATGCTGCGCGGCAGAGGCCCTGAAGACTACCGCTACCATTGTCTGCACCTCGCGGCGTACATGCTGCTGCTGGGCAATAAAGTGACCACGGTAGATGAAGGAATTGTGCTGGCCGAAAAGGCCATCCGGAACGGCTCGGGTATGGCGAAATTCCGGGAGCTCATTCAAGCCCAGGGCGGCGATGTGCGCGTGGTCGATGATCTTGAAAGCCTACCCAAAGCCGGGCAAGTATTTCAAATTGAAGCCGAACAAACCGGCTGGGTTTCGGCAGTGGATGCGAAAGAAATTGGTGAAAGTTCGGTGATCTTGGGCGCCGGCCGGGTTAAAAAAGGCGACCCGATCGACCCGGCTGTTGGCATCATGGTCAAAGCGAAAATTGGTGATAAAGTCGAAAAAGGCCAGGTTGTCTTTGAAGTACACGTAAATAATGAAGCACGTTACCATGAAGCCATGGTGAAGATAAAAAAAGCACTTATCATCAGTCAACGGCCGGTGGAAGTGCCCCCGTATTTCTTGGGGGTCGTAGGATTGGACAAATAAGCAAAGATCCAAAACCCGGGCGACCGGGTTTTTTATTGCAGACAGGAAATAATAAATGTTCAGTGAAAGAAAAGATATTCGCAACGTGGCGATCATCGCCCACGTCGATCATGGAAAGACGACGCTAATTGACTCCATGCTCCGGCAGGCTAAAACCTTCCGCGAAAACCAGCGGCTGCAGGAACGAATCATGGACTCGAATGAGCTGGAGCGGGAACGAGGTATCACCATTTTGGCAAAGAACACCGCCATCAGCATTCCGGATGAAAAAACCGGTGAGCTGGTGAAGATTAACATCGTCGACACACCCGGTCATGCCGATTTTGGCGGTGAAGTCGAGCGCATCATGAACATGGTGGATGGCGTCCTGCTGTTAGTGGATGCCGCGGAAGGGCCCAAGCCCCAGACCCGTTTTGTTTTGAAACAGGCGATCGCAAAAGATTTACGCACGATTGTGGTCATTAACAAATTGGACCGCAAAGACGCCGATGCTGACCGGGCGCTTAATGCGACTTTTGACCTTTTTGTGGAACTGGGAGCCAACGAACGCCTTTTGGATTTTCCGGTGATCTATGCCAACGGACTGGAAGGACGTGCTGGCCTCTCTCAACAGCTGGACGGCGACCTGAGCGTGCTTTTTGACTGCATCCTCAACGAAATCCCTGGACCGACTGTAGACCCGCAGGCTCCTTTCCAACTTTTAGTGACCAATTTGGGTTATGACGAGTACAGTGGCGTCACAGCATCGGGCAGAATTCACGCCGGGCAAATCAAAACCGGGCAGAATCTGACGCGCATCCTGCATGACGGCACCACCGAAAAAATACAGGCCAAATATGTTTACGCTTTCCAAGGTTTGGAAAAAGTTGCCATAGAACAAGCCTCCGCGGGTGAGATCATCACCATTGGCGGCCTCAAAGATATCAATATTGGCGAAACTTTGGCGGATGCAGAGAATCCGATTGCCTTGCCGGTCATCACCGTGCAGCAGCCCACGGTGCAGATGACTTTTGGGGTCAACACTTCACCCTTCTCGGGCGAGGAAGGCAAATGGAGCACATCCCGAAAACTGATGGAACGCTTAATGCAGGAACTGCGCACCAACATTGCCCTGAGGGTGCAGACTACCGATTCAAAAGACGTATTCCTGGTCTCAGGGCGGGGCGAACTGCATTTGGGCATTTTGATTGAAACCATGCGGCGCGAAGGTTATGAATTTCAGGTCAGCCGGCCAGAAGCGATTGTTGTCACCACCGAAGACGGGACCAAACTGGAACCGTTTGAAGAGGTGCATGTGGACGTTGACGCGGAATACGTTGGCGCCGTGGTAGAAATGCTCGGGCAGCGCCGCGGGCGAATGACCAATATGACCAACAATCCGGATGGCACAGTTCACCTGACTTACACCATGCCTACCCGCGGCTTGCTGGGTTTTCGGTATAAATTCCTGAATGTGACGCATGGCCGGGGTGTATTGAACAGTTTTTATATCGGCAACGATAAGCTGGAAGGCCCAATTGAGAGCCGTCAGACCAGTTCAATTGTCGCCCGCGAAAGCGGAGTTTCTACGACTTATGGGCTAAAAAATGCTGAACCTCGCGGTACCTTGTTCATTGGGCCAGGCGAACCCGTTTATGAGGGAATGATCGTTGGAGAAACTCCCCGGGCACAAGACCTGTCGATCAACATTGCCAAGAAAAAGCATCTTACCAACATGCGTCAGTCCATCCGCGATTTGGAAGACCGGCTGGACCCGCCACGCCTGATGAGCCTGGATGAGATGATTGAATTCATCGGCCCCGACGAATTGGTGGAGGTCACGCCCAAAAGCCTGCGCATGCGTAAGCGGATCTTGGATACCCATAACCGCCTGCGCACCGAGAAAACCGGCGAAATTGAGGACGATGATTGATTCTGGAGGGCTTTAGCGCTTTTGATCACAGTTGGTCAGCGCCAACCTCCAAAAACTCCGGCTTACGATGCCTCTGGCGGTACTCCGCGGAACAGGTTGGCTGGTTTTCCGGGTGTTTCGACCCTGACCGAAAACAAATCCCCAGCTAGGGGCTGTGCCGCCAGGTCAGCGGGGCTCAGGTCAGCGCGGGCAGAGGTGATGAAGAGGGTACGGAGGTCACTGCCGCCAAGTGCAACTGCCGTCGGTCGACTGACCGGTAGTTCAATTTCTTGCATCAGGTCACCTTCTGGCGACAGCTGCACAACCTTCCAGCCATCCCAGAGTGCCGTCCAGATATTGCCGGCTGAATCGACCGTCAGCCCATCCGGCGTGCCCTGGCCTGGGTGAAAAAAGACCTGCCGGTCGGAAAGCGTGCCGTTTTCAAGGTTAAAACGAAAGCGGTACAAGCGATTCTCGCCAGAATCGGTATAGTAACACCAACAGCCATCAGGGGACCAGTCGATGCCGTTGGAGATGGTGACGCCACTCAAGATCTGTTCCAGACGCAGGTCCGGGTCAAGGCGAAATAGACTGGCCATCCCATGTGGGCCTTTGCTGCCTGCCCAAAAGCGGCCAGCGAGGTCTACCCGCCCGTCGTTCATCATCAAAGGGCTATCCGGCGGGTAGATGCTGACCAAATCTTGGCGGGTACCGCCAGCAGCGTCCCAAAAGGCAAACCCGCTGGCAGTGGCCAAAATTAGGCCGCCTTCTTGCCGGAAGGCATAGCAGCCCAGTTTCTTGCCTACGTTGAAGGTCTGCCGCTGGGCAGTGATCGGCTCCAGCGTTTGGATCAAGCCCAGATCAATGTCGATCCAATACAGCTTCTGCTCCGCAGGATGCCAGAGCGGGCCTTCACCCAGGATGTTTGCGCAATGAATTAATGAATCCGTCAAGGTTACATTTGGCATGGCCAAAATTGTACCATCGCGGGCAGCAGTAGAGCAGCCTTGTGCCCAAGGCAAATACTGCGAACCAGAAGCATGTTAAAATAGCGGAAAAATACGGGATTGTTTTTGCCATGAATTCAGACCTTCTTAATCAAATCACGCCTGACCCAACCGATTTCACGCCACGGATTTTTGACCCGGAAAGACCTTTCCCGTGGCAATTTTTACTCGCGGGGATGATTGTTGGGGCGCTGCTCGGCCTGCTGCTGGGGAGCCTGTTGCCACCGGTTTATGAAGCACAGGCGCTGGTCACTACCAATATGGAATTGGTGCAAGACACGAATATCACAGAAATCATGATTGACTCCCAAATTGATCAACTGGGGGTCTTGATGTACCACCCGGATGTGGTACAGGCGGTTGTGAACCAATTTCCGGTAGCTACCAGCGGAATTGACGCGCAAAATTTCAAAAACGAAACCTCGGTTGAACGGCGGCTGATGACCACGATTTTGAAGGTGCGCCATGCTGACCCGCATCTCGCTGCTGAGATTGCCAGCGCTTGGGCAAAAGCGGCTTATGAGCGCCTCAATGAAGCTTATCCGCACGCGGTGCGCCTCTCGCAGGCTAAAGCGGATCTGCGGGTGGTAGAAAGCTGCCTCAATGACCCACTCAAACAGCCTCTGCCACTTTGCCAGTCACTGAGCGTGGAAGAGGCCAAGGCGATCAGTGCCGCTGCCAATCAGACCATTTTGGAAGAAAGCCCGCTTTCGCTGGGGCTCACCATGGAGATTAATGTCAGCCAGTATCAGCCAGCCGCTGTACCAGCCGAGCCGCTTTGGTTTCGGCGGGGGACGATGGTATTGGCGGGTTGGTTCGTTGGGCTGATCGCCAGCCTGCTACTGGCTGAAACCCTGCCCGGACGGTCAAGGCGTCATGAAGCCGGTAAGTGAATCCAAATTTGCCCGCATCCTCTGGCGGGCGCTGCTGGTAAGCCTGCCCTTTACCAGCCTGCCGATCCTTTCCAGGCTGTTCGGTGGTACCTCGGTCGCACCGCTTTCTCTGGTATTTCTGGCGCTGCTGGCAGTTATTTTTTTCATTCCGAACTTTTTAAAGCTGCGCACGCTGCCACGGGAATCGCTGCCGCTCCTGGTCTTCGTGCTGCTGGCGCTGATCTCGTGTGGACTGGCTTATTTCAGGCCAATACCCTCGTTTCGCGAGATACCGATTTGGAGAAACCAACTGGAGGGCCTGGTTACGCTTGCGATGGGGATCGGGTTTTACCTCATCACGCTGACGATGATTACCAAAAAGTCGGATATGCTTTCCAGTCTGAAGTGGCTGAACATCGGCGGGCTGATCATATTGGCTTCGGCCTTGGTGCAGATGGCAGACTGGCAGATTGGTGGGGCAGGGTATAGCCAGTTTTTATTAAACTTGCAGACTCAGCTAAGTGCATCGGGCTTGCTCTACCCACGGCGGGCAGCGGGGTTGGCCTTTGAACCTTCGTGGCTGGCACACCAACTTAATGCGCTTTATCTGCCGCTGTGGCTAGGGATGTCGCTCAGCGGTTACAGCGCCTATAAGTTTCGCCTGCTTAAGCGAATTACCATCGAAAACTTATTGCTGATCGGCGGACTGCTGACGCTTTTTTATAGTTTTTCGCGGGTCGGCTGGCTGACCATGGTCTTATTAGCTGCTTACATTTTGTTCCGGGCAGCCAACAGGCTATTTAACCACTGGCTGGAAGGCAGCGCCAGTATGCAGCACGCCAAATCCCCCCGCGTTCGCAAGTTTTTCTACAAATTGCTGCTGTGGATTGGGTTGGCTTTGCTGCTGGTGCTGGTCGTGTTATTTTTAGGTTGGATTCTGACCCGTCTTGACCCGCGCATGGAAGATCTGTTTGATCTGAATCGCCTGCGCCAATTTGGCGTTTTAGGTTGGGCCAGCCAGCTCATGTTTGCAGAACGGCTGATTTACTGGATTAGTGGATTTCAGGTGTACCTGCGCTACCCGCTGTTTGGCACCGGCTTTGGCGGAATGGGCTACTTTTTTGAACAAGTTGTTCCAGAATTTGGTTACAAACTCCCCGAGATCATCAAGGCCCTCGTTTCAGAGTCATTCATTCCAAATTCAAAAAACCTTTGGGTGCGCCTGTTGGCAGAGACGGGCATTGTCGGGATGAGCGCCTTCACTACCTGGCTGGTGCTGCATTGGCAGCGCGCCAAACAATTGGAGCGGAGCGGCAGAGACGCCCTGGCAGTCGCTTTTGGCCTGGTTGGCCAGCTCTTTTTACTTGCCTTGTTGATGGAAGGTTTCAGCCTGGATACGTTCGGTCTGCCATATTATTGGATCGCCATCGGGCTCCTCGCCTCAGTCGGGCGCTTGCGGGAAAACACGCCGGCAGAGCCGGCAAACTGAATTGGGGTAGGCGTTTTTTTGGGCCACCCCCTAGGATGGGTAGACTGTCTTAAAGGGAATTCAGCCCACTAATTGGGATAAAGGAGCAGGCCGTCAGCCCTGCAGCTCACGCAGTACTGAGAAATCCCATTCCGAAAGATTACTGCGGCCGCAGCTGAACAGGCAGATTTCAAGAGTGCGTTTGATGGTGAGGATGTGATCGATCAGTTCCTCAACCCCTTTATTGGCAGAATAAAGAAATGGTCTGGCAAACCCGCCCAGGCTGGCTCCGAGCGCCAGGCACTTGGCCAGGTCAACTCCGCTGGATAGCCCGCCCGAGGCGATCAGCGGCACCTTCAGCCCGGAATCATGAATTTCCTTCAGGCAGAGGGCAGTCGGGTTACCCCAGGTGTCAAATTCTTCAGC
>ERZ1645192.1234-NODE-1234-length-21443-cov-5.413503_pt1 | contig 21443 bp, 18 predicted proteins | sample MGYA00575354_ERZ1645192 | MGnify/ENA primary metagenome ERZ1645192 (study PRJEB40844, sample SAMN11349763) | freshwater sediment metagenome | isolation source: river sediment | host: Sediment | place: India: Faizupur Khadar , New Delhi | collected 2017-02-21 ... | reverse complement strand
CAATATGGCCTTTAGCTATAAAAGGATTAGGCAAATTCACTAAAATAGGATCTGCTATTCTTATTATGGGTATTGCTGGCGGAGCCTTATTACCCTTGTTATATGGAAAAATGACAGATATCCCTTCAATCGGTTCACAACAGGCTTATATAATATTAATCCCTTGTTATTTATTCATTTTATATTATGCTTTTAAAGGTCATAAAATTGGTGTTAAATAATATAAAGAGACTTTATTTTATTTTTAAAATTCAATAAAAATGTCATTACTTGTATTTCTAGCTTTAGTTTTACCCATTTTGTTAAGTGGTCTTTCTGTTTTCTTTTTAAATATTAGCGATAAAACATTAAAACTTATTCTGGCTTTTGGCGGGGCATTTTTGTTAACGCTCACATTTACCGAACTCATCCCTGAAATATATACATCTGATTCAATGCAGGTAGGATTGTTTGTAATGCTTGGTTTTTTTATTCAACTTTTTCTCGATTTTCTTACTAAAGGAGTTGAGCACGGTCATCATAGTCATCATGTGAATTTAAATGAGCCTTGTAAAAAGAAACAAGAAAAATTTAATTTTGTTGGTTTAATGGTTGGTATTAGTATTCATTCATTCCTCGAGGGGATGCCATTAGCTGAAAATTTTCAAAATGTTGAATTAAAAAATGTTTTATTATCGGGTATAATTATACATAATATCCCGATATCAATTGTACTTGTAAGTTTGTTGTTGCATACAGGGGTAAAAAAACCGATGGTGGTACTTTTGCTGTTTTTGTTTGCTTTTTCTTCTCCTATAGGTACGCTAACGAGTTATTTTTTCGGTTTAGGAGTGTTAGAAAACATTTCTTCATATTTCAATTATATTTTAGCAGTAGTTGTTGGTATTTTTCTCCATATTTCTACCACCATACTTTTTGAGACCGATGAATTACATCATTTTAATCTTTATAAATTTATAGCTGTCATTCTAGGAACAGCAGTTGCAATGTTAAGTATATTATTATAATATTTTATTCAAAAGAATATTGAAATATGTCTGTTTCTCCGAATCCGCCTACTTTAGAAGTAGTATAGAATCCTTTTTTCCAGTTATTCTCTGTGGGGGTAAAATTAAAATCGTCATTTACTGTATTTAACGGGTAACCCATATTTTCAGGCTTAGTCCATAAGCCGGCGCTTGATAATTCAGATTCGAAAATATCATAACCTCCCATGGTTTCATGCCCTTTAGAACTAAAATACAGAGTTCCATCTATCATTAAAAAGGGGCATATTTCATCATATTTCGTATTAATTTCTGGACCTAAATTGTAGGGAACGCCCCATTCTTCATTCGATATTTTATCGGCCATGTAAATGTCATAACCTCCGTAGCCACCTGGACGATCACTCGAGAATAAAATGGATGTTCCATCGGCAGAAATAAAGGCCCATGTTTCATTATCTTTTGAATTTATATTTATTCCTAGCTTTTCGGGAGGGGTCCATTTGTTTTTTTTCGATTTCACCGAAACAAAAATATCAAAGCTGTTTTTTGTTTCTCTCGATAAATAAATTTTTTTGTTGTCGGCAGAAATGTAATTAATAATATCACTATTCGTTGAATTTATTTTAAACGCTAATTTCTTAGGAGTAATATATTTCCCATCTTTATATTGGGTGTAATAAATATCCGCTAAAAATTCTCCAAAATTATCTTTTACACCGCCCATTGCTCCTTTTCTTTTCGATGAAAAATAATATGTAATCCCATCAGGTGAAGAAATTAACGATAATTCGGAAGAAGTAGAATTTGCAATTTTAAAGGGGGTAATTTTAACATTAACGGGAGACGCCATGTTTTTTTTTGCTTGATTTGTCATTTCTATATAATGGTCTACTGTATTAATAAATTCGGCATCTTTACTTTTGTTTGTAAGAAAAGATTTAAATTTATCATAAGCAATTAACGCCTCATCCCATTTGGAATTAAGATGGTATGCTTGTCCAAGATATAAAAATGCAAAAACGGGAGCAGATGTTTCTTTATAGCTATAACTATATGCAATATTTGTTTTTAGTATGGCTTTTTCAAGGTATTCAATGGCTTTTGTACGTTGACCTTTAGAAAATAAATAACAAGCTCCTACATAAAAATTTAAATTGCAGTTTTGTTTATCTGTTTTTAAAAGTCTTAAAAAAATAGTTAAGGCCTCATTATAATATTCATAATTATATAAATCTTGCGCATTTAAATACATAAATTTTAAATCTTTATCATCGCTAATTTGACTCGCGCAAATGGAAGAATTAGTACTTAAATTATTTATCTGTTTCCCCTTGTTCGTGTTAAAGAAAGGGAAGAGGATTAATATAACGAATACGACATATAGTCTCATAATCAAAAATAAAATTAATTTAATAAATAGGAATGTTTATTTATATATTTTTTTTGATTCGTCCCAATAAACATCCATCTCTTTAAGTGTCATATCATGTAATAACTTGCCGTCTTTTTGGGCATGTTCTTCTAAATATTTAAATCGGTTTATAAACTTATTGTTTGTTCTTTCTAATGCAGTATCAGGGTTAACTTTAATAAATCGGGAATAATTAATTAATGCAAATAATAAATCGCCAAATTCTCCTTCAATTTTATTTATGTCGCTCTGAGTCTCAATTTCTTTTCTTAATTCAGCCATTTCTTCTAACACTTTTTCCCATACTTGATCTGTGTTTTCCCAGTCGAAACCGGCTCCTCTGGCTTTATCTTGTATACGATATGCTTTTACAATAGATGGAAGTGCAACAGGAACGCCCGATAAAACAGATTTTCTTCCTTCTTTCAGTTTTATTTTTTCCCAATTTGTTTTAACTTGCTCATCGGTATCGGCTTTGGTATTGCTGTAAATATGAGGATGACGTTGTATCAGTTTTTGGTTAATGCTATTTATTACATCGGTAATTGAAAAGTCTTTGTTTTCGGAAGCTATTTTTGAATAAAATACAATATGTAATAATAAATCTCCTAATTCTTTTTTTATTTCATCATTATCGTTTAATACAATAGCGTCGGCAAGTTCATAGGTTTCTTCAATGGTAAGATGTCGTAATGAATCAAAAGTTTGAATTTTATCCCACGGACATTTAGCCCTGAGCTCATCCATTATATCAAGGAGTTTTTTAAAAGCTTCTAATCGTTCGTCCATTAATATTTCTTTTTTTACAAATATACTTACTATTATTGGAATTATTATAAATTTGCTTTAGCTTAGAATACATGAAGACTTCATTATTAAAATATGGGTTAATCTATTTTTGCGTTATTTTTTTCTCTGTAAAAATAACGGCTCAAAATACGTTCAAGAAAAAGGATTCATCGATTATTTCTATGGAAACAAAATTGCATTATGGGTTTATAATGCCTCATCATAAGTATATTCAATATTTATCTACCGGCCATTTTACTGCATTTGAATTTAATGTGGGGAAACAAACAAACGGTAGAAAACAATGGCATCAACTGTATAATTATCCATATATAGGGCTTTCTTTTTGGACAGCAAATATGGCGAATCCGGAAGTTTTAGGCTCTGTTTATACATTTTATCCGTATTTAAATTTTAATTTAGTTGACCATCGAAAATTAGATTTTAATTTCAGGTTCGGAACAGGTATTGCCTATATAACCAAGAAATTTGAGCCTTTCGATAATTATAAAAACCTGCTTATAGGTACTAATTTAAATGTTGCCATAAGTCTTTTATACGAGTTAAAGTGGGCTATTCAACAGCATATACAATTATCTACAGGAGTGGGAATGACACACTTTTCAAATGGTGCTTTAAAAATGCCAAATTTAGGAATTAATATTCCTACTGTTAATGTAGGAGTTGCGTATCTTTTAAATACAAATAAACCATTTTTTGTTCCAACAGAATCGCTTTGTAAAAAGGATACTACAAAATTCGAAATTCAATCAATCGTTTCTGGAGGAATAAAAGAAATTTATCCTGCTTGTGGCGATAAATTTGGTGTTTTTTCGTGGTCGAATAGTTTAATTAAAACATGGAGTTTAAAAAGGAAAATAGGAGTTGGAATTGATTTATTCTGGGAATTTTCAAATATACGGTCATTAAAAAGACAGGGAATAGAAGTGAAACATGCCTACGAGGTAATTAAACCAGGTGTACACGTTCTACATCAGCTTCGTTTTTCACGTCTTTCGCTAGTTACACAACTAGGGTTTTATATATATGCTAAAGATAAAAGCGATGGTCCTATATACGATCGTTTAGCAATACAGTATAAATTAAATAATAATATTTTATTAAATGTTGCTTTAAAAACTCATTTTGCCAAAGCCGATTTTGTTGAATGGGGGATAGGATATTCAATAAGATAAAATAGGAGCATGAAAAATATAAAATTCGTTTTGTTAATCATACTTTCCTTGTTACTTTCTTGTAATAAAGAAAATAAATGCGATTGTTTAAAAGGAACAGGCGATATTATAACAGAGAATAGAGCTATTTTGCCTTTCCATAAAATACATATGCAGGATAATATTAATTTGTATATTTCTATTGATTCTACTTATTCATTAAGTGTGGAAGCTGGGGGTAAGCTATTATCGTCTGTAATTACCGAAGTTAAAGACAGTTGCTTATACTTAAAAAACGAGAATAAGTGTAATTGGGTTCGTAGCTTTAAAAATAAAATTAATGTTTATATAAGTTGTAAAACATTAAGCGAAATAATGCGAAATAAAGCATCAGGAAATGTTTATACCTTGGATACTATTTATTCTAATTTATTTCAAATTAATTCTTTTAATGGTGGCGGAGAGGTTAATTTAAAATTGGTTTCAAAACAATCTTTCTTCAAAATACATACAGGCCCCGATGATATTATTGTTAATGGTCGTTCGGAAAATGCATATATCTATTCTTCGGGAAATGGGCTTGCCGATTTAAGTAATTTTTCTTCTAATTATGCGATTGTTTCAACAAAATCTACAAACAATTGTTATATAAAAGCAAACAAAGAATTAGAAGTATTTATAGATTATGTCGGCAATATTTATTATTCCGGAAATCCTGCGATTATAAAAATGAATACAACAGGAAGCGGTAAGTTAATAAAAATGGATTAATACGCTCTTGCGAAAAGTACCCTTTGTGTAGAAGGTTTTCCGCTATAAATACATAATCCGTTTTCTTTTACATTATTCAATGGAATACAACGAATTGTTGCTTTTGTTTCGTTTTTAATAGCCTCTTCTGTTTCTTTAGTTCCATCCCAATGAGCGGAAATAAAACCTCCTTTGTCTTCTAACATAGCTTTAAACTCATCCCATGTATTTGCTTTATGCGTATTTAATTCCCTAAAAGAAAGTGCTTTTTCATAAAGATTCTCTTGAATCTGTATTAATAGATTATTTATTTTTATTCCGATATCTGTTTGCTGATAGGTAGATTTTTCGAGGGTGTCTCGTCGAGCAACTTCTATCGTTCCTTGTTCTAAATCTCTCGGGCCAATGGCAATACGCACCGGTACGCCTTTAAACTCATATTCGGCGAATTTCCATCCGGGTTTAAATGTGTCGCGATCATCATATTTTACAGTAATCCCAAAACTTTCTATTTCTTTTTTAATAATTTCAACGCGAGCTGAAATTTCTTTCAATTGATCTGTATTTTTATATATTGGAACTATAACAACTTGAATAGGAGCTAATTTAGGAGGTAGCACCAGTCCGTTATCATCGGAATGCGACATAATAAGAGCTCCAATAAGACGGGTTGAAACGCCCCAAGAGGTAGCCCATACATAATCAAGCGTTCCTTGTTTGGATGCAAATTTAACATCGAATGCTTTCGCAAAATTTTGTCCTAAAAAATGAGACGTACCTGCTTGTAATGCTTTCCCATCTTGCATTAAGGCTTCTACACAATAGGTTTCTAATGCCCCCGCAAATCGTTCATTTTCCGATTTAACCCCTTTAATTACAGGGAGCGCCATAAACGATTCGGCAAAATTAGCATACACATTTAACATTTGTTCGGTTTCCTGTATTGCTTCTTCTTTCGTTTCGTGTGCTGTATGACCTTCCTGCCATAAAAATTCGGCGGTACGCAAAAACAATCGGGTTCGCATTTCCCATCGAACTACATTCGCCCATTGGTTAATTAATATTGGCAAATCGCGATAAGATTGAATCCAATTCCGATAAGAATCCCAAATAATGGTTTCCGATGTAGGTCGAACAATTAATTCTTCTTCTAGCTTAGCAGTTTCATCAACAACAACTCCTTTTCCATCTGGTGAATTTTTTAATCTATAATGAGTTACCACGGCACATTCTTTCGCAAAACCTTCTACATGAGAGGCTTCTTTACTAAAAAATGATTTTGGTATAAAAATTGGGAAATAAGCATTCTGATGACCGGTATCTTTAAACATCTTATCCAATGCTGCTTGCATTTTCTCCCAAATGGCATAACCATAAGGTTTTATTACCATACAACCTCTAACAGCCGAATTTTCTGCAAGTCCGGCTTTTATAACAATATCGTTGTACCATTGAGAATAATTCTCTTCGCGAGTTGAAAAATCTTTAGCCATAGTATGTTTGGTATGATATTTGCTTTTATATTAAAAGAATTAATGCAAAATTAAAAATTAAATCAAATGAAAACACATATATCACATATAAAAAAATATCAAAAGGAGAACCAAGCCATGAAAAAGATAACTTTTATTTTAACCTTCACTATCTTGCTCTTTTCTGCTTGTACAACCACATATCAAGTACGATCTATGTACGACGACGTGTATTATTCAAGGAAAAATGCAACCACTCAAATTGCCCCTCGAGAAAAAGAGGTAAAAACAAATGAATTACCCACTGTTGCTGAAACAGAAACAACAGAATATGTTAATTCAAACGAAAATGTAAACACCGTTGATAATACTTCAGAATCGGTTAATAACGAATCAACCGAAAGGGTTAATTATTCAAATAGTGAAACCTATTACGATGAAGAAGGGAATCCTGTAAACGTTACTAATAATTATTTTTACGATTACGACGATTATTACGATTATGCGTATTCTTCTCGTATTAAAAGATTTCATCGTCATAACGGGTTCAACTATTATAACGATTTCTACACCAATTATTACTGGTATACTTCCAACCCTTGGGATTGGGGTGTAAGTATTTATATGGGTTCGCCATGGTGGTATCCTTCCTATTATTATTATAACCCTCCTTATTACTGGAGCGATTACTATCCTCATATGGGAATGTACAGTTATAATTATTGGGGATCTCCTTGGTATTGGAATAGTTATCATCATGGGTATCATAACGGTTATTGGGATGGCTATTGGAATGGATATTGGGATGGGCACTATGCAAACTACTATTATAATAGTTATGATAATAATTCTAACTATTATGGGCCTAAAAAAGATTTATTTTCTTCAAAGAATGTTTCTCCAAGCACTAGCATGTCGTTTGGTGAAAAATACGAAAAAACCATTGCTCAAAAAACCATTGCAAAACAAACAACCTTACCAAATAACCTTGGAAAAGATAAAGCGAATGTAAGTACTTCCAAAATAAGTATGGAAAAAACAGCTACCGATAATAAAACGAATACATCAGGTAAAACATTTATAAATACATCGGAAACCACGAAAGTGATTAGTGGTAAAACGGAGGTGGCAAAACCGGAAGCAGACAAACCAATGCCTACTGTTAAAGCGACGACTACTATTGAAAAAGGCAATAACTCAACGAATGTAGTTACTCCAAAGGAAAAAGTAAATGTGTCGGGAACTACCAAACAAGTTGAAAGTAAAAAATATACGGTGCCTACTACTAAAACAACAACAACTCCTCCACAAGGAGCTACTAAAACATATGACAAACCAAAAACCTATGTTTCTCCGAGCTATACACAACCAAAATCGAATCAATATTATTCGAAACCAGGTTCTACCGTAACTCCTTCTAGCAAATCAACCATAAAAACGAATGAATCTTATTCTGTACCTAAATCGACAAATACAGAAAAATCATCAACACCGGTATATACTCCTAAATCGAATAATAGTTATTCAACACCTAAATCGAATAATAGTTATACTCCGAAAAGTTATGATTCAACACCTAGCAGTTCGCCTTCTTCAAGGCCAAGTTCTACATCAACAAAAGAATCGAGTGGTCGTAAATAATAATTTTAATGATTTAAAACTATGAAAAAGCTGATAATTATAATAAGTGTAGCACTTTTTTTCTCTGTAGAAATAATGGCGCAGAACGATATAGATGCATTAAGATATAGTATGATTTCTTTCGGTGGAACTGCTCGGTATAATTCTATGGCTGGTGCTTTTGGCGCAGTAGGAGCCGATTTTTCCGCTATTTCTACAAACCCTGCCGGACTTGGTAATTTCCGAAGAAATGAATTTACATTTACTCCTTCAATTTATACATCTGCTACAAAAGCAACTTATAACGGAGTTGTTGCAAACGATAATAAATATAATTTTAATATCGGTAACTTAGGAATGGTATATGCATTTAAAACCAAGAATAACGAAGAAGAAAAAGGATGGAAATCGGTTAATTTTGGCTTTGGACTAAATAGAAATAATAATTTTCATAAACGAGTTTTAATAGAAGGGAATAATACACAAAGTTCATTAATGGATTTATATTTAAACGCTGCACAAGGAAAAACCTATGGTGATTTAGACCCGTTTAGTACGCAATTAGCATTCAACACCTACCTTTTAGATACTCTTTCTGAAACAAATTATTTCTCTAATGTGCCAAATGGGGACCTTTTTCAACGAAAATATATGGAAACAAAGGGAGCTATGCAAGAAATGGTGTTTGCTTTAGGAGCTAATTATAATCATAAATTGTATATTGGTGCTACATTTGGATTTCCGTATATTAAATTTAATGAAATTACATCCTACGAAGAAATAGATGAAAAAGACACATCTGCTGTATTTGATCGTTTTATTTTAAACGAAGATGTAGAAACAACCGCTTCCGGATTTAATTTTAAACTGGGAATAGTATATGTTCCACTAGATTTGGAGAAGATAAAAATAAAAATGGGAGGTGCTGTTCATACACCCACTTTTTATGATATGCATGATGAATGGATGAAAAATATGGTGGCTTATTATGATAATGGAAGTTCTTTTTCCGGAGATTCTCCAAATGGATCGTTCGATTACAAATTAACTACTCCTATGAAAGCAATAGGAAGTATTGCTATTCAAATACCTCAATTGGGTACCATATCGGCCGATTATGAATTTCTCGACTATGCTGAGTCAAGGCTTAGATCTAAAACAGAGAAATATTTTGATGAAAATAATTTAATAAAACAAAAATATAGGAAAACAAATAATTTAAGAATAGGTGCCGAAGCATTAGTTGGTTTGTTTAGTTTAAGATGCGGATATGCATTATATAATAGTCCGTTTAAATCGGGCTTAAATAATGCGGAAAGAACTTCTGTAACAGCAGGATTAGGGATTATGGATAAATCTTATTTCTTAGATTTTGCCTATGTATATTCAAAATGGAATGAGGATTATTATTTGTATAATGATGTAAATATTTCACCGGCTTTTTTAAAAACGACTTCTCATAATTTCTTAGTAACTTTAGGGTTTAAGTTTTAGCGGAGGTAATTTTTTTTTTTGAAAACCCTGATAATTTTATCGGGGTTTTTTTATTGGAGTCTGTTTAATCCTGCCTTTGCTTTTTGATTGATACTGGTTTTGTATTCGGTATTTTTAAATGTACTGCATAATTTGTAATAATAAATAGCTTTCGTATTGTTTTTTTGATTTTCGTAAATCATCCCTAAATGTAAAGCTGAATTTGAAGCAAAGTAATAAGTAGAATTAGATCCATTTTTAATGGTGAGTTCATAATAAGAAATCGCTTTTGTATCATATCCCCATTCATCAAATATTCGTCCTAAACGGTATGTGTACTCTAAATAATCTTTTGTCGTTTTACAAAAATCGCTTGGATTTTTTTCAATCATTATATTCAATGCTTTTTGATAATACCCGCCATCAAATAATAAGCGGGCTTTTAATAAAGTAATGTTTGGAACCGTATTACTTTTACTTTCACTTAATGCTTGATTGTCTTCATCCATAGTATTACTACCCAATGAAGAAGCCAGTAAAATTTTTTCTTTATATTTTTCTGTATTTCCATTTATTAAAAAATACCATGCCAGTTTTTGATAAGCTGCTTTAATATAATTCTGTCCTTTAAAACGAGTTAAAAAAAGATAGAAATACGAAAAAGCGTCGTTATCTAACCGATTTAATTTCGCAGAACCAAGAAGAAAATCTAAATAATGAAAAGGGTAATATTCTTCGCCTTTGGGTCTATTTAAAAGAATTTGAATGGCATTGTCGTTTGAACCGGTCTTTAAAGAAATGCTTGCAGCAGCATAACATAATAACGGGTTATTTTCAATAAGGGCCGAAAATGAGGGGGTGTTTAAATATTTGGCAAGTTGTAATGCTTTGTCTTTATTGCTTTGTAAGTTAAGTTGAATAAAAGTTAAATAAAAAATACTCTCTGTTTTTAAATAGGCGTAATCTTCATTTTTTAACGACATATTTAAAATAGAGGTTAATTCTGAAACTCCTTGGTTTATAGTGCCCGTTATTCCTACCAATTTTGTTGCCCATTTATATTCATCGGGGATAGTCCCAATAAGGGAATGTAGAATGCCTAAGCCTTTTAAATTTGGAATAAAATCGGGGTATTTCTCTTCATTTTCTTTAAGTAACTTATAGGCTTTATTAATTTCTCCGGCAGCTGTAATATATTCTTTAAATTTAATTCTTGCAAAAGCCCATTGTAAATAAATTTCTGCTAAGCAGTAATTATAATAAGGAGAGTTGTTTTCCGAATCTTCAATTTTAGAAATTCTTAACTCTTTGTTTGGTTTTAATTTATTAAAAAGGCTTGCATCTTCAGAAATAAATAGCGTTAAAAAATCAATGTAATTTTCTAAATAATATGGAATTAGATTCTGCGGGTTTATTTTTTTCTCTTGATTAATTATAGTAAGACCTTCTTCGAATCGAGTACATATAATTTTTTCGTATGCACTTTTACATGTATCATTAAAATTAAATGAAGCCGAAGATGAAAAACAAAAAAATAATGTAACAAATAAAAATGCTATTATTTTTTTCATGAAACAAATAAAAAAAGAGAAGAGTTTGATACTCTTCTCTTAGAATAATTAAAAATGGTTTATTCTAATCCAGCTATTTTTGGATCAACTAAAATTCGTCCACAATATTCACAAACAATAATTTTCTTATGTACGCTTATATCAAGTTGACGTTGAGGTGGAATTTTATTAAAACAGCCACCACACGAATCTCTTTCTACGATTACTACGGCTAAACCATTTCTGGCGTTTAATCTAATTTTTTTGTAAGCCGATAATAATCTATCTTCAATAATTTTTTGATTCTCTAACGATTTTTCTAAAAGAATACTTTCTTCTTTCTCTGTTTCAGCAATAATGTCATTTAATTCGTCTTTCTTAACTTTTAAATCATTCGTCTTTTCTTTTAATTGTTTTTCAGACTTTTCAATGATTTCTTTTTTTGCCTCCAAATTCGCTTTAAACTCTTTTGCTTTTTTCTCGCACAATTGAATTTCTAAATTCTGAAATTCAATTTCTTTTGTTAGTGAATCGTATTCTCTATTATTTCTAACATTCGACTGTTGCGATTCGTACTTTTTGATAAGCGTTTGACATTGTTTAGCTGCATTTTTTCTTTCATTTACAGCTTCTTCTAATGTCGTTAATTCATTTTTGTAATTTTCAATTCGTGTTTGCATTCCTGCAACTTCATCTTCCAAATCCTGTACTTCAAGAGGGAGTTCTCCTCTAATAATTCGGATTCTGTCAATTTTCGAATCAATTTGTTGCAAGTTTATTAAGGCTTTCAGCTTTTTCTCTATAATAGAGTCGCCTACTTCGTCTGTTTTAATTGACTTGCTCATTTTTTCATCTTGCGATGTTTTAACAGCCTTTTCGATTTTTTCAGGCTTTTCTTCAGTTTTTCCAACAACGGTTCTTTTCACTTCTATTTCTCCTTTTTTAACAACTTTTTCTGGTTTTTTAGCTATTTCAGGCTTTTTTACCTGAGGTATTTTTATACTATTTTCTTTTTTCTTTGATGTAATTATTTCTATTTTTTTCTGTTCTTTCGTTTTTTTAACTACTGCTTTAGTAGGCACTATTTTATTAGATACCTTTTTTTTGGGCAGGACTTTTGTTTGGACTGTTTTTTTAGGAGTCGCTTTTTTTACAATCGGCTTTTTAGAAACTGGTTTAATTTTTTGAGGGGAAGGCTTTGCCTTTGTAGAGGTTGCTTTTTTTACAGGCTTTGCTTTAGAGGCTGCTTTAGCTTGTTTGCTTTTTGGGGCAGTTTTGCTTTTTTTTGCCACTGTTTTCGCCATAAAATGGTTATTTAGTTTCTAAAAATAGTTTACTGAATTTGTATTTACAAATGAATTCAGAAATGCAAATGTAGGAAATTTTTTATTAAGAAAATCAACTATTATTTCTTTTGTAAATTGTTCACTTTCATAATGCCCAATATCAGCTAAAATCATCTTTTCTTGTCCATCGAAAAATTGATGATATTTTAAGTCTGCTGTTAAAAAAAGATCAGCCCCATTTAATAGGGCTTCTCCAATTAAGGAACCTCCAGAGCCACCGCAAACAGCAATTTTTTTAACCTTATTATGGATTAATTTAGAGTGTTTTATTGCACCTGTCCCGAGTGTTTTTTTAATTTTATCAAAAAAAGCGGTAATTTCAGTTCCTTCTTTTAATTCTCCTATCATTCCTTCGCCTACTTTCGAAAACGCATTATCTAAAGAATAAATATCATAAGCTACTTCTTCATAAGGGTGGGAAGATAATAATGCATTTATTATTTCTTTTTCCAAATAGGATGGGAAAATAGTTTCAATACGTATTTCTTCTTCAATATGAAGTTGATTTTTTCCCCCTACATATGGATTTGTACCTTCTAATGCTCGAAAAGAGCCTTTTCCGCTCGTATTATAACTGCAACTATCATAATTTCCTATATGTCCGGCTCCTGCATTAAACAATGCATTTCTAACTTTATCTGCCTCAATAACAGGACAAAAGGTAATTAGTTTTTTTAAGATTTGTTGTTTTGGCTTAAGTATCTTATAGTTTTCAATTCCTAATTTTTTACAAAGAATAGCATTTACTCCAGTAAAAATATTATCGAAATTTGTATGAATGGCATAAATAGCAATATCATTTTTAATTGCGTTAATAATGCATTTGCCGGTTGGTTTATGGGGTGTAATTTTTGATATTTTTCCGAATATTAAGGGATGATGCGAAATAATTAGATTGCATTTTTTTATAATGGCTTCATCTATTACTTCACTAGTAATATCGAGACAAATAAGTGCTTTTAAAAACTCCGTTTCGGAGTCGCCTATTAATAAACCCGAATTATCATAGTTTTCTTGTAAGGAAAGAGGGGCTATACTTTCTAAAAATTGGGTTATTTCTTTAATTTTCATTCAAAAATATTTTTCCAAAAATAAGGTAAAATAAAAAAGCATCCAAATCGTTTAATGATGTATTTAGAAAATAATTATAATAATTCTTTTTGTAATTTTACGCGGTGAATATTTTACAACTCATAGTTTACCCTATTTCTTTATTTTATGGAGTCCTTACTTCCATAAGAAATCTGCTTTATGATGGTGGATTTTTTAAGTCGGTAAAGTTTGATTTCCCTATAATTAATGTGGGAAATTTAAATATGGGCGGAACTGGTAAATCACCTCATATTGAGTACCTTATAAGACTCTTGTCAGGAAAATATAAAGTGGCTACTTTAAGTAGGGGATATAAAAGAAAAACAACAGGGTTTATAATAGCAAACGAAAAATCAACCATAGCCGATATTGGTGATGAACCCAAGCAATTTATGACTAAATATCCGCAACTTATTGTAAGTGTGTGTGAAAAAAGAGTGAATGGGATTGCTCAATTAATAAAATATAATAAAACTCCTATAAATGCCATTTTATTAGATGATGCATTTCAACATCGTTCAATAAAACCAGGCTTAAATATACTTTTAACAAATTATAATAAGCCATTTTCAACAGATTATATTTTCCCTTCAGGAAATTTAAGAGAATTTAAAAATGGGTACAAAAGAGCCGATATTATAATCGTTACAAAATGTCCGAAAAATATAACAGCGGTTGAAAAAAATAGAATTATTCAAGAAATAAAACCTCAACCGTATCAGCGTATTTTCTTTAGTTATATTGAATATAAGTCGATGGTGCCTTTTAATAAGAAAGAAGTTAACGTAAATCCCGAAAATGCATCGTCTGTTTTATTATTTACCGGTATAGCCAATACGGAACCACTAGAAAAATATCTCGTAGAGAAAAAATATAATATTCAATCTGTTCATTTTCAGGATCATCATGTTTTTACGTTAAGCGATATAAATAAAATAAAAGAACGATTTAATAAAATAACAGATACCAACAAAATAATTATTACTACCGAAAAAGATTTTATGCGTTTTGAAAATAAAGAGTTTAATAATATTCTAACAAATCTTCCTGTTTTTTATATTCCTATTGAAGTTAATTTTTTTGAAAACGATAAATTATCATTTAATAAACAAGTACTAGATTATATAGAGCATGATAGAAAAAATTAAGGAAGCAGTTAGTTTTATTAAAAAGAGCTCTCCGATAAACCTGGATACCGGAATAATTTTAGGAACCGGTTTAGGGGCATTAGTTAATGAAATCGAAGAGAAGGTTGTTATTCCATATCAGTCAATTCCGTATTTTCCTCAAACTACAGTTGAAGGTCATTCAGGGAATCTTATTATTGGTAAATTAAACACCAAAAATGTAGTTGTAATGCAAGGACGGTTTCATTATTACGAAGGGTATACCATGTCGGAAATTGTGTTTCCGGTTAGAGTAATGAAATTTTTAGGGATAAATCAATTGTTTTTAAGTAATGCGAGTGGCGCGGTAAATCCCGATTATGAAATAGGCGATTTAATGATTTTATCGGATCATATTAATTTATTGCATGATAATCCATTAATAGGAAAAAACATGGAAGAGCTAGGTCCCCGATTTCCCGATATGAGTGAACCATATAATCATAAATGGATTGAAAAAGCGATTATAATTGCTAAAAACTTGAATATTAAATATCGTTTAGGTGTTTATGCTGCTGTTTCCGGACCTTGTTTTGAAACACCTGCTGAATATGAAAGAATAAGAAATACCGGCGCTGATGTTGTTGGTATGTCTACTGTTCCTGAAGTTATTGCTGCCAGGCATATGGAATTACCTTGTTTTGCTATTTCTATTATTACAGATTTAGGAGTTAAAGGGAAAATTGTGAAAATTTCGCATGAAGATGTAATTAAAATTGCTAATAAATCAGAAAAAAGCATGACTTTACTCATGAAAGAACTATTAAAATAAATTTTAAACTAAAAAATAAATAATTATGAAAAAACAACATGTCTTTATCTTATCTCTTATTTTAATATTTTTTATAAGTGCGTGTAATAGTAAAAAAGCAGATGATAAAAGCTTTGTAATACATGGTAAATTAACCGATTCTAAACAAGATTCAATATTCTTAAATGAACTTTCTTCAAAAGATATGATTCCTCTCGATTCTACAGTAATTAATGCCGATGGGGAATTTTATTTTAAAGTTCAGCCAAAAGAAACCGGATTTTATCAGTTAGGATTAAGCAATAATAATTTCATTACGTTATTGATAGAAAAAGGAGAAAATGTGGAAATAGAAGGGAATGCAACACTTTTAAAGTCAACTTATCTTGTAAAAGGGTCAAAAGGGTCTGAATTAATTAGAGATTTATCTATTCGTATTCAGGAAGCATTTACCCAAGTAGATTCGTTAGGAAAAATATACGAAAAAAGTAAAGGGGAGCCAGATATACTTAAAGTGAAAGAATCGCTCGATTCGGCTTATTTAAAAATATTTGACACACATAAGAATTATTTAAAAAGCTTTATCGATGAAAATACTTCATCTTTAGCTTCTGTTATTGCTATTTATCAACGATTTGGGAGAGAGTCAATTTTTAACACTCAAACAAAAGAAGATGTAGTTTATTTCGAAAAATTAGATAAAGCGTTAATGCTTGCATATCCCGAAAATCAACATACCAAAGATTTACACGAAAAAATAGCGGAATATAGAAAGATAGAAGAAGAGCGTAAGTTAGCAGAAAATAAACTAGCTGTTGGTTTACAGGCGCCCGATTTTACCTTAGAAACACCCGAAGGGAAATCTGTTTCGCTCTCTTCATTAAAAGGGAAAGTAGTTTTAATCGATTTTTGGGCATCTTGGTGTTCTCCTTGTAGACAACTAAATCCGGAAATGGTAAAACTGTATAAAAAATTTAAAGATAAAAATTTTACCATATTAGGCGTATCACTAGACCGAGATAAAGCATCGTGGGAAAAAGCAATTAAAATAGATAAATTAACATGGACTCATGTAAGCGATTTAAAATATTGGGATTCTCCAGTAGCTAAATTATATAATGTGCAATCAATACCATATTCTGTTTTAATTAACAAAGAAGGGAAGATAGTGGCAAAAGGATTGGAAGTAGATTCACTAAGATTAAAGATGGAAGAAATAATTAAATAAACAGATAGTGATATGAAGAATGTAATATTGTTTATTATTTCGATTTTATTTTCAATAACAAGCTTCGGTCAAACTGCTAAGGAGCAGGAAATATATACACAAGCGGTTGAAAATTTAAATAAAGGGAATTTTAAAAAAGCAGATTTTTTATTTTCTCAATATATCATTGAATACGATATTGTTGATATTTCAGCGTATTATAATTTAGCCGTTGCTAGATTTAAATTGGGTGATACTTGTAGTTTTTGTAATAATATTTGGAAGGCAAGTGTGCTCGGCGATATAGATGCATTTGCCTTATACAACCAATATTGTTTACTTTATAAAGAAAAACTGAAGAAATATTATAAGGAAAATGATTCCTTCTATGTATTCATGACCCATAATAATTTAAAATATAACAATCTATTAGAATATGCAATAATAAAGTCGGAAGTAGGCGATAAATATTCTTTATGTAAAACACTTGAGGATGAGAAAAATTTTCCAAAGGATGTTTTAATAAAAAACACACCACTCATGCTAGAAGAATTAAGAAAAATTATTTGTTGGATTGATAACGAAATTCTTTTAGATAGCCTGGAAAATGGGAATATAGTCTATAATGCGATTTCAACAAATATTGCAACCAATAAAAGAAAATATACCTATTACGAAAAAGAGAAAGATTCTTTGGATAATATAAAAGAATATTTGTTTGATACAATTGATATTTCAAAAGGCTATATTATGAAAGTGCTAGAAAAAGAAATAAATCAAGATACATCCGCATTAGTTCTCTATATTGATACAACAGAAACAAAAAGTAAGGATACCAGTAAGTATGAAATAAAAATTATTAAAAATGAAAAATCTTCTGTTTTAACTTTTGTTGAAATTATGCCAGAATATGATGGTGGAGAAGATAAGTTATATGAATTCTTAGGTAATAATTTAAAATTCCCTAAAGATGCAATTAAAAATAAAATTACAGGAACAGTTATTGTAAACTTTATAATTGAAAAAGATGGTTCTGTTTCAAATGTTAGAATATTAAGGGATATTGGAGGAGGTTGCGGTGAAGAAGCTGCAAGAGTTGTAAGAGCAATGCCTAAATGGATTCCCGGTAAACAAAGCGGTAAGCCTGTAAGGGTATTTTTTAATCTTCCAATTAAATTTACAATGTAGCATTTTTTTTATTTAGGTGCTATTCGTAACAAATAAATTCCCAACGCACCAAAAATTATATTGGGTATCCATGCAGCAATAACAGGGGGAAGGTTGCCGCTGGTAGCAAACGTCGATGATATTTGCATAAACATAATAAAGCTAAAACTTAAGGCTATTCCAAATCCTAAATGTAATCCAATACCTCCTCGCAATTTACGACTCGATAGCGAAACGCCAATTAGTGTTAAAACTACAGTAGCAAAAGGAGAAGCAATACGTCGGTGTTTTTCCATTAAATAATGGGAAACATAATCGGAGCCTTTTAATTTTTCGTTGGCTATATATTTATTCAGTTCTCCCCAATTCATGGTAGCAATATTATTGAGGTTTGCAATAAAATCAGCGGGTTTCAAATTAATTGTTGTGTCAAGTCGGCTGCCAAAACTTAATGTTTCCTTTAAACTATCTATTGTTCGAATATAATAATTTTCTATTGTCCATGTACCATTGGCACTATCCCATCTGGCTACATCCGAATTTATTTTATATGTAAGCCCTTTTTCTGTAATACGCTCAAGCGAAAAATTATAAGCTAAATTATTAACACTGTTATAGTGTTCAGCGTATGCATATCCACCCGGACTAATTTGCATATGAATATTTACATCTTTCGAACGTAAGGGGTTTTTAATATATTTCATTTCAAAAGTAATTCTTTTTTTATTTGCCGCAGGAATAATAAAATTCGAAAGAACAAAAGAGAATAAAGCAAGAAAAACGGCAGAATAAATAAACGGACGAAGTAAACGGTAATAGCTTATTCCACTACTTAATACGGCAATAATTTCGGTGTTGTTGGCAAGTTTTGAGGTGAAATAAATAACCGCTATAAATGTAAATAGCGGACTAAAAAGATTAACAAAATAAGGAACGAAATTTAAATAATAAGTAAAGATTATTTCCGATAATGGCGCATTTTTCTCTAGGAAATCGTCAATTTTCTCGGAAATATCAAAAATAATAACAATAATAATTATTAATGCAATGGAGTAAAAAAAAGTCCCTAAGAACTTTTTAGTAATATAGGTGTCAATTCTTTTATATTTAAAATTAGAAAACATAATGCAAATTTAATAAACCTGATGAAACAGAAACGTTATTTTTTCTTAAGTATATTTATTTAAATACGTAATTTAGCGTTTTTGTATGGATAAATCGGAATTATTATATAAAATTGGAATTACGTTAATTCCCGGTGTTGGGGATATAAATGCCAAAAAAATTATTGCCTATTGCGGGGGTGCCGAAGCTGTATTTACAGAAAAAAAATCGAATTTATTAAAAATACCCGGGGTTGGAATGTATTTAGCGGAATCTATCGTTAAAAATAAAATTTTGCAAAGCGCCGAAAAAGAAATAAAATTTATAGAAAAAAATAAAATAACACCATTTTATTTTCTCGATGAAACATATCCGGAGCGATTAAAACATTGTGCCGATAGTCCTATAATGCTTTATTATAAAGGAAATGTTGATATGAATGCACCCAAAGTAGTCGGAATAGTTGGTACTCGAAGAGCTACAGAATATGGGAAGAAAATATGTTCGGAAATAATAGAAGGTTTGGCATCATATCAGGTATTGGTTATTAGTGGGTTGGCTTATGGTATTGATATTCATGCACACAAAGCAGCATTGCAACATGGCTTAATGACTATAGGCGTATTAGGACATGGATTAAACTTATTATATCCTTCGGAACATAAGCCAACAGCCGAGAAAATGATTGAACAAGGGGGTTTGTTAACCGATTTTATTAGTGAAACTCCTTTTATTCCAGAAAATTTCCCTAAAAGAAACAGGATTGTTGCCGGTTTAATAGACGCTTTAATTGTAGTAGAAGCGGCCAAAGAAGGAGGTGCTTTAATTACAGCCGATATTGCAAACAGCTATGATCGTGATGTTTTTGCAGTACCCGGGAGAGTTACCGATCGTTATTCGGAAGGATGTAATAACCTTATAAAAACGAATAAAGCATCGCTTGTTCATTCTTCAAAAGATATTATTTATTTAATGGGTTGGGAAGAAAAAAAGAAGAAAAAGAATGAAGGGGTTCAAAAACAATTATTTGCTGAACTTTCAGAAATAGAAAATAATGTAGTGAACCTGCTCAAAGAAAATAATCCTGCCTCTGTCGATTGGATTCGTGTTAAACTAGATATGCCGGCTACCAAGATAGCTTCGCTTTTACTTAACCTCGAATTTATGGGAATTGTGAAATGCCTTCCGGGTAAAATGTACCAGCTATTATGAGAGGCGTTGTTATCAAATCTACAGGTAGCTCTTACTTTGTAATGAGCGATAACGGACAAAAGATGGAATGCCGTTTAAAAGGAAAATTTAAGATTCAAGGAATAAGTAGTACAAATCCTGTATCGGTAGGCGATTATGTTCAATATGATATGATAGTAGGTGATATTATTGGCGTTATAACAGATATTGAAAAAAGAAAAAATTATATTGTTAGAAAATCGACTAATTTATCGAAACGTCAACATATTATTGCATGCAATATAGATCAAGCTATATGTATTGCAACACTTGCCTTTCCTCGCACATCCACCGGATTTATTGACCGTTTTTTAGTTACTGCCGAACAATATCATATCCCTGCATTCATTGTTTTTAATAAAATAGATTTATATCCCCCCGATCTTATTGAAAGTTTAGATGAGTTGATAGAAATATATAATCGTATTGGGTATAAATGTTTAATAACATCAGCTATTACAAATCAAGGAATCAATGAATTTAATGATCTTTTAAAAGGAAAAATAAATTTGTTAGTAGGTCATTCGGGTGTTGGTAAATCGGCTGTAATAAATAAAATAGAACCTTCCTTAAATTTAAAAACCGGTGAAATTTCATCATATCATTTAAAAGGGCAACATACCACTACTTTTGCCGAAATGCATCCATTGTCGAATGGTGGATTTATTATAGATACCCCGGGCATTAAAGAATTCGGGATGATACATATTAAGCCAGAAGAAATAGGAGGGTATTTCCCTGAAATGAGAGCATTATTACCGCAATGTAAATTTCATAATTGCACACATATTCATGAACCCGGTTGTGCTGTTCTAACGGCTCTTAAAGAAAATAGAATAAATGCATCTCGTTACGAGAATTATGTAAATATGCTGAGTGATGAGGGAATTGAAAAGAGTAAAGACTGGGAATAAAAATATTTTTTTTGCAAGTCAAATTTAACTCATTCATAACTTACAAATAATTTATTGATTAGAATACTATGTTTTTTAATCAAAGTGAAGAAATTTCCTGACAACCTTTCCCGAATTTTTCGGGATTTTGTACCTTTTTGTATCAAGACAAAAAGAAAATAAGAAAACAAATTATTCTATTAAATTTCCCTACGAGCGGTCCCACTTCGAGACGGACTCCTATCGTCGTCCTCCTCT
>ERZ1645192.1233-NODE-1233-length-21460-cov-7.382995_pt1 | contig 21460 bp, 18 predicted proteins | sample MGYA00575354_ERZ1645192 | MGnify/ENA primary metagenome ERZ1645192 (study PRJEB40844, sample SAMN11349763) | freshwater sediment metagenome | isolation source: river sediment | host: Sediment | place: India: Faizupur Khadar , New Delhi | collected 2017-02-21 ... | reverse complement strand
ATCCGGATCTCCTCCTGATTTCGCATCGTACCAGATCCGTCGGTCAGATCCGGCAATATGGGAGGCAGGCGGGATTAAAAACACATATGATATCTCCTCATCCGGATACGGACCAACAAGACCAGGCCCATACCCGTCATTGGTGTGACCAATATACATCGTGCCATCCGATGATGCTCCGGGAGTGACGACAAAAGTTGTGCAGGCGGATATCGTCCAGCAACAGAAAAGAGAGAGAATAATCCCTGAAAACAGGAGTGAAAATCTCATGATGTGTTCATGAGAGTATATGCTTTAGGCCATTTATAGTATCATATCAACCATTCAGGATTATTCCAAAAAGGGAAAAACAATAAAATCTATTTCAAATCGGTTCTGAAAGTTATTCAGGCCGCTCCCTATACATACCACAACACACAATGTACTCCTTTCCATCACTTCCGGTTCCTATCTGGTACCGGGTTGTCTTCCAGAAAAGACCACTTTCAGCCGGACTGCTGTAGATATAATCCTCCCAACCAGAACCATTGGCACGTGCTCCTTTCAGAATCAGGTCGCGGAACGGCTTTCCTGCCACATCAGTCTTATTATGATAATTTATCCCGACCATTCTGATGTTATCTGCATGGGCCACCATGTTCACACTTGTATCATAGACGAATACATAGAGGTCAGGTCGGTTTGCATCCCGATACGGGGACAGGCCTGCATTGATATTCTTTATAGTCCCCTCTGCATCGGTTGCCAGATCTGAAACAGTCTGGTTCACAAGAGTAATCACTTCCTCCTCGGTAACGGTTGATTCAGAATATGATGGTTCAATATACCGATAGAGGATACGCTCATACATACTCACGCCGGAATTATCTTTTTCTGTCCTGATTATGTCAAACATATCCTGAAATGCAGCAACAAGTGGAGCCGGTGTATCTGGGCTAAATGCAAAGTAATAGTCATAGGTTTTGAGGGTATGGACCGGAACGATAGACGCTGGATCGGCAGCATATTCCAGTATCAGCTGGCGGGCGGGCATTGCTGCATATGCCCACCCATCAATTAAGCCGGATTTAAGTGCATTGATTATCTCACGGGCATCCTGGAAATACACGATGTCAGTTACATTGGCATTGACGAGATCAGATGCTGCGATATCATCAATTACCGCTCCAATCTTCATTTCAGATGGAGTTATTTCTTTCAATGTATCCGCTGTTTCACGAAGACAAAATATCTGGTTCGAAGTCTTATCTATCGGCCCTGCCCAGCGGAAGAGGTTTTCACGCTCAGGTGACCGTGCCATGACGATTATCGCCGAACCGTTCTGATGGAGGGTCTGCTGATAGACATCCTCCCATGTACCAAAGACGAAGTGATCATCGGGAACGTCGATATTCAGCCGTGAAAACATCTGCTGGAGGACATCAACAGATATCCCTTTTGGGACCCCTTCTTCCAGAAATGTATATGGATAATATCCTTCAGTGAGATACTCCATCTTCAGGAGAGCCTCATCAAGCAGCCATGTAGACAGAATCTGATCACATTCGCTCATTCCGCCCTCAATGGGGGGATTCTTCAGTTCCATGAATGCATCGGAGAATTTTTGAATCAGGTTATCAGGAGTTCCTCTGCTGAATCCGACATATATTGGAAAACTTCCAACGCTCCCCGAAATTGCATAAAAGCCGGATTTACCGGTTGCATTACGGATATGATAATCGGCTGCAATTTTATCATATGCGAAAAGGTCGATGGTGCCATCATCAAGATACTGAATAAGAGAATATGGATCATCTCCGGTGATGATGGCATCCTTTGGGACACCTGCATTTACCACGTATTCATAAGCCAGATCATCTGTCACAGTTCCAACGGTATACGATGCAAGCTCACTCATATCAGTGATAGAGATATTTCTGCTTCGTGATGAAAACAGGGCAATATCTGATGACACAACCGGCCCGACCCATGAGAAGAGTTCTTCACGTTCCGGAGTTTTTCCGATGGAAAAGATGACCACACCAGGTTCATTCAATGCTTTCTGATAGGCAGTACTCCAGGGAAGAACGGTGATTGAATCCCGGGATATCCCGTCACCAGCCTTCCTGGTTATTGCAGTCACGATGTCCACCATGAGGCCCGTCAGGGCCCCATTATCGACATAATTAAACGGAGGGTAATCCTCAGTCACAAAGGTGAGATCAGAGAACGATTCAAATTCCTGTGCTGCTGTAAAAGAACAGGACACTACGAGAATGAGTGCAGATATGGCGAATATGTGCAGGAAACTAAGCTGCATACATGAATATGCTGACGGTGTTTATTTATGATTACCGAAATTGACCACAGGATGCACCACCGAAAGAGTGAATTAAGAAGACGATGAAATTGAACAGTGTGATAATTACTAAATTCACATTCATGTATGGTTCGAAATATAAATATCCGGAGACAATCTTCTATGATCAGAATATTTTTCCATAATAAACTCCTTGAGAGACAATCCTCATGACATATCCTCTTTCATCCCCTGAAAACGCTACTTTTCACATTCTCATTGTGGATGACGAAGAGAACGTCCTTGATGTAATCAGGGATTACCTCTTTGAATTCTATCAGTACTCTATCGATACCGCAAAATCCGGAGCCGAGGCCCTCTCACGGTTATCAGTACAGAGTTATGATGCAATCATATCAGATTATGAGATGGAGGGAATGAACGGGATAGACCTTCTGAAATCCATTCGTTCACAAGGAAATCATACTCCATTTATCATTTTCACCGGGAAAGGGAGAGAGGAGGTCGTTGTTGAGGCATTTGAAAATGGTGGAAACGGGTACGTCCTGAAGGGAGGTGAGATTAACTCTCAATTTGCAGAACTCTCACTGAAACTGAAAGCCATTATTGAGAAAAAACAGACCGAGGCAGCTCTTAAGGAAAGTCAGGAGTGGTTTCAGGATATCTTCTGGAATTCCCCCATCGGTATCGGTCTGTATGATGAAAAGGGATTTCTGGTTAAAATCAACCCGGCATTCTCGGATATATTCGGGATTCCGTCACTGGATGTAATACAGGGATATAATCTTCTGAAAGATTCAAGCATCCCGGAACAAGAGTTGCAGCTCATCAGGGAAAACAAGCCGGTCAGGTATTTTCTTCCCTATACATTAGATCAGGTGAAAAACAAGAACCGGTATGATACCAGCAAGGATACAACGATTACCCTCGATATTCTTGTCACCCCGATTAAAAAAGATGGTGATGCAATTTCCGGATATCTTGTTCAGTTGATGGATATCACCGAGCAATTAAAGAACCAGGAAGATATTGCAAATCAGAAAAAATTCCTTGACCAGTTGATGGAAACTATCCCAAGTCCTGTCTTTTACAAAAACCGAAGCGGGATAGTTGGCGGATGTAATCATGCATTTGAAAAATTTATCGGCAGCAGCAGAGATCAGATTATTGGAAAAACGGTACATGATATTGCACCTGGAAATTTAGCAGATTTATACCAGGCAATGGATGATGAATTATTCATGCATCCAGGTATGAAGGAATATGAATCAACTATCGAGAGTGGTGACGGTACACTCCATGATGTCATCTTTCAGAAAGCGACAATAATCGGACCTAATAAGACACCTGAAGGAATAATCGGTTTAATCATTGACATTTCAGATCAAAAAGATGCTGAAAAACAGATTCGAAAAAGTGAAGAGAATTTCAGGATTTTCTTCGAGTCTATCGGAGATATGATCGTTGTGGGAACTCCTGAAGGGAAGATATTGTACACCAATCAGGCATTGGTTCAAAAACTGGAGTATAGCCTGGAACGATTGAAAAATCTGCACATTATTGATCTTCATCCCCCAGATAAACGAAAAGAAGCAGCAGAGATCTTTGCAGCGATGTTTCGTGGTGAGGCTGATAGTTGTCCGCTTCCGCTCATTACAGAATCAGGTATAATTATTCCGGTTGAAACACGGGTCTGGCTTGGAAAGTGGAGCGGGGAAGATTGTGTTTTTGCCATTATCAAGGATCTCACGAGGGAACAAGAGGAAAAACAGAGATTTGAGAAATTATTTCGTAATAATCCAGCGTTAATGGCTCTTTTATCACTTCCGGACAGGACCTTTTTTGATGTCAATGATGCCCTTGTCAATACACTTGGATATACCCGTGAAGAACTCAACGGTAAAAACCCCCTTGAAATCAATCTTTTTGTCCGCGATGAGGATGCCGATTTCATCAGGACACACATCCTCAGCAATGAACCACTGAATAATTATGAGATCCAGGTCAGGTGTAAAAATGGAGCAATTCTGGACGGGCTCTTTTTTGCCGATTTCATCAACAGTCAGGGGAAAAAGTACTTTTTAGCCGTGATGATGGATATAACCAGGCAGAAGGAGCTTGAACGGGAACTCACATTTCATGAAAAAGAGCTCATCAGGTATTCCGAAGAATTATCCCGTGATATTGATGAACGAAAGCAGATGGAGATCCTGCTCAGAGAAAAGAGTGAGGAACTTGACAGGTATTTTACCTCCGCTCTGGACCTGCTGTGCATCGCAAACACAAAAGGGGAATTTATCAGGATAAATCCTGAGTGGGAACGTGTCCTTGGATACTCAATCGGAGAACTGGAGGGAAAGATCTTTCTTGATTTTGTCCATCCGGATGACCTGGAAAAGACACTTGATGCTATCAGAAAACTTGCTGGTCAGGAAGAGATAATCAATTTCGAGAACCGGTACAGGCGAAAGGACGGGACATACCGGTGGATTGAATGGAGATCAAACCCACATGGTGACCTTATTTATGCTGCAGCACGGGATATAACGGACCGCAAGCAGATTGAAGATGCAATCAGCCAGTCAAACCAGAAACTCAGGCTTCTCACCGGACTTACGAGACATGATATACTCAATCTTCTGACAGCAATCCACGCATATCATGAATTTGCACTTGACTCACATAGCAAGGAGGAGATGGCAGAGTATATCACGAGGGCTCATGAAGCGGGAAAGAGAATTGAGACCATAATCGGATTTACCCGTGAATACGAGAATTTCGGGATCGCAAGTGCCGGATGGCAGAAGATAGCGGCAATTATTGATTCAGCACGGCTGGAGATTACAACCGGTTCTGTTATCATCATTAATCAGGTAGATCCGGATCTCGAAGTATATGCAGACCCGATTATCAGAAAAGTATTCACAACGCTTCTTGAAAACGGGATAAGACATGGCGGAGAGATTCATACGATGAGATTCTTGTCGCGAACCGAGAATCGTTCCCTGATCATACAATACGAAGATGACGGAAAAGGTGTCAGGGCTGAAGATAAAGAACGAATATTCAGGCACGGGTTTGGGAGCCACACCGGAATCGGCCTCTTCCTTTCCGAGGAGATCCTCTCCATTACCGGTCTTTCAATCAGGGAGACCGGGGAAGAAGGGGTAGGAGCCAGGTTTGAAATTATGGTCCCGGATGGGAAATGGAGAAGATAGTCAGAGAATTTGAGAATACAAAAAAACCTTCTGACTCTACTCACCTCATCTGTCGATCACAACACAAACCTTACCGCTTACCTGAAAAATTAAAGCCAGTTTCCTCATCATGATTCTCCATAAGAGAGAGATCAAATAGATAAGAATTGCCCAAGAGAGAGGAGATGATTCCAGTTTTTAATTGATCGACATACAATAACTTATTAATAAAGATAAGGATTACTATCCTCTCATGATGGGGCTCATGCAACGCATAACACATTTTGGGATTGGGAATAAAATCCTTGGTCTCTGTCTGTTTTTCTGCATTTTTCTCCCGATCATCGTCGGGGGAATAGCCTACTTTGTTGCCGTTGACGTGATGAATGAGGAAACAAAAACAAATCTGCTCAACCAGGTCACTACAACGAAGACATTAACGGTAAAATTTGACACAATCTCCAAAGAAGCAAAAGATGGAGAGAGCGTCCTGGATGTCTTAAAACAACAGATTCGGGAGACTGAAGTTGGCAAGACCGGATACATGTACGTCATAGACAGCGACGGAACACTCATTGTCCATCCAAATCGTGAAGGCGACAATATTGCTGAATATGCATTTATCCAGGAGATTATGAAGACGAAGGATGGATATATCAGATATCCCTGGGAGGGACGTGATAAAGTTGTTGCATATACCTACTACGAACCATTTGACTGGATTATTGCATCAGGAAGTTATATTGAAGAGTTCGAAGGTCCGCTTGAAGCGATAAAAAATGCAATCATCATCAGTGTTATTTTAAGTGTCCTTATTGGTGGACTTATCGCGTACTATCTGGCACGAAGTATAACCAAACCACTCCTTCAGGTTGTGGATATGATCAGCGAATTGTCGAAAGGTCATCTGGGCAGGCGTCTTTCGATGAAACGCAGGGATGAGATCGGATCCATGGCAAATTCGATGGATTCGTTTGCTGATTACCTGCAATTCTCCGTGATTCGCACCATTCAACAGATAGCAAGCGGAGAAAAGGCTGAACCTATCCCACTTCATGATACCAGCGATGAAATCAGTCCTGCAATAAACCAGATGATACAGACACTCAATTCACTACTCGATCAGATTGGAGTCCTTATCGGAGAGGCCAGGGAGGGAAGACTGCAGAGCCGGGCAGATTCCGATAAATTTGTCGGGATTTATCTGGAGCTGGTGTCCGGGATCAATAATATGCTTGATGCAATAACGATTCCCCTCAATGAGACACTCAGGGTTGCGGAGCGGTTTTCAAAGGTAGATTTCAGCGCACGGTTTGATGAAAAAATTACCGTTCGAGGAGATCTTCTTGAACTGAAAACCAAACTGAATCAGGTCGGGGAACATGTCGGGACACAATTAAAGGCTGTAATTGGTGAGATTTCAGATCAGGTCAGGAATCTGTCTGAATCTGCAGAATCTACAGCCGCAACGGTAGAGGAGCTTGCCGCCGGGGCTGATACTATTGCCCAGAACGTGGACAATGTTCAGCGGAATTCTGATATTACCAAGCGTTCGGTTCAGGAAGTGCTCACCGCGATGGAAAACCTGTCCACATCTGTATCCGATGTAGCCACCAAGGTAGATTCAGTAACCCGCCTCAGTCAGGATGCTGATTCAACGTCCATTCAGGGTGTATCAAAGGCGGCCACCGCTGAAGAAGGCATAAAATCCATCAGCGAAGCGGTGAATGAGGTCGGAACAATTATCAGCGAGATTCGGGATCAGATGACTGAAATCGCAAAGATTGTTGACATCATCAGCAATATCGCAGATCAGACAAATTTACTTGCATTAAATGCGGCGATAGAAGCGGCACGTGCCGGAGACGCAGGAATGGGATTTGCGGTTGTTGCCAATGAAGTGAAAGCACTTGCACAGGATTCCCAGGGGTCGGCAGAGAATATCGCAAAGATCATCTCCTCACTCCAACACCAATCTGAAAAAGCAGCAATTGCCATGGATCAGGCGACCAGGGAGGTAGGGAACGGATCGGTTGCCATCACTGATACGATTGATTTCTTCCGGACGATCGCTGACCAGACCAGGCAGATATCAGAACACATGGGCGAAGTTGCAACCCTTTCTGAAGAAGAAGCGGCGGCAGTGGAAGAGATTACGGCAAGTGTATCTGAAGTGAATTCTATAGCAATATCAACCGCTGAAGAGGCAGTCGGAGCTGCAGCAGCATCAGAAGAAGCAGCAGCGGTACTGAAACAACTATCCGAGATGCAGGTCCTTCTTGCTGAATCAGCATTAAAAATAAAGACATCGATGACCAGGCTTACCGGATAATCACCCTTTTTTAAGATTTTTAAAAAAGAGAGTGGAATCTGCCCAACACCAAAAATATTAATTTTTAAAACTATGAATCGGGGCAGGAATCCGTCCACCCCGGTTGATAAACTTACTACAGTCAAACGTATTCACCTGCTGGACCGGAGCATGACCTAAAAGACCACCAAACTCCACCATGTCTCCAACATCCTTCCCGATAACCGGAATAAGACGAACTGCAGTCGTCTTCTGATTGATCATCCCGATGGCAGCTTCATCTGCAATAATCCCGGCTATGGTAGTTGCCGGAGTGCTTCCCGGAATCGCAATCATATCAAGGCCGACTGAACAGACACAGGTCATTGCCTCAAGTTTCTCTAGTGTAAGGGACCCACGGATGACCGCATCAATCATCCCCTGGTCCTCACTTACCGGAATAAACGCACCGCTGAGCCCACCGACAAAAGAACTTGCCATCACTCCTCCTTTCTTCACCTGGTCATTGAGCAGGGCCAGAGCGGCTGTCGTTCCCGGTGCACCGACCGATTCAAGTCCCATCTCTTCAAGAATCTCTGCAACACTGTCCCCCACCGATGGAGTCGGAGCAAGAGACAGGTCAACAATGCCAAACGGTACCCCAAGACGCTCTGATGCAACCTGTGCTACAAGTTGTCCGACCCGGGTTACCTTAAATGCTGTTTTCTTGACCGTCTCACATAGGACTTCGAAATCTTTTCCCCTGACACTCTCAAGAGCGTGTTTCACAACACCCGGACCACTGACTCCCACGTGAATGACGGCATCTGCCTCTGATATGCCATGAAATGCACCGGCCATGAAGGGGTTGTCATCAGGAGCATTACAGAAGACGACGAGTTTTGCACAACCCAGGGAATTTTGTTCCTGTGTCGCCTCTGCAGTCTCTTTGACGATCTCTCCCATGAGCCGTACCGCATCCATGTTGATCCCGGTCTTTGTTGAACCAATATTTACCGAACTGCAGACCCGTTCGGTTGCCGAGAGAGCCAGCGGTATTGATCTGATGAGCAGTTCATCGGTCCGGGTCATCCCTTTCGAAACGATCGCCGAATACCCCCCGATAAAGTTGACACCCATATCTGCTGCGGCTTTATCAAGGGTTCGTGCAATAGAAACACAGTCTTCAGGAGATGAGCAGGCAGGTCCGGCGATGAGTGCAATGGGAGTTACTGATATTCTCTTATTGACGATGGGTATCCCGTATTCGAGTTCGATCTCCCTTCCGGTAGACACCAGGTTTCTGGCAAGCCTGGTGATTTTTGCATATATCTTTTGGTTTAAGGCATCGAGGGAAGCGTCACAGCAGTCAAGAAGGCTGATGCCAAGGGTTATCGTCCGGACATCAAGCTTCTCCTGCTCGATCATATTATTTGTCTCATTGACCTCAAGGATATTTATCATAGGATTTCCTGTCATATTCGATGCATCTTTGTAAAAATATCTTCACGCTGGCACCTGATCTTTACCCCGATCTCATCACCGAGTGTATCGAGATCAGTTACCATATCTGAGAAGGGTTTGGAAGAGCGTTCGGTGTCGACGATCATCATCATATTAAAGTATCCCTGAACAATCGTCTGAGAGATATCCTCGACATTAATCTGGTTATTTGCCAGATAGGTACATACTTTTGCGATAATTCCGACTGTGTCCTTTCCGACTACCGTGATAATTGTTTTACTCATAATCCAATCAGACTGGTACTATTGGTTTTCATAAGGGATAATTTTAGAGACAAAACTCCGGCTATTTAACTACAGGGATAAATTATATATCATACCATCTCCATTTACTCAATATGACGAAAGTCTTTTTTGGTTTGCTTCTTCTGCTGGCGATAATCGCCCTGACTGGTATCGCTTTTGCTGAAACACCCGATATGGTTGGAACATGGACTGGTTCTGCCACTGCACATCATGAGGAAAGGGGTATTATCGAAGGCCCAGATAACTCAATCATTATGAATATCTCCGAACAGAAGGGTAGGATATTTTATGGTGACATTCAGATAATGAACAAAGATGGAACCTACCGGTCAGAAAAACTCGCCGGTATTATTGAACTCAGTGGTGAAGAGTTTATTATTCTTGAGCATGACCAGGGTATCTCACTTGGGGATTTCATCGGTCCGGATGAGATAGAAATCATATACATTGAGAATGCTGAAGGAGATGAAGCAGGAATTATTGCTACGAACCATCTCATCAGAAACAAGGCTGAAACTGCAGAAACAGCAGAATCACCCTGAACTTTATTTTAATCCCATACGTATCTCACATATGAGCTTTTTTTTCTGGCAGTAGATCCACTCCGTAGAAGATATCGGATATCAAACATGATAACCATGATAAAAAACATACATGAATTGATAACCGGCCCATTATCATGCCAGCAGAGGATGAAATATACCAGTACTCTACCCCATGTGATCATATCGAAGAAGCTTCATTTACCTCCCGGAACGGTGAACGGTACTGGATATTACACCATCCGCAGAATAGAACTTACATCCGTCTAAACGAAAACGAATACCAGGCCTGGAAAAGGATTCGAGAAGGAAAAACACAAATAAACCTTAACTCAAACCTGCACGAACAATCTCTACTGACATCACTGCATGATGAAGGGTTTCTTCAAGCCGGAGACCATGAAAATCAGCAAGCAGGGAATAAGGGCCGGGATGAGAACTGGATATCTCATTACTGGGAGCTCTGTATCCCGCTTCCTGGCATGCACATTCTTTTTGACACCGTTGATAGAAAAATCGGGCGGGTGCTTCGGTCCTGGTGGTTTCCCTGGATATTTTCGCTGATATGCATCTTTGGGCTCACCTATTTTCTCATAACCGAACCACTCCCCAGTTACCCGGTCCTTCAGGGTGAGGATTCACAACTGATTACCGTCCTTTCGGTATACGTCATCCTCATTACGGCAGCAATCCTCCATGTCTTTGGTCATGCCCTTGCCTGCAAGGTCTATGGGAGGGAGATTGGAGATGCTGGTCTTCTCCTGTATTATGGCATGCCCTGTCTGTATATTGATACGTCTGATATCTGGATGGCTGACCGGAGATCACGGATCATTGTCTCCCTGGCAGGACCGGCCGTAAACCTCTTCATCGGGTCTATATGTGCAATTCTGGTCATGGGGTTTCCAGATAGCGACGCAAGTTCACTCCTCTGGAGAGTTGCCTTCCTCTCCTTTGCCGTTGCACTCATAAACCTGAATCCACTCCTTGAATTTGACGGGTATTATGCACTTGCTGATCTTCTTGAAGTCCCGGATCTCAGGGAACGGGCATTCTCCTTTGTTCGAACATGGGGATCGAACCGGATCCGTTTAAGCAGAGAAGGGTGGTTTTTCCTCATGTATGGCACTGCATCTGCGGTATGCACCCTGGCCATCGTAGTTTTCGGTATATATTTCTGGACAGAGCATATGACCGACCTCATTACAGAACTGGGAAAGGACCGGTGGGAGATGGACCATATTCTTGCTACGTTCGCGATAGTTATCGTCTTTGTTCCCTTCTTTGCCGGGATGATAATCAGTGGCACAAAGACGCTCATGCAGAAAATCGGGAATCCTTCAGGGAACGGTGATAACGGGGTTTTACAGAGCGAACAGGTCCATGAAAAGAGGGTTCTCACCCGTCGAATATCAAAATAAAAGATGGAGACAGGATAACCAGAAGGTTTGGGGAGATAACCACATGTGTCTCCTGGGTTTTTATACCGGAAACGACAATTGATGGTTTACACCATCAGGCGGTGAGAGAATCATGAAAAACAGTTCGATCATCCTTACTCTTATTCTTACAACTCTTCTGCTCATACTCCCTGTATCAGTCGCTTCACAGGGGTATGGAAACCAATTCCAGGGAAATCAGAATAGTATCCTTCCGGAACCAGAGGACCTGAATCTCTCTGATACTGAAAGATCAGATCTCCTCTTCATGCGGGAAGAAGAACAAATGGCCCATGATCTCTACATGGTCTGGTATGAGATGTATGCAATTCCAATCTTTCGGAATATTGGAGAGGCCGAAACAATCCATGCCAGTGAAGTGCAATTTCTCCTTGACAGATATCAGGTTCCTTCTGACATGATCGGAAATTATTCATCAGGATATAATAATCCGGACATTCAGGCTCTGGCAGATGCACTGGCAGAGCAGGGAGCACAATCTCTGACTGATGCTCTCAAAGCAGGAGTAGCAATTGAAGAGACAGATATCGCAGATCTTGATAAGGCAATCGCCAATACTACCAGACCGGACATTATCCAGGTATATACAAATCTCCGGAGCGGGTCGGAGAATCACCTGAGTGCATTTACCCGTCAACTCTCATAAATTCCTTTTTCCAGTAATTGCCCAGGTGCGATGAAGGAAGACCTGTGAACCAAGTGAAAGGTGAAAGATGAAAGATATGAAACTTGGGAAAAAAGAGAGAGGTGAGGATTCAATATATCACTCTTCGTCCAGTTCTTCAGGCTCTTCTCCGTGATCACAGAAATTATCCTCATCTAAATCGCTCCAGAGCGGACAGTCAGGACAACTGCAATGGAACCCTTTCGGACAGGTCCCTGCAAGGGCATCTGCTTTTTCCTGCGTATCTTCATCGATCAGAGTCAGGTTTCCTGCACTATCGGTGATTATCTTCTTCTCGTCACTTTGTGTTGCAAGTAAGGGATCCTGACATCCATCACGTCCGGATGCGGAAGCAGACAGAACAAATCCGCTTATCATACTCACCAGGCACAACACCTGAATTAGTGTCAATATGTGTTTCATATTCATTGTAAACTCCTTATGAGATAACAGTACGAATCATTCTCCGGATAAATCCTCTAAACTGATAGACATGACCCAATACCAGAACGGTCATGAGTAATCCTGACCAGTCGTGGATATCGGTAATCAGAGCAACAGGGACCTGGCGGTATGTCAGACCCAGAGCAGGTAGCAGACCAGGCCATTTGATAATACCGGTAACCACACAGATGGCGGTTGCGATGAGGAGGAGAAAACTGGTTATTCTGACAACCGTTTTTTTATTCATAATCCTGACTCCGTTTGTTCCTCTGGTTTCCCTGAGCACCCTGATCCATAATGATACGGATCCCGGATAAACAGCCGCATCTGAGGAGTATAGGAACAATGGATGATTGAGCATATAAAAAAGCACTATCATTCAGGTTCACCCTTTCAACCAGATGGTTCTGGGGGGATGAGGTGAAGCTCGGGGCAGAGTTAAACATGGAATTCCTTATCCCCTCTCAATGAAAATCTGATGAGTACGAAGGCAATACGTCTGATTTTGAAAATATATGTGCTGTAATGTGGTATCACCATGACGCTTCCCGATATAGAGACAATACAAGGGCTTTCCAGTGAGGAGGCTGCTGAGCGGATTAAGTCGTTCGGATTTAACGAACTCTTGGAACACAAGAAAGACGGTATTGCTGATATCATTCTTGAAGTTGCCAGAGAGCCGATGTTCCTCCTCCTGGTAGCGAGCGGTCTTATCTACTTTTTCCTTGGTGATATCACCGAAGCCGTCATGCTGATGAGCTTTGTACTGGTCATCATCGGTATTACCGTATACCAGGAGCGAAAGACTGAGCGGGCACTCGAGGCCCTCCGAAACCTCTCAAGCCCACGGGCTCTCGTTATCAGGGACGGTGAGCAGAGACGGATTGCAGGACGGGAGGTTGTTCCAGGTGATATTCTCATCCTCTCCGAAGGGGATCGGGTTCCAGCCGACGGGATTCTCCTCTCCTCAAACAATATCACGGTTGATGAATCACTCCTCACCGGTGAATCGGTCCCGGTGCGAAAGATTCCCTGGACTGAAGGGCTGAAAGATCATGTTCCAGGCGGAGATGATCTGCCATTCGTATATTCAGGAACCCTTGTGGTACAGGGTCAGGCCCTTGCAGAAGTCAGAACTACCGGCTCTGGGACGGAGATGGGGAAGATAGGGATGGTTCTTCAGGAGGTCGGACGAGGCGATACCAGGCTGAAACTGGAAATATCCTCGATGGTGAAGGTCATCGCCACATGCGGCCTTCTCCTGTGCCTTATCATCGTCATCATCTATGGAATTGGCCGGGGAGACTGGATATCAGGACTACTTGCAGGTATTACTCTTGCGATGGCGATCCTTCCGGAAGAGTTCCCGGTGGTTTTAACTGTTTTTCTAGCACTTGGTGCATGGAGAATCTCACAAAAGCAGGTGCTGACACGGCAGGTTCCTGCAATTGAAACCCTGGGCTCTGCATCAGTTCTGTGCGTAGACAAGACCGGAACGCTCACCCTCAATAAAATGACCGTGCAGTCCTTTTTCGCAGATGATGAATTCTGTGAGCATGACGGTGCCGGTGTGAATTCGGTCCCTGATTCCTGTCATGAACTCTCAGAATACGCCATTCTTGCCTGTAAGAAAGATCCCTTTGATCCGATGGAAAAGGCACTTGTCCAGCTTTCTGAAGGAGATTTTGGAAAAACAGAGCATATTCATAAAGACTGGAAGCTCATTACCGAATACCCCCTCTCATCTGAACTCCTGGCCATGTCAAATGTCTGGCAGTCTCCCGACGGTTATGATTTTATCATCGCTGCCAAGGGTGCTCCTGAAGCGATTGCTGATCTGTGTCATTTTTCAGAGCAGGAGCAGAAAAAACTGGCAGAACAGATAGACATAATGGCATCACGAGGACTTCGGATACTTGGCGTTGCAAAATCGTCATTTTCACTCTCCGAACTCCCGAGCATCCAGCATGACTTCGTTTTTACGTTCCTTGGCCTTATCGGGTTTGCTGATCCGGTCAGGCCTGGGATCGCTGAGGCGGTAAGCGAATGTTACGCCGCCGGTATCAGGATCATTATGATAACCGGTGACTATCCACGGACTGCCCAGAATATTGCAAACCAGATTGGCCTAGTAAATGCAGACAGCCCGGTAACCGGAACTGATCTTATCGAGGTATCGGATGATGAGCTCAAAGACAGGCTCCAGACGGTTACTGTCTTTGCACGGGCCGTTCCAGAACAGAAACTTCGGATAGTCAAGGCCCTCAAGGCGAATAATGAAGTTGTTGCCATGACAGGAGACGGAGTGAATGATGCACCGGCTCTGAAATGTGCAGATATCGGGATTGCTATGGGAGGGAGAGGCACTGATGTTGCCAGGGAAGCATCCTCGCTCGTCCTTCTTGACGATAATTTCACCTCCATCGTCTCTGCGGTCAGACTTGGCCGGAGAATATATGATAACCTCAAAAAGGCAATGGCCTATATCTTCTCTATCCACATCCCAATCGCCGGGATGTCCCTCATCCCCGTCCTCTTTGATATGCCGCTTATTCTCATGCCCATGCATATCGTCTTCCTTGAACTCATCATCGATCCGACCTGTTCGATTGTCTTTGAGGCTGAAAAGGAAGAGCAGGATATCATGAACCGGCCCCCCCGGTCTGCGGATGAGCGGCTCTTTACACCGAAAACACTCTTTCTCTGCCTGATGCAGGGATTTGTTGTCCTGGGAGTTGTGCTGCTTGTGTATCTTCATTCCCTGATGAGCGGGCTTGATGAGACAGAGGTTCGTACAATGACCTTTATCACCATCGTGCTTGCAAATCTGCTCCTCATCCTGACCAACCGGTCCTGGTCAGAGACGATAATCTCCACGATTCGGACACCAAATAAGGCGATGGGATGGGTATTTGCCGGAACGATATGCAGCCTTGTCCTGATCCTTACAGTACCGGCACTCCGGGATCTCTTCAGGTTTTCCCTGATATCAGCCGAAGGAATTGTCACCTGTGTGTTAGCTGCCGGAGTAAGTGTGCTCTGGTTTGAGGCCTGGAAACTCTGGAACGTGCGAAAAGATCAGACACCTCATATTTTATCGGGGATATAAAAAAAAGAAAACTCAGGAACGGTGGCCGTTCCCATGGCCGTGGGATCCTGACCGTCCACCATTACCGGATCTGGTGCCTGCCTGATAATGCATACCGGTCCCATCAAGAGGTCTGACTCCGTTGTTCGGACAATTCTCCTGGATACAGGTTCCATTCCCTGACCCTTGTCCATACCCGGCCAGACCCTGACCATTCTGATAGGAGAGGCCATGGTGATACCCGGTTCCGTCCTGTGGTCCGGTCTTTCCTGCACCAGATACCGGGAGGGTTACCAGGAGAATGACCAGAACCGCAAGAAGTCCGATACCAACAAGGCCCATCGTTCTTTGGTTCATTGTTCTCACCTTTTGTTCAGATTTTTCTTGTACTGCATTCCGGTTCCATCACGGGGCGGAGTCTGGTTATTCGGGCAGTCTGCCTGTGGGCAATCCGGATTTGGACAGACCCCGGTCCCTGCTGAACCATCGCCATTCTGCAGCATCATACCATTTCCATTTCCACCCTGACCGGCTGCTGATACCGGAAACGTGGCTCCTAAAGCGATAAGGCCCAGGATGAGGATTACGACTATTGCTTTCATGATTCCTCGTGACCGCATGAGCGGTGCATACATCCTCATGTGCTTTGTCCGGATATATAGGGATAAAATGGGAGTGGTTACCCCCCTGAACCTCATGGTTGTATAGGGTAGACCTTGATAACCATGGCCTGCATATGAATGAGTGGGATGAATAAATGAATCCGGAAAGACCTGATGACCGGACAATCCTTACCAGCTCAGATCCTGAGTTTATCTCTGAATTATCCGAATACCTTGATGTTCTCGCCAGCCCCATCCGTCTTCAGATCCTCTCTTTTATCGGAACAAAGCCCCGGACGGTCAGGCAGATCTCACATGAAATAGAGACCAGTTATGAGAATACCAAAAAACACCTGACAAAACTGCTCTCACTTGGAATCATCCGAAAAGAGATCGGGGTGTCTGATGAACAGGCAAACCAGGGCCAGCCGGTTTTCTATTACATGCTCGTCCCGGACGGTCTGAACCATGCTGCACACAATCTCACTCTGTTCAGTTCAGTTGCCGGAAAGAGTAACCCGGAGCTGTCAAAGCAGGCACTAGCAGCACATAGCGGACTGCATACTATTCTCCCCTCAGGACCGGGCCTTGTTATCATGAATGGTTCAGAGCAGGGAAGAACGATTGATCTGACCGAACCCATATACCGGGTTGGAAGAATTGAAGAGGGATGGGACGGAATATCTCCTGAACCGGCAATTCTTCTGAATGATGAGTACCGCTCGGTCAGCCGGGTATCACGACCCCATGCATGGCTGAAAAAGCAGGCAGGGTTCTGGACAATAGCAGATGGGAACAGTAAAGGGGGGACCTATGTGAATGGAAAACCAGTCTCCCATGATCCAATAGTTTTGCAGGAAGGCGACAGAATCGAACTCTCACCCGGAACCCTTGGAGTGAGCCTTGCCTTCCATTCAGGGAAAACCGCGAACCATCATCCATGAAAACTACCATCCTCCCCGGCCCGGATGTCTCCCCCAGGAAGAATCACAGGTATTTTTGGGGATTTCAGATAATCCATCTTCTTCTCATACTTCAGTACCTTCTGGTGGAATTTCTGTTCCTTACGGTCCCGATAAGGCACGGACATGGAGGAGGAGTCGGACAGGGGATGGGAAGTACAATCAGCCTATCTCTTCCTTCATTCTCCATCCTGTTCCTGGTTTTGATCCTGTGTCATATCATCTCTCTCTTAGGGGCCCGTCTTCCCATTCGAATCATCCTTGGGGCCGGGTTTGGTCAGATCATCACGGCAACCCTGACCCTGGGACTTCTGCTCTTCTCCCGCCAGTCATTGAACCTTCTTCAGACAGTCTATTCTGATCCGATGCTCATTCTTCTTTCACTTGCCTGTTCGATTCTCCTTGGCATATACATGGTGATCAGCCAGGTGCGGAAAGCTCATGGGAGAGAGGGAGAAGAGGGAAGAGATATCTCGTCTTTTCCCCTACCGAAAAACCGATATCGGAACATACGGCCAATCGGAGAAGGCGGTGTCGGCACCATCTGGTATGCAGAGCGAATGGGTGATGGAACGCCGGTAGTCGTGAAAGTCCCGCGAAAGGATGATGAAATGACCGGTCTTTCATTTATGCAGGAGATCAGTATCTGGAAAGATCTCCAGCATCCCCATATTGCAACGCTTCTTTCTGCAAATATCCTCCCCGTTCCGTACATTGAGATAGAATACCTCCCCGGATCAGTTGCAGACCTGAAAACCCCGGTACCGACCGGACAGGCACTACAGATTATTCAGGGTCTTGTATCCGCTCTTTTGTATGCCCATGGCCGGGGCGTTACCCATTGTGATATTAAACCCACGAATATTCTTCTCACTCGCGAGGGGATACCAAAGCTCACCGACTGGGGGCTTGCACGGTCAGGAAAAGAGCGATGGTCAGTATCCGGGTTTTCTCCGACCTATGCAGCACCAGAGCAGCGTCAGATGTATTCAGAATGCACTGCCTCAACTGACATCTGGCAGATTGGAATGGTGTGTGCCGAGCTCCTCACCGGCAGACCAGAGATCCCATCAGGAACAGAACCGGTCTTTCAGACCAGGGAAGGGGAAATTTTTTTATCAATTATTCAAAGATGCCTGACGGCAGATCCAGCCGGACGGTATCAGTCGATCCAGGAACTTTCAGAGGATCTAAAGAGAAATCGCCCATAAAAACGTGGCATTTAAATATTCAATCAGGCACATTACATATCCCTGATTTTAACAGATGTTCCCCCGTATTGGGCTCAACATGAATCGTAATACATGCCCTTGGAAATTCCAGTTTCAGATCTTTTTCCAGGTGCTCGGTAAAATCATGAGACTGTTCCACGGTGATATCTTTATCTAAAACAAGATGCAGATCAATAAAAATCTCCGGACCTGCCCTCCGGGTTCGTAATCCATGGAAATTGACATATTCAGACTGATGTTCACAGATGATAGAAGTGATTCTGGATACTTCCTTTTCAGAAAGACGGAAATCAATCAGGTCTTTATATGATTTCATGGTCAGATCATATGCCGCCTTCATAATGACCAGAGCAACCCCTATTGCTACAATTGAATCCAGAAGGTGGATCCCGGTCAGCCATATAAGGATAAGACCAGTCATAACACCGATTGAGGTATAAATGTCAGTCCGAAGATGCCAGGCATCGCTTTCTAATGCAATAGACTCTGTTTTCCTGGCAATTTTCATGAGCCGGGCGGATACAAACGTATTTACGCCGGCTGAAATCCCCATGACTGCAATACCTGCCCACATGAGCAGAGGGTTCATCGGTTCATAGGATGGCGTGAGAATTTTTTGGACCGCTTCATTGATGATAAGAATTGCAGCGATGAAAATCAAAATCGCCTCAACCATTCCAGAAACAGATTCATACTTCCCATGTCCGAACTGGTGTTCTTCGTCTGGTGCCTCTCCGGATTTTCTCACCGAGAAAAAAGCAATAACTGAAGCCAGAAGATCCATCCCCGAATGAATCGCTTCAGATATGATGCTCACCGATCCAAGAGCAAATCCGACAATGAACTTCATGATTACAAGAACAGAATTAGAACATACCGAGAGAAGGGCAGTTTTTTCTTTCTCTTTATTGAGATTATAATTTTGAGATGTCATGAACCTTTCCACATTGGAACATTAAAGAGTTTCAGGTTTTCCAAAAAGAAAAAAATGATGTTTCATTCAAAGGGTATCAAAATACACGGCCCCTTCCCCTATCCGGGATGAATGGACATCAATGTTAAACCAGCCACCTTCTCCCCATTCTGTCCCGACACTGTTCTTCCCGATGAAATACTCACCATCTTCATCTGCACCCCATCCGACCAGGATGACCGCATGGTTGGTCTCATCACTCTCTTCTTCACTGTAAAAGATCCCTCCACTGTATTCATCAAAAGCATCGTCGTCATCGACACCAACCGCTATCGGTCCTTTCAGATAGATAGCAGCCTTCAACTCTTCGACAGTTGGGAGTGACACTTCCGCATCATCAGATTCAGCCGATGCGTTGACATAGGCCCACTTTCCTGCGGTATACCGCTCCAGTCCGGAGAGGTCTTTGCAGGCGTCTGATGTTTCATCATAGGGGTAATCAAGTTCCAGCACAGTTCCCACTCGGCCGTCCGGACCAGGGGTATCTACGAGATAGGGCATTGCGGTCTCAAAATCCCCTCCATCACAGCCGTCATCGTCATGGTCACATGAGATCAGATATTGCTCAGAGAGGTCGATGTTCAGATTCGGATTATCCTCTGTGATCTTCACATGGGATTCCAGAATTCCGATGACCGCATGGGCCCAGCAGCTTCCACATTCTTCACCCTGGTCCTTGATGGGTGTTGTCCAGTCTCCGTTATTGTTTCTCCAGTCAAAAAACTCAGGCAGATCAGCGGGAACAGTAATCGGAGGGGTGTCCAGGGCAATGGTGGTGTTTACCGGCTTGCTTTTGAGGCTCCGTATCTTCCCTTTCTGCTCAATAGTCAGAAGTGAGAGCGAGGTATTTCCCGGTGTCCACTTGGGATAGAGCGTCGGAAGGGGTGAGATGTCTTCGGAATCGGGATTGGGTTCGGCTTCATTGTCTGCCGCTGAAACAGAGAATACAATAAATAGACCCAGAATCATTACGATGGTAGATAATCGCAGGAGAAGTCGTGATAGGGGTAGCATATTGAGGTATGGGATGGGGGAAGGGATATTTCTTCGCTTCATGAAAGCGGAAAATCCTTCTGGTAATACCAGTTTGCCTCTCTTCTACCTTCCAAAACACCGCTGTCTTCTATGGCCAGTCCAGGATCATAACTCTCACCGATCTGGTCAGTCTGACATACTCTTTCCCATCACTCCCAGATATCCCATCCTATTTTCAATGAAAATCTGATTAAATACAAATTCTGCTCCATTCTCCAACTAAGGATTAGAAAATTTGATTTTTAACAGCAGATATACCAATAAATATACCAAGTGACATAATTACTATTCAGTTGGGCACCCGGTATACAGCACATGTACCGATCATGCAGGTGCTCAACCGGCTATTTTCTCATCTACACATGCAACTTGCATGTGCAAACCTCCTGACATTGTCTCTTTCATTCTATCGAGAAAAAACCGGCATCCAGATCAGGGTACCGTGTATCAGGAGTTCAGCGAAAACCATTCCAATGTACCATCGAAAAGCGTTCGAAAAATAATCAGAACAGGTGAGTATAATGCCCGGCAATGTATCGGTGAGAATAAATAATAAAATATAATGCATCTGGTAATCAATTGATTTGAGCGGTTTTAGTTTGTATTTCATGTACTAATATTCTATTAGTCATCAAAAATCTGGGCTCCGGGCTGATTCCTCGGTCCTTTGATGGATACAAACTATTCCGCCCTTATTCTTGAATTATCATAGTAGTATCATTTGGTCTGAAACAATTATTCCTGCCAGATACTCAACTCAGATAATGTCTCGTGAAGGTAAAAAAGAGCAGGGATGGGATTTCGTTACAGATGAAAAATTAAAAATCTGAATGATACCACTTCTTTCTCCGGTAAAAATCCAGCTATTTTCTGAAAAAGATTATTAGAAAGACTGAACAGGCG
>ERZ1645192.1230-NODE-1230-length-21495-cov-11.195056_pt1 | contig 21495 bp, 20 predicted proteins | sample MGYA00575354_ERZ1645192 | MGnify/ENA primary metagenome ERZ1645192 (study PRJEB40844, sample SAMN11349763) | freshwater sediment metagenome | isolation source: river sediment | host: Sediment | place: India: Faizupur Khadar , New Delhi | collected 2017-02-21 ... | reverse complement strand
CGGTGCGTTCAATCTCGCCCTACAACCGCCTCAGGTACAAAATAACCAGGAATGAAAGACCCGGGCATAACTGCTACTTACCTGTCTTCTTCGACTTTCCCTTGGATTTAATCATCAGCACAGTACCAATGATGCCCGTTAGCCCTCCCAACAGCACCACCGGGCGCCCCAACAGCCAAAGCAGCCACCTCAATCCATTCCTTCCAGCGGAAACCAGCACAGTCGGCGGCAAATCTACCTCTTCCTGCCAATCAAATGTCACCAGCCGTGGCAAAAACCCTTGTTTAACGCAACCTTCGAGGCTAAAAACATAGATCGGTTTGCCGCTGCGCCTTGCCAGCCGTAGATCAGTCGAAAACTCATCCCAACTAAGGTACGGCACATTCTCAAGCCCCCCAACCTGGATACCCCCACCAGTGTTGCCAATCCCAATCGCCTGTGCTTTTTGGGCATAACTCCATAAAACCGAATGCCCATGCGGTCTGTAAAAACTCGAGTAAAGCATCAACACTTCCCTGTCCACAGCCACATCCACAAGCCCTGCGGCTTGCTGAATCATGGTCGAGCCGGCGTCCCGATCGTCCACAATCAGCGGAAAGTGATAACTCTCAACCAAATATCCATCGCTATGGATCTGCTCAACCAGGCTCTCGTAAGCCCTTTTCGCGGTGCGATAGGCTTTGGTATCTTTCAGCCGATGGATTGCCTTCCGAATCATCAAGCCGCGTTCATCAGAAAACCGTTTGATCTCCTGGATATCCGACTCGATGTCCAAGCCCACCCCCGCCCATTCCAACTGGTTTAACTCGCTCCAGGCTTTAAACTCCCCGTATCGAACTGCCGCATCGGCATAATTCCCGAGGTTAAACCAATAGCCCTGCTCCTCTGGCAGCAGCAGCCAGGCGGTAACCGGAATGCCAAGCCGGTTTAACTTCCGCACAACGTTTGCCCGTTCCGCTGAAAAATCCAGAATACCCAACGAGATTCCGGCGTTCAGCGTTTGAAGGTCGTCAAACACAAAACGGTCCTCAAAGAGCTTCTTCAGCTCAGCCGCGCCCAATTCACAAAAAAAGGTGATCTCTGTTTTCATAATCCGCTCAGTCTGCCTTATGTTTGCCTGGAAGATTTTTTCTTACTTCTGCCCCTCGGAAGTCAAAATTGGTTTTTTGGCTGGTGTTCCAACGGCACGTGGAAACACCCAAGGGCACTCGCGCGCCTTGTTGATAACAACCAGATTGCCTTCCCCTTCAATCCCCTCAAAATTCATATGCAAAATGTCCATGAGCTCCCCGCCGCAAAGACCGATAATCCTGCTGGCTTCCTGGATTTCGTCAGGTCCCCGCGTGCCCTTTTGCATCAGGCAGCGTCCTCCCTGCTTAACCAGCGGCAGAAGGTATTCTGCCAGGGTTGGGGCGGGGGCAACCGCCCGCGCGATTGCTATGTCGTAAGCCTCGCGGTGTTCCGGCATCCGCCCAACTTCTTCTGCACGTTTTGAAAGTACCTCAACCTTCGTGAGCTCCAGTTTTTCGGCAATATGCCGGCTGAAATTTGCCTTTTTATCAATGGATTCCACCAGCGTCAGGCGTAACTCAGGCAGCACGATTTTGATCGGCAAACCCGGAAACCCCGCCCCGCTGCCAACGTCAATCAGGCTCTGAGGCACCCCTTCAAACCCCCTGAAACAGGTCAGAGAATCAAAAAAGTGTTTTTCCTGGATTCCGCGAATGTCTTTGATGGCGGTTAGATTGATTTTTTCATTCCATTCCATCAACTCATCCTGGAGAATCTGAAACTGAGAAAGCTGTTTCTCCGACAGGGTAATCCCGAGGTGTTCTTTTACCAAATCCGTCCAATTTTTCATGTCACGATTATACACAGGCGCGGGTTGTTTGTGCGCGAAAGCACACCGCCCGCGAGAAGTCCCGCTCTACCGGAAAATCCCCAGAATACCTGCCCCAAGGTAAGCAAACACGAGCATTTTGGCTACCTTTCCCAGCAGGCAAAAAAGCAGAAACTTCCAGATGGGCATATGGGAAGCCCCGGCAATGAAACCAGCCATATCAAACAATGGATTCGGGATTAAAGCGAGCAGGAAGATCGTCCATGACTGATTCCTCTGCATCCATGCCGCCAGGCGTTGGATTTTTGGCGACTTAGCCAGCATAGGCTGCCCGCTGAAACCCACCAGATACCCGGAAATCTCCCCAAGTGCGGCCCCTGCCCCCGATGCAACCGCCACCCAAAACGGGTTAAAGACCATCGCGGCAGCCGAAGTAATCATCACCCCTGGCAGCGGCACCAGAATCGTGGCATTCGACAGCAGCGAAACCAAAAAGATGCCCGGATACCCGTAGACTTCGAGATGTTGGATTTGGTCGCGATTGAGAATTAATAGAACCGTGCCGCCTATCAGAAAAACCAGCAGCAAAATACGAAGAATGACCTGTGGTTTTGTGAAGCCGGGCTTGTCTTCCACGCTCATCCCGATAAAAGCGCCTTAAGCCTCGAGATAACCATTTCAGCCGCGACCGTGTTTTGACCGCCTTCGGGAATAATCACATCCGCAAACCGTTTCGTAGGCTCCACAAATTCAATGAAACTCGGACGCACCGTTTTCATGTATTGCTCGATAACCGACTCAACTGTACGACCGCGTTCGGTCACATCCCGCTGCAAACGGCGAATAAAACAGATGTCCTGGTCGGTATCCACAAAGAGCTTCATCGAGCACAAATTGCGCAGCTTGGGCTCAACAAAAATGAGGATCCCCTCCACCAGAATGATCGGTTTTGGCAGCACATACTGAACACGATCCGCCCGGGTGTGTATCTTAAAATCATACACAGGCAGGTCCACAGCTTCGCCTCGTTTGAGCGCCTGAATGTGCTTGATCAGCAGTTCCGTTTCAAGGGAATCGGGATGATCGTAGTTGACCTGCAGGCGTTCTTCGAAAGATTTGCTGCTTTGGTCCCGGTAGTAAGCGTCATGCGGCAGGAACGCGATTCTGTCTTCACCAATAGCATCCAGAATGCTGTGAGCCATGGTGGTCTTTCCGGAGCCAGAACCGCCAGCAATACCAATAATCAGGGGAGTGGATAGTGTGGGCATGCCGAAATTATACCTTTCTTTCGGGTATAATCACCCACGGAGGCTTATATGAGCGCGAATATCATCGATGGAAAACAAATTGGGCAGGAAATTCGAGACGAAGTAAGAATCGCAGTCGAAAAGCGCCAGGAAAACGGGCTCCCAGTCCCTGGTCTTGCGACGGTTCTGGTAGGGGAAAACCCGGCATCTCAGGTGTATGTCCGTAACAAGCAAAAAGCCTGTGCCGAGGTGGGGATCAACTCCTTTGGCCACAAACTCCCCGAAGATGCCTCACAGGAAGATGTAGAGTCCTTGGTGCGCAGCCTGAACGCGGACCCCTCCGTTAATGGCATCCTTGTACAACTCCCCCTGCCGCGCCATCTGGATGAAGAAAAAGTCCTCTCAGTTATCGACCTCAACAAGGACGTTGACGGTTTCCACCCGATCAACATCGGACGCCTGGCACAAAAAGGGCGTGAGCCAGCTTTCATCCCCTGCACCCCCGCCGGCTGCATGGTGCTTTTGGAACGTGCCGGAGCAAAACTGAGCGGAGCGAACGCGGTGGTTCTGGGAAGATCCAACATCGTTGGCATGCCGGTTGCCCTGCTGCTCGTCAAAGCAAATGCCACGGTAACCATCTGCCACTCCCGCACCCGCGACCTTGCGGATGTGATCAGGCAGGCAGACGTCCTCGTGGCAGCCATTGGTCAACCCGAATTCGTAAAGAAGGAATGGGTGAAACCCGGTGCTATCGTGATTGATGTCGGCATTAATCAGAAAGAAGACCCAACCGCCAGGAAGGGCTATCGTCTGGTTGGCGACGTTGCGTTTGATGAAGTCGCGGAAGTCGCCGGCGCGATCACCCCTGTTCCAGGTGGTGTCGGACCGATGACCATCGCGATGCTGCTTAAAAACACCCTTCATGCAGCCGAACTGGCTGATCAAATCTAACCCACGGAGGTTTCCATGTCGACCCTGCTCGTCAAAAACGCTGACCTGATCGTCACCATGGATGGTAAAGACCGCGAGCTGAAAAACGCCGCTATCTTCTGCCGCGATGGTTTCATTGAACAAATAGGCAGTCAGGCTGATTTACCCCAAACAGCCGATGAAGTGCTGGACCTGCGCGGCCATGTCGTTCTGCCTGGTCTTGTCAATACACACCACCACTTCTATCAAACGCTCACTCGTGCCCTCCCTGCCGCCCAGGACGCAAACCTTTTCAACTGGCTGACAACCCTTTACCCAATCTGGGCACGCATGAACCCGGAAGATATCTTCATCAGCACGCAAACTGCCCTCGCAGAGCTGGCTCTCTCGGGCTGCACAACCGCTTCGGACCACCTTTACCTTTTCCCAAACGGCAGCAAGCTGGATGATGAGATCGCCGCTGCGTCAGAAATTGGTGTCCGCCTGCATGCCTCGCGCGGATCAATGAGCCTGGGTCAATCCCAGGGTGGTCTTCCCCCCGATTCGGTGGTGGATACCGAAGAAAACATCCTCAAAGACAGCGAACGGTTGATCCAACGCTACCATGACCCAAATCCAGGCTCCAAACTCCAGATTGTCCTCGCGCCGTGTTCGCCATTCAGCGTCACGGGGGAACTGATGCGTGAATCGGCTGCCTTGGCGCGAAAATATGGCGTTCACCTACACACTCACTTAGCGGAAACAGAAGATGAAGACGATTTTTGCCTGGCAAAATTCGGGCACAAACCCGTCGCCTACATGCAATCAGTCGACTGGATCGGAGAAGACGTCTGGTTTGCTCACTCGGTTTGGGTGAATGATGACGAAATGGACCTCTACGCGCATCACGGCTGCGGCGTGGCGCACTGCCCGTCGTCCAACATGCGCCTTGCTTCCGGTGTCGCTCCAGTGATGAATATGCTCGCGCGCGGCGTGAAACTTGGGATTGGCGTGGACGGTTCTGCCAGCAATGACGGTTCCCACATGCTCAACGAAGTGCGCCAGGCACTGTTGCTCGCCCGGTTGAACAGCGGCATCAAAGGTGCCTCGCGTTCCGCCCCAGATGCGCCCCCCCTCATGACCGCCCGCCAGGCGCTTTCGATCGCCACCCGCGGCGGCGCGTCTGTTTTGGGGCGCAAAGATATCGGTTCGCTGGAAGTCGGCAAATGCGCGGACTTCTTCGCGCTGGACCTGAACCAGTTGGACTATGCCGGCGCAATCGCCGACCCCCTCGCCACCATCCTGTTTTGCCAGCCTGTAAAAGCAAACTGGACTGTAATCGGCGGGCGGGTGATCGTGCGCGAAGGTCAGTTGACCACGCTCGATGTCCAAAGCCATGTTCTAAAACATAACCAGGCGACCAAACGCCTGTTGCAAATGTAAACACAAAACACACCAGGACTTCCAAGGAGATTTTTTTATGCAAAGCAAAGGTTTGGCAGTAGTTGCAGTAGGCGGCAACGCATTAATCAAAGACAAAAACCATCAGACCGTCCATGACCAGTATCAGGCTGCGGCGGAAACGATGAAGCACATCGCCAGCATGATCATTGATGGCTGGGATGTCGTCGTAACCCACGGCAACGGTCCACAGGTTGGTTTCATCCTGCGCCGCTCTGAAATCGCAGCCCACGAGCTGCACGAAGTTCCCCTGGATTACTGCGGTGCCGACACCCAAGGCGCCATTGGGTACATGTTCCAGCAAGCATTGCATAATGAATTCCACCTGCGCGGTATCGACAAACAAGCTGCCACGGTGATCACTCAAACCATCGTCGACCGCAAAGACCCCGCCTTCGAGAATCCGACGAAACCGATCGGATCCTTCATGGAAGAAGCGGCCGCGAAAGAAAAAATCGCCAAAGAAGGCTGGACAATGGTCGAAGATGCCGGTCGCGGTTGGCGCCGTGTGGTTCCTTCCCCCATCCCTCAGACCATCGTTGAAGCTGACGCGATCCGCAGCCTGATTGACCAGGGCTTTGTCGTTGTCGCGGTGGGCGGCGGCGGCATTCCTGTCATGCAAAAAGAAAATGGCGATCTGGTTGGCGTCGAAGCCGTCATCGATAAAGATTTCGGTTCCGCCATTCTCGCCAGCATGATAAAGGCAGACCTGTTCCTGATCAGCACAGCCGTCGAAAAAGTGGCGATCAACTTCAACAAGCCCGATCAAAAATGGCTCGACCAGATGACCGTTGCTGAAGCCCGCCAATACCTGGCTGAAGGTCAGTTCGCCAAAGGCTCCATGCTGCCAAAAATCGAAGCCATCCTCAAGTTCATGGACCAGGGCGGTAAAAAAGCCCTGATCACCAACCCTGAGCATATTAAAGACGCCCTCGATGGAAAAACTGGTACATGGATCATTCCGTAGGCAGAGTACGGTAGAATATACAACAATTAACGTTTAAACAAATAAAATGGGTGAGTCTATCTCCAAAGCAAAGGCTCACCCATTGGTTCTATAAAAAAACCTTACTGGAAACCGTCATGCCGCTTAGTTACTTTCAATGTTCCGAATGCGGGCAGCGTTTTGAGCCCGACCAAGCCACCTACACCTGTCTGACCTGCGGTGGAAACCTGGACACGCACTTCAGCTTTGAGGAAAACCCGGCTGAGGTAAGCCAGGATGCCATCCTGAACAGCCGTGAAAACTCTGTTTGGCGTTACGCGCCGCTGCTTGCCGCCCCGGACCCCGGTTTTCAAAATACCCCCCTCCACCAGGTCGGCTGCACGCCAGTCTACCAACCCGAATCCCTTCGTAAGATGCTTGGCATGCGCGAGCTTTGGATCAAAGACGAAAGTCGAAACCCAAGTGCCTCTTTTAAGGATCGCGCAAGCGCCCTCGTGGTTGCCCGGGCAATTCAGGCAGACATCCAGACGGTGATCGCGGCATCAACCGGTAACGCCGGCGCCGCCATGGCGTGCATGTCTGCCAGCGTAAACAGGCATGCCATCATCATTGCTCCGCGCAGTGCCCCACCCGCAAAGGTGGCTCAGCTCCTGACCTTTGGCGCGCAAGTCCTGCTGGTGGATGGAACCTACGACCAGGCATTTGACTTGAGCATCGAAGCCTCCCGCGAGCTCGGATGGTACAACCGCAACACAGGCTTCAATCCGTACACCGTTGAAGGCAAAAAGACAGCCGGTTTGGAAATCTGGGAACAGGTTCTCCGCAACCGCGAGAAATTCGCCCAAAACCTGACCGTTTTCATCCCGGTTGGCGATGGCAACATCCTCAGCGGTGTGGCGAAAGGCTTTGTGGACTTGCTGGCTCTTGGCTGGATCGAAAAGCTGCCCAGATTGGTCGGTGTGCAGGCGGAGGGCTCAGCAGCCATTTACAACGCCTTTACCGCCGGCAGTGAAACCGTTGCTCCCGTCAGCGCGAAAACCGTCGCTGATAGCATCAGTGTGGATTTGCCTCGCGATGGTCTGCGGGCACTTAACCGGGTCAGGCAGAGCGGTGGCTACTTCCTGACGGTTTCCGACCAGGAAATCCTCCAAGCCATCCCAACGCTTGGCAAAGCCGGTCTGTTTGTTGAACCAGCCGCCGCCGCAGCCTTTGCCGGTCTGCAATCCGCCATCAGGCAGGGTCTGCACCAGCCGGATGAGCCCGCCCTGGTTCTGTGCACCGGAAGCGGATTGAAAGATGTCAATGCCGCGATGCGTGCTGTAGCGACACCTCCAATCATTGAGCCGACGCTAAAGCAATTAAAGGAGGTACTCCATGTCTGAACCAGTTTTTAGCATCATCGCACCAATTTTTAATGAACTTGAGAACCTGCCGCTGCTCTACAACCGCGTAAGCGAAGTCATGGACCAGACTGGCGAAGACTGGGAACTGATCCTGGTGGATGACGGCAGCTCCGATGGCTCCACGGATATCATGCGCGAGCTTGCCGCGCGGGATCACCGCGTGCGTCCAATCATCTTTGCCCGCAACTTTGGTCACCAAATTGCGGTCACCGCCGGAATGGACTACAGCCGTGGACAGGCGGTTGTGATAATCGACGCCGACCTGCAGGATCCGCCGGAAGTGATTCTCGAGTTAATCAAAAAGTGGCGCGAAGGCTACCAGGTGGTCTACGCCGTGCGTACCGAGCGCGAAGGCGAAAGTTGGTTCAAGTTGACCACAGCCTCGCTCTTCTACAAGCTCATCTACAAAATCACCGATGTGAAAATGCCCCTCAACACCGGCGACTTCCGCCTGATCGACCGCCAGGCGCTTGAAATTATCAACCAGATGCGTGAGCGAAACCGCATCCTCCGCGGCATGGGTGCCTGGGTTGGTTTCAGGCAGATCGGTGTGGAATACAAGCGTGCCGCCCGACATGCCGGTCAGACCCACTACCCACTCAAAAAGATGATTCGCCTGGCGATGAATGCCGTTACCGGTTTTTCGACTTTCCCCCTTCAGATGTTGACCACAGGCGGTGTCGTTCTGGTTGCCCTGAGCATCTTGCTCCTGTTGGTTTACCTCGGGTTGGCGCTTTTTTCCGGTTTTGATCTCACCTACGTGCTGGCAGTCTGGCTGACTATGATCTTCTTGGCTGGCGTCCTGCTGATTGGCATGGGTGTGCTCGGTGAGTACATCGGGCGCATCTACGACGAAGCCAAAGCTCGTCCCCTTTACATTGTTGCCGAGGGTCCCGATAAGTCCCTCGACCAAACCCGGCTGAATCGGGAAAAATAATCATACTAATCAGAGGAACCCAAACATGACAAAAATTGATTTGACCATAATGCAAGATCGGCTCGAACGCACGCTGCAGCGCGTTCGTGAACGAAAGATTATCATCCCAACATTGGCGCAGCAGCGAGACCCCTCCTTAATTCCCGATGACATCCAAAACCGACTAAAAGATATTGGGCTGTGGGATCTCCACCCTCTGAACCTCTTCCGCATCACATGGCACAACGAACCCAAGCCATTCGGCGGGCTCTTTGGGGATGTCAACTATCTCGAGTTTCCATCCAGCTTCACCGGCACCAAAGCCCGCGTAGTTGCCCTGGTCGGAAAATGGTTCCCCTGCGGCGTCCACAAGGTTGGCGCGGCGTTTGGCTGCCTTGTCCCCCGCCTTGTAACTGGTCAGTTCGATCCCACCACACAAAAAGCCGTCTGGCCTTCAACGGGCAACTACTGCCGCGGCGGCGCGTACGACTCGCACCTGCTCGCTTGTAAATCCGTTGCCATTCTGCCCGAAGGCATGAGCAAAGAACGCTTCGACTGGCTTCGTAACGTGGCGGACGAAGTCATTGCCACCCCCGGCACTGAATCAAACGTCAAGGAAATCTTTGACAAATGCTGGGAACTCCGCCGCAGTGGCGAAGATTTGATGATCTTCAACCAATTTGAAGAGTTTGGCAATTACCTCTGGCATTACCTGATCTCCGGCAACGCCATGGAGCAGGTCTCCCGTAAACTTTTGGGTCCCAAGGGTCAGATTGCCGGCTTTGCCTCCGCGACTGGTTCCGCCGGCACGATTGCCGCAGGCGACTACCTCAAACAAAAATTCCCCGGCATGAAAATCATCGCCAGCGAAGCCTTACAGTGCCCCACCCTACTCAATAACGGTTTCGGCGCCCACCGCATTGAAGGCATTGGCGACAAACACGTCCCCTGGGTTCATAACGTCAAAAATACCGATTTTGTCACCGCAATCGACGACAACGCGGTTGTCAACCTTGCCCGCCTCTTCAACGAGCCTGCTGGCAAGCAGCATCTTATCGACTCTGGCTTCGACGCCGATTTTGTCAATCAGCTCGATTTACTTGGCTTCTCCAGCATTTCCAACCTGATTTCCGCCATCAAATTTGCCAAGTACAACGAACTGACCGAGAATGACATCGTTCTGACCGTGCTGACCGACTCGATGGAACTCTATCAGAGCCGCCTGTCCGAAATGCACGAAGAATTAGGCGAATACCATAAAGAAAACGCCATCGCCGACGAAGCCCGTTACCTCCAGGCGATTACCACAGACAACATGGAAGAGCTTGGCTACCAGGAACGCAAACGCATCCACAATCTGAAATACTACACCTGGGTGGAACAACAGGGTCGCACATACAACGAAATCATGGACCAGTGGTATGATCCGGATTATTGGCTCGAAGTTCAGACCCAACAGCCTGAGATCGATGCCCTGATCGAGGAGTTCAACCATAAGGCAAAGGTGGAGCTCTAAAGGAGCCATTTGAGCACGTTTGAGGAAATAGATGATACCAGCCTGGTGCTGGTGGCGATAATCCCTGATAAAAAGGATCTCGACATTGCCCGTCTATTCGGCTGGTATCGTATTCCTCTGAAAAATGCCCCAAAAGTCATCGCCGTTGACTACCTGGCACTCTACCAAACCGGCAATTTTGGCGCGAATGAACGTTGGCAGGTGAAATGGCTCGCCCCAATCGTCGGGCACGAACTGACCACCCGCGTCCAGCTCTTCCGTGACCAGCCGGATCACCCCCGGGCGAACGAGGAATATTTCAAGCTCCAACTCGGCAGTCTTATCGCCTTACCCAAACCGATTCCTGCCGGAACCTGGAAAAGGGTAACCTTTTTTTACACAACCATGCGTCATGTCCGGGAAGCCAATGAACTGGGTGATCTACCCGTCCACGACCAGGAACGACCCGTCTTATGGGCAGCCCTGCGGGAGCGAGCTTCCCATGCAGAATCCTATCATGCAGCCCCCCTGCCCGAAATCCCGCTGGATCCTGCCCTTTTGGCTATGCTGAGCGGCATTGCTTCAGCAAAAAAATGAGGTCATAATGAAAACACTCATCAAAAACGGTACGCTTATCACAGCCGAAACAACCCGCAAAGCCGACATCCTGGTGGAAGGTGAAACCATCCGCCGAATTGACGATCATATCGAGGACCCGGAGGCTGCTCTCGTTGACGCAACCGGGCTTTTCGTGCTCCCTGGCGGAGTGGACCCCCATGTGCACCTTGAGCTGCCAATGATGGGCACCATTTCGGCTGATGACCATTACACCGGCGGAAAAGCCGCCGCCTTTGGCGGCACAACCACCATGATAGACTTCGTCTCCCAGGAACCTGTCAGCCTCGCGGAAAATATCGCCAGGCACCGTGCCATGGCAGACCCAAAAACCAGCATTGACTACAGCTTCCACATGAACATAACCCATTTCGACAACCAGGTGGCAGAGGAACTGCCGGATCTGCCGGGTATGGGCGTTACAAGCATCAAGGTCTTCACAGCCTACAATGGACGCCTGCGGCTCGATGACGGCAACATTTTCAAAGTGATGCGCATTGGCGGGAAGAATAACCTGCTCACGATGGTCCATGCGGAAAACGGAGATGTTATCGATATCCTTGTGGCTGAAGCCCTTGCGGCAGGAAAAACCAAGCCCATCCAGCACGCGCTAACCCGCCCCGCCTGGGGTGAAGTTGAAGCCAGCCTGCGGGCTGCAGCCCTGGCAGCCCAGGCGGATTCGCCGCTCTATCTCGTCCATATGAATGTGTCCGGCGAGGTCGACCAGCTTGCTTACGCCCGCAAACACGGCGTCCCTGCCATGGGCGAAACCTGCCCCCAGTACCTCTTCTTCACCGAAGAAGACCTCAAACGCCCTGACGGCGCAAAATGGATCTGCTCGCCACCTATGCGCAAAGCGGTTGACCAAAAGGGGCTTTGGGCTGGGCTTGAAAATGAGACCATCCAGGTGCTTGCAACCGACCACTGTCCGTTCTTCTTCAACGGTCGTAAACCGATCATGTATGAAGGCAAAGAAGTCGCGATTCCAGGTAAAGAATTAGGCGAGGAAGCCTTCACCCTTATCCCCAACGGATTGCCTGGTTTGGCAGACCGCCTCCCTGTTTTCTGGACGCATGCCGTCAACTCAGGGCGCATCAGCCCGAACCGCTTTGTGGAGCTGACTGCCACGAATCCCGCCAAAATTTTTGGGCTCTACCCCAAAAAGGGCACCCTCGCCGTCGGTTCAGACGCGGATATTGCCATCTGGGACCCGGAAAAAGAATTGAACTACGGGCTCCAGTATGCACACCACCGCACGGATTATAATCTTTATGAAGGCTGGAAGCTGCGCGGCTATCCCGTCAAGGTCTTCTTGCGCGGAAAGATAATCGTCGACGGTCAAAACTGGTTTGGAAAAGCTGGCGAAGGTCGCTTTATCCATCGCCAGCCGGGCGAAATTATCTGATCCTTCCGGTTTCGTTAATCGCATGATTCTGATTGGTATTTTCGGCTTATTATGGTTCCCTGCCATCCTCCTGACGATCAGCCAGGCGGTGAAGCCGAACTTTGCCCGTTCCTGGACAATCGCGATTGCCGGCGCGGCATTAGCCTGGCTCGGCACGTTTCTCCTGCGACTTTACCTGCCAATGGAAATGGAGCTCATTCGCTGGCTGCCGGACTCGCTTTACCATACCACCATCGGCTTCCGAATTGATTACATCAATTGGCCCTACATGGTCACAATGCTCACCCTTTGCATCGCCGTGATCCTGACCGACTCAAGCCGCGCCACCACCAGCACCACCCCAACCGTTTGGGCTGCCGCGCTGGCGTTGACAGGCTTGAACCTCGTTTCCATCATGTCGAGCGGTCCTCTAACAATGGCAATTGCCTGGGCTGTTACCGATCTCGTGGAAATGATCTACATCCTCAGCTTCAGGCACAGCCTTGGCTCCAACGCCAGAGTGACCACCGTCTATGGTGTGAGACTCCTAAGCACATTCGTCCTCGTCGCGGCGACTGCCGTTGGCTGGCAGGTCACCGCCGGGCTGGACTTCACCCAAATCCCAGCCACCGCCAGTCTTTTGTTTCTGATCGCGGCTGGGCTTCGCCTCGGAGTCCTTCCTCTGAACCTCCCAACCCAGGGCTTGCCCGAACTTAGGCGCGGGACAGATCTGCTGCTTCGCTTCGCCCCGGTTGTATCTGCCCTGGTACTGGTTGCCCACTTACCCTCAGAAATCCTGATTCTTAATCAAAGCCTTGTTTCGGCAATCAGCGTTCTCACCCTCCTGGCAGCCCTGTACGCTTCAGCAATGTGGCTCACCCGCTCCAACGCCAACGAGGGTAGACCCTACTGGATTGTCGCGCTTTCAGCTTTCGCGCTACAATCCGCCCTGAATGGACATCCTGAACAAAGCCGTGTCTGGGGCTTGGCGCTGCTTCTAACCGGCGGCATATTATTCCTGTTTGACCCACCAATTCGCAGGGTCCGCTTTATCCCCATGCTGGGGCTGCTCGGGATTTTGGGCTTTCCCTACACCCTGGCGGCATCAGGTTGGAGCGCCCTCCTTGGCGATGGCGTGCGATTTTCGGGGATTATCATCATCCTCTGCCATGCGATGCTGGTCGGCGGTTATCTGCGATTCATTCTCGATGCCAACAGCACAGTCACCGGGCTTGAAAAATACGCCCGCGTTACCTTCCCGCTTGGACTCATTCTGATTGTTCAGACAATCCTCGTGCTCAACCTGGTTGGATGGCAAGATGTCCTCACAGTCGGCGTTTGGTGGGGCAGCGCCGCCAGCTTTGGGCTGGTTTTGGTTGGCACGTTAATCAGTCGGAGGCTCGGTCTTCAACCCGGTAGCGAAAGCTTTAAGGAAAAAATACCGTTCTACCGCTTATGGCACGCAGTTCTAAACGGGTTGCGCGCCGTCTTCAGCCTGAATTGGCTTTGGGCAGCCACAACTTGGCTTTATGCCCGGCTAAGCGAAATCACGAAGTTCTTTCGCCAGGCTATTGAGGGAGAAGCTGGTGTGCTTTGGTCCATCTTCTTCCTGCTGGTAATGGCAATCCTGATTTACACCCAGGTGGGTCAATGATGGGCGAAACACTACGAACGATCGCATTGGTCATCCTATTGCTGTCGGCAGCAATCAACCTTGTGAGGCGCCAATGGGGGCTCAATGTGATTGCGCTTGCGCTCCAATACGTTTGTATCTTCCTGATTATCCAGGAAGTCCGTTCTCCTCTGCTTGCCGCCATCAAGCTGATTGTAGGGCTCATGGCAGGCTTGGTGCTCTACCTTACCCTGCTTTCTTCGGGCATGATCGAGTCGCTCCTCAAACAGCGCCGCGTCACCAGCGGAGAAATCTTCCGTGGGACGATCGCCCTGTTGCTCATTCTGATCAGTTATTTGCTCGCGCCCGAAATCCAGCGAGATGTCTTCACCCAAAGCAGCCAGCTTCTGCTCATTGCCAGCCTGGGGTTGATCCTCTTTGGTTTGTTCCAGATGGGCACGATCACTGAACCCCTATACCTGGTGATCGGTTTGCTGACCTTCCTTTCCGGGTTTGAGCTGCTTTATGCCAGCCTTGAATTCTCGCGCGTGCTCGAAGTGTTATTTGCGGCTGTCAATCTAAGCCTGGCGCTGGTTGGAAGCTATTTCATCGTCAAAGATAGTGAAGGCAGCGCGGAATGAACCTGATGACCACGCCCGTTATCTGGATTTTTATCCCAACTCTGCTCAGCCTCGTGTTGGTGGCAGTCCACCGGCTGCGAAAACTCTCGGTCTGGATTGCTTGCGTTGGCAGCTTGCTTCTGGCTGTAGCCGCGTTCATCTTCCCGCAGAGCCTGGAATTTTCACTTGGCGGCAGGCTCTTTCTTTTTGACGACACCGCGCAGATCTTTAACCGGTCCTTGATCCTAACCGGTAGTCAGCTTAGAACAGTCGCGGTTATGTTCTCGATTACGTGTTTGTGGAACATCGCCGCATATCGCTTCCCGGTCAGCCGCTGGTTCCCAACAGTCTCTCTGTCAATCACTGCGCTTTGGGTCAGCACGCTTGCCGTGGGCACTTTCCTCTATTCAGCGGTAATCGTGGAACTGATCGTGCTGGTTAGCGTCCTCCTCCTGACGCCGCGCGGTGAGCAGGCAGGCAGCGGCGAAATGCGTTACCTGGTTTCACAGACGGTCGCGATGCCTTTTATCCTGCTGAGCGGCTGGATGGTCACTGGAATCGAATCCGCTCCCAGTGCCAACACCCTGATTTTGCGCGGCACAGTCATGATCCTGATCGGCTTTTCGTTGTGGCTGGCTGTCTTCCCGCTCCACTCCTGGATGCCCATGCTTGCCGAAAAAACCCACCCATGGGTCTTTAGTTTTGTCTTCCTGATGCATCAGACAATCCTGACGTTTTTCCTCTTAAAAGTCTTGGACCAGTTTGCCTGGCTCAGAAACCTGCCGGGGATTTTCACCGTCCTGCAGTGGGCGGGGGTCATCTCGCTGCTCGCCGGCGGCATTTTGCTCTCGCTTCAAAACCAGGTCAACCGTGCCCTGGCATACATCGTCTTGATCGAAACCGGATATTCGCTTTTGGCCATCGGCTTGATCGATCAGGGTGGAGGTGAAGCTTTCGCCCTCAGCATCCTGCCGCGCGCGCTTGCCTACTGGCAGTGGGCTTACACCCTGAGTTCCATCCAACAGATCATGCCAGAAGTGGATGGCAGTTTTCCCTCCCTGCGGGGCCTGTTTAACAGGCTGCCCTTCCACAGCATGTCCTTAATCCTCAGCTTACTCATCCTGCTCGGACTGCCCGGATTTGGACTTTTTCCTGCCAAACGCCTTCTTTGGAACAGCAGCGCCGGGCTAACCTACAATTACACACCCCTGATCGCGCTGGGGTTGGCGGGAATGGCGCTTTTCACCCTCCGGCTGTCCCACACACTGCTCACGACCGACTCGGAAACTTCATCCTTTACGGGTTTTGTTAATCCAAAAGAATATGTTTGGCAAATCGTCATTGTTTGCCTTGTTTCCCTATTTTCCATGCTAATGGGGTTCTTCCCCCATATCTTCCTCAACCCCCTCTTACAATTAATGGAGCCCTTCATCCACCTCCTGCCAGCGATTTAGAACGCCGCGGCAGTAATCATTGTATAATCACATTACCTACCATTAGAAGGTGAATTTAACTATGGACGACTATTCTGGAATTGAACAACTTGAGAAGCGCGTTGAGTGGCTCGACAACGAGCGTCGAAACGATAAGACTAACCTGGCTTCTCTGCAAAACCGCTTGAACCAGCTTGAGAGCGACAATCTGACCTTGCGTAAGCAAATCAAAGAGCTCGAAATGCTGATCACCAAAAACACGAACCAAATCTCGAGCTTTGATAAATACGACAACAGAATCGACCGCCTGAGTATCGACCTGACCAAACAGATCAGAGATGTCAACGAACGGGCGGAAATGAACCTGAACGAAGCTATCAAACGTCAGAAGCTTGAGATTGATGCCACCCGAAAATCCGTCGCGGACATTTTTCCTTTCACCGAAGCGCTTGAGCCAATTCGCGTCGATATTCGCAGTGCCAAAGCTGAAGATGCTCGCCTCGCCCGCCTGATTGAGGAACAAAAAGGGAAAATCCAGGAGGTTGGTCGTTTTGATGAAGACTACCGCCGTTCGCTGCACCTCCTGGAGGAAAGCCGCCGCCAGGAAGCCAAACGCCTGACGGACCTGCAGGGTGAAGTCGCATCCGTTCGCAAACGCCTCGAAGAAACACGCAGCCGGTTTGACAGCTTTAGCGACAGCTTCCGAACTCTGGACACGCGCATCGCTGAACTTCAGACTTTTGAAAAAGACCGCAAGCAAGCCCAATCCGTTTTCATCGACAAGGTAAACAGCTCAATCTACGAAAAAGACAAAACTTTCTCCACCTGGGAAAAACGTTTTGTTGAAATCGACAAGGTGAACCTCAACATGAACAAGCAGATCGAGGACCTCGAAACTGCCCGCCAGTCAGTCGCGAAGGCTGTCAGCGGTGTGGATGAAGTTACCCAACGTTTCGAGCGCCGCATCAACGAGATCACTGAGTTCCAACGGTTAAACGATGAACGCTTCCGTCAGGAATGGACGGGCTTTAAATCTGATGACGTCAAACGCTGGACGAACTACATGCTTTCGCAAGAGGAACAAAACCGCGAGAACGCCCAACAGCTCAAAGACCTGGCTGCTCAGGTTTTGGAAGTCGACGACCTGACCGCAACCCTGCATGACCAGCTCGAAACGCTCAGCCGCAACACCCTGCTCCACATTCAGTCCATCCTGATGGCATATCAGAGTTCCATTCAGGATATGGCTCCAATCATCGAGAAGAAGACCGGCTGATCATGCATATTGTTGGCACAGCCGGACACGTTGATCACGGCAAATCAACCCTGATCTCTGCCCTAACCGGCACCAACCCTGACCGACTCAAAGAAGAAATCGCTCGCGAGATGACGATCGATCTTGGCTTTGCGTCGATGGTTCTGCCCGGAGGGGAAACGATCGGCATTATTGACGTCCCCGGGCATCGCGATTTTGTCGGAAACATGCTCTCAGGCATCGGCGGCATCGACGCTGTTCTGTTGGTGATTGCAGCCAATGAGGGCGTCAGCAATCAAACCCGCGAACATCTTGCCATCCTCGACCTGCTCGATATATCCCGGGGGTTGATCGTTCTAACCAAGTGCGACCTCGTATCCGACCGCGAATGGCTGGAGTTGGTCGAGCTCGAAGCCCAGGAACTCGTGGAAGGCACCAGCCTGCAAAACGCGCCGGTCTTACGTGTTTCTGCCCAAACCGGCGAAGGTCTCGACCAGCTAAAGCTCAAACTCGCCGAAATTCTGGCGGAAACTCCTCAAAAACGCGACCTCAACCGCCCGCGCCTGCCTGTGGACCGGGTGTTCACGCTTGCGGGCTTTGGCACAGTTGTCACGGGCACCCTGCTCGACGGCAGCTTTACCCTGGGAGATGAGGTCGTCTGCCTGCCCGGCGGTAAAACCGGTCGCATCCGCGGTCTGCAAAACCATAATCACAAGCTCCAAAAGGTTGCCCCCGGATATCGGTCTGCCATCAACCTTAACAACCTCTCCATCGAAGATGTCAACCGCGGGAACGTGATTGCCCTCCCATCCACATATACCCCCACCACCCGTGTGGACGCCTCCATCCGCCTGATCCGGAATGCCATCGTCGAAGTAAGGCACAACATGAGCCTGAAAGTCTTCGCCGGGGCGAGCGAAACCCTGGCGCGTGTCCGCTTGTTGGGTGTGGAAACCCTTGCGCCTGGCGAAGAAGGCTTCGTTCAGCTTGAGTTGGACGAACCGCTTGTCGCCGTCCGCGGCGATCATTACGTACTTCGGCTGCCCTCCCCCGCCGCGACCATAGGCGGAGGCGTCATCCTCGACACTCAGCCAACCCGCCGTTATCGCCGCTTCGACGAGGTGACCCTCTCCCGCCTGGAACAGTTGCGCGTTGGCAAACGCGCCGACCTGATCATGCAGGCACTAAATCAGTTGAACGTCGCGAGTTTCGCCGCCCTAACGGCCCAAAGCTCCCTCCCCGCGGATGAGCTAAAAAATCAGTTGAACGAGCTTGAAAAGTCCGGCGAAGTCATCTACCTCAGCAGGCAAGCCAACCCAGCCAAAACCTTCCTGATCTCCAGCCAAAACTGGAGCTCAATCACGAACCGTGTTTCGGAAATTCTGAGTGATTTCCACCACAACACCCCCCTAAAGGCAGGGATCAGCCGTGAGCGGCTTAAATCCGCCTTAAAGCTAAACCAGGAACAGTTTGACCTCCTCCTGGCAGAGCTAAACCAGCAAGGCGTGTTAAAAGAACGCGGCTCTTTGGTCTGGTCAGCTGCCCACACAATTCAGTTTACCCCCCAGCAGGAAAAGCTGGCTGCCGCATTCCTCGAAAAATTCGCGTCTTCGCCTTTCTCTCCGCCGGATGTAGCCGAGGCAGAGGCTGAAATTGGTCTGGACCTATTGGAAGGCTTAATCGGCACAGACCGCCTCGTCCGTGTTTCGGAAGCCGTCCTCTTCACGCCGACCAGCATCGAAACAATGAAAAAGTGGGTGTCCGAAGCAATTGGGGCTAATGGAAACGTCACACTGGCACAATTCAGAGACCAGTTTAAAACTAGTCGCAAATACGCGGCTGCTTCTCTGGAATATCTTGATTCGATTGGGTATACTCTAAGGAAAGGGGACGTTCGCGTCCTGAGAACAACAAACACATAAAAAGGAGAGAAAATGGGTTTCAAAGTTTTGATTACAGACGGTTTGGAAAAAGAAGGCTTGGACATTATCAATGCCGCTGGTGAAGCAGTAAACAAGAAAGGTATCGAAGCTGCTGAATTACTGGAAATCATTGGGGAATATGACGGTCTGATCGTTCGTGGACGAACCAAGGTAACCAAGGAAGTATTTGAAGCTGCCAAAAACCTCAAAGCGGTCGGTCGCGCGGGTGTCGGCGTGGATAATATCGACCTCGAAGCCGCCAAAGCGCATGGTGTCACGGTTGTGAACGCCCCCGTTGCCACAACCATCGCGGTTGCTGAGCTCGGCTTTGGCATGATGCTGGCGCTTGTCCGCAGCATTCCTCAGACCGACGCCGCAATGAAACAGGAGAAATGGACCAAAAAGGACTACAAGGGTTACGAACTAAACGGCAAAACCCTCGGCGTGGTTGGTTACGGCAACATCGGCAGCACCATTGGCAGATACGCCCAGGCTCTCGGAATGAAAGTGGTCGCCTATGACCCCCTCATCAAACCCGAGGTTATCCTCGCCGCCGGCGCCCAACCTGTCCAATTGGATGACATCTACGCCCAATCCGACATCATCACCTTCCATGTTCCGCTGATCCCAACAACCAAGCACATGATCAACGACGAAGCTTTCGCCAAAATGAAAGACGGCGTGATGCTCGTGAACGTAGCCCGCGGCGGAATCATTGAAGAAGCCGCCCTGCTTCGCGCTTTCGAAAGCGGCAAAGTTGCCGGAGCCGCCCTCGACGTCTACGAGAAGGAACCCCCTGTGGACTGGGCAGTTCCAACGCATCCGAAAGTGATTGCTGTTCCTCATGTTGGTGGTCAGACCGAAGAAGCTCAGCTTCGCGTTGCCGGCGATATCGCCAGCGAAGTCATGAACGTTCTGCAGGGCAACCCACTGCGCTGGAAGATCTGCTAACCAACGCACCTTTTGTCAGATTAGTACCCTTAAAAGGGACCGGCACAAACCTGTACCGGTCCTTTTTCTTATGGAATCATACCAAATCCCGTTTTCGTACAAACTGAGCCTTGACTTTTTTATTTAGAATGATTATAAATAAGCTATGAACAGGACGGTCGAAACTCAATTGGAAAAATTCCAGGAGCTCCTTGAAAAAAACGGGCTCAGGAACACCTCCCAACGCCGGGACGTTTTTGATTTTCTGATCAACACCCACACCCACCCCACAGCCAGGCAGATTTTCGACAGCCTGAAACCAAACCACCCAACCCTTTCTTTGGCGACGGTCTACAACACGCTGGACCTTCTCGTTGGAGCTGGATTAATCACCGCGCTGGGTGAGCTTGGCGATAACCAGGTCCATTTTGACGGCGACCCAGAAGCCCACATCAATCTCGCCTGCACCGAATGCTTCAAAATCGTGGACTATCAGAACGATAAAGCGGATGCTATGTATTCCGTCGTGGAAAAATCAGGCTTTATTATCCATGGTTCACGTGTCGTATATTACGGGATTTGCCCCGAATGTCAACTCAAGATCAATCAAAAGAAACAAGGAGATTTACACTAATGGAACAGAACGACACTTTCTCAATGCCCCGCATCGGCGACCCAGCCCCGCAATTTAGCGCTGTTACAACCCAGGGCAACATCAATTTCCCTGAGGACTATGCCGGCAGTTGGGTGATCCTCTTCAGCCATCCCGCTGACTTCACCCCCGTTTGCACTTCCGAATTCGTCACCTTCGCCTCCATGCAGGAACAATTCCTCAAAGTCAACACCAAACTGGTTGGACTTTCGGTCGATGGTCTCTATAGCCACATCGCCTGGCTCCGCACCATCAAGGAAAAAATCGAATTCAACGGTCACAAAGACGTGGAAGTAACCTTCCCCCTCATCGAAGACATTAAAATGGACGTCGCCCACAAATACGGCATGATCCATCCCAACGATGCCACCACAAAAGCTGTCCGCGCCGTCTTCGTGATTGACCCCAAGGGCATTGTCCGCGCCATGATTTATTACCCCCTTTCCACCGGTCGCAACTTTGACGAGCTCTACCGCCTGATCGTTGCCTTGCAAACCGCAGACGCCTTTGGCATTGCCACCCCCGCCGACTGGCGCCCAGGCAATGACGTGATCGTCCCCACCGCCGGCTCCTGCGGCGTTGCCAAGGAACGCATGATGAGCGACAAATCCGATATGAACTGCCAGGACTGGTTCTTCTGCCTCAAGAAGTTGGACAAAGAAACCGTCTTAAACAAAGTCGTCAAGCAGTAAGGTCTATTTCAAAAGCAAAAAAACAGGTCCCGTGTGGACCTGTTTTTTTGGTGTTTCTTTGTTGAGTTATCCGTTAGCAGTTGTAGTGGCTTCGTAGGGTGCGTTCCGTTTTTGAACGCACCGATAATATCGCGTTGTAGGTCAGGTTGCGCAGTTCAACCTG
>ERZ1645192.1229-NODE-1229-length-21495-cov-23.702985_pt1 | contig 21495 bp, 18 predicted proteins | sample MGYA00575354_ERZ1645192 | MGnify/ENA primary metagenome ERZ1645192 (study PRJEB40844, sample SAMN11349763) | freshwater sediment metagenome | isolation source: river sediment | host: Sediment | place: India: Faizupur Khadar , New Delhi | collected 2017-02-21 ... | reverse complement strand
TTGACAATCGGAGCCTTTACCTTTTTGTCATTGACCCTTATCACCAGCCTGCCTTTTGCAGGGGTAACATAGCCATACAGGTCGCCGTCAATTGGCTGTCCGCCAGTCCATGCGGGGATGCGCACACCCATCGTAAACCGGCTCTTTTCAGCCGATGGCTTTACAGTGATTCTGACTTCGCCGCTCCAGGGATAATCGGTCCTGGTAATTACTTCTGTTTCGCCGGCCGGAGTCGACAGATGCGCGGAAGAACCAATGAACAGGTTCAGGTTTATGCCGGCTGCCGTCTCCGACCAGATATACTGTTTCATCGAAGGTAACAGGCGAGCCACATTGCCGGGGCAGCATGAGCACTCGAACCAGCCGGCTCTCTCGAACCTGCCGTCAGACTCAAGGGGATTGGGATAGAAGAAGCTGCAGCCATCCTGCCCTATGCCGGAGATGAGACCGTTGTACAGGGTCCGTTCAAGCACGTCAAGATACCTGGCATCGCCGGTGGCTGAATAGAGCCTGTGGTTCCAGAAGACGTTTGCCACCGAGGCGCATGTCTCTGTGTAGGCTGTCATATTAGGCAATTCAAAGGCTTCGCCGAAGGCTTCGCCGTATTCCTTTGAACCGATTCCTCCGGTAATATATATTTTGCCTCGTGTTACGTCATTCCATATCTTTTCTGACGCCTGCAGGTAACTGTTGTCACCTGTAGCACGTGAAACGTCAGCCATGGCTGTGTACATATAGGCACCTCTGACAGCGTGCCCCACGGCCTCGGTCTGTTCGAGCACAGGCAGGTGCATCTGAAGGTAAACCGAGTCATTGTATACCTCGAAACGTGATCCGGCAGGGTGCCTTACATACTCTTCCTGTTTGCCCCTCACATCAATGAAGAACTTTGCCAGGTCAAGCCATTGCCTGTTGCCGGTAACTTCATAAAGTTTTATGAGCCCTATTTCTATTTCCTGGTGACCGGGAGCAATTTCGCGAAGACCCCAGCCGAATTCGGAGGCTATCAGCCCGGCATTTTTCAACGCCACATTCAGAAAAGTGTCTGAACCGGTTGCCAGGTGATGCGCAACGGCAGCCTCGTACATGTGTCCCACATTGTAAAGTTCGTGGCTGACACGCTCGTCTGTCCATCTCTCCCTGCCTGCACCGGGAGCCATATTTACAGGGTCAATTGTACGGGTGGTGTAGAGGTAACCGTCATCTTCCTGTGCCGCTGCAATAAGTGTAATAAGACTGTCCACATAGTGCCGTAGAACCGGGTCAGGCGTTTCAAGCAGCGAATAACAGGCGCCTTCAATTATTTTGAATACGTCAGAGTCATTATAACGCTCACCGGTATGTTTCCCTTTCTTCAGTCCGCCGGCAATTGCAAAGTTGTCAATGCGCCCGGTTTCCTCGCACTTGCCGAAGGCGTACGGTATTGTCACAGTCCTGTTCCTCTCGATGAGAGGTTTCCAGAAAGCGTCATTCACGGCAACTGACTGCAGCGAAGGGGTTTTAAGCCAGCCGTTCTGCCCTCTCTCCGGTTCCGGAAATTTGCCATTGCATGAAGCAAGCATAACCGCTACGAATATGGCAACTGCTGTTTTCATCAGCCCCTGACCTCTTTCCTGATGGCCTTGAGCCTTTTCATCACATCGTTGGGTCCGCGGCCAAAATAATCATGCAGGGTCCTGTATTCGGCGAACAGCTTGTCATATACTGCGGCATTTTCACCGATTGGCTTGTATGTCTGTTCCTTAACCTTCGCCATGACTGTTGCCGCCTCCATGATTGTGTCAAAACCGCCGGCCGTCTTTCCGGCTGCAACAGCGCCGAACATTGCCGATCCCAGCGCCGGCGCCTGCGGCGAACCTGAAATTTTAATCTCCCTGTTGATCACGTCAGCATAAATCTGCATCACGAAGGGATTTTTTTCAGCTATTCCGCCTGCAGCGTAAAACTCTTTTACCGGTACACCATTCTCTTCGAAGGTCTCAATTATCATTCTCGTACCGTAAGCAGTAGCTTCGATAAGCGCCCGGTAAATTTCTTCCGGTTTGGTTACAAGACTCATACCTGCGATCATACCTGTCAGGTCCACGTCAACCAGCACAGACCTGTTGCCGTTCCACCAGTCGAGGGCCACCAGTCCGCTCTCACCGGGTTTGAGCTTCGCTGCCTTTTCAGTAAGCAGTGTATGAAGGTCAATGCCGGCGGCATCAGCCTCTGCCTTGTATTCTGCCGGGGTGCAGTTCTCGACAAACCACTGGAAGTGATCACCCACACAGCTCTGTCCGGCTTCATAGCCGAAAAAGCCTTCTATAATTCCGTCCTCCACAACTCCGCACATGCCCGGCACCTCCCTTTCGGTGTCACCCAGAAGCATATGGCATGTCGAAGTACCTATTATAGCCAGCATTTTGCCTGGCGAGGTGATTCCTACTGCCGGAATTGAGACATGGGCATCAACATTGGCCACGGCAACTGCAGTGCCTTCCTTAAGCCCGGTTAGCCGTGAGGCGGCAGCAGTTATGGCTCCTGCCCTTGTGCCAACAGGCATCAGTGTGCGCAGAAGTTTTTCATCAACCAGTCTCTCCATCTTCGGATGAAGGGCTTTGAAGAAGTCATTTGAAGGATAGCCGTCATGCTTATGCCATATGGCCTTGTATCCTGCAGTACATGTATTGCGTGTCTCCCTGCCTGTGAGCTGCCATACAACCCAGTCGGCTGCCTCAATGAACCTGTCGGCAGCATCATATACTTCCGGATCCTCGTTTACCGTCTGCCAGATCTTCGGTATCATCCATTCTGATGAGATCTTTCCACCGTAGCGTTTCAGAAACTTCTCCCCTCTCTCCTCCGCGATGGCATTCAGCCTGTTGGCCTCATCCTGGGCGGCGTGATGCTTCCACAGTTTGATCCATGCATTCGGCCTGCTCATGAACTTATCAAGGAAACACAGCGGAGTTCCGTCTGCCTTAACAGGTAAAACGGTGCAGGCGGTAAAGTCAATTCCCACACCTGCAACCTGTTCCGGTGAGACCATTGCCATCTTCATTACCTTCGGTATCGTTATGCTGAAGACATCAAGGTAATCCTGCGGATGCTGAAGCGCCCAGTCTACCGCGAGCGGGGTGCCGTCAGGCAGCTTCTCATCCATCACTCCGTGTGAATATTCATGAACGGCGACAGCAACCTCTTCACCGGTGGTTGTGTCAACCAGTACCGCTCTTCCTGATAGTGTTCCAAAATCAACTCCGATAGTATACTTATGCATTTCAAACTGTTTTAGAGAACTATTTATTCTGACCGTAATATGCGTTTTTACCGTGTTTGCGCAGGTAATGCCTGTCAAGCAGGTACCTGTCAATTTCTGCCGGATCTGCCAGCGTGACCGAAATGGCTGCCATGCGCGCCACCTCTTCAAGAACCACTGCATTATGCACGGCATCAGCCGGAGTTGTACCCCATGTAAATGGCCCGTGCGAGGCAACAAGCACTGCAGGCATCGACATGGGATCCATTCCTTTCAGCGACTCGGCTATCACAATGCCGGTGTTATACTCATAATCATTTGCGGTCTCCTCTTCCGTCAGCTTCCTTGTGACAGGGACAGCCCCGTAAAAATGATCTGCATGAGTAGTGCCAAGGCATGGTATCGGCCGGCAGGCCTGGGCCCATGCAGTGGCATGGGTGGAATGGGTGTGAACAATTCCGCCTGCCTGCGGGAAAGCTTTGTACAAAGCCCGGTGAGTCGGAGCATCAGTTGATGGTTTAAGAGTGCCTTCCATCACATTGCCCTCAAGATCAGTCACAACCATGTCAGCTGCCGTCATCCTTTCATATGACACACCTGACGGTTTGATTACAATCAGCCCTGATTCCCGGTCGATACCGCTGACATTTCCCCAGGTCATAATGACCAGGCCGTGGCTGACCAGGTCAAGATTGGCCCTGAATACATCTTCCTTAAGCTTTTCGAGCATGTTAAGTTTGAATTTCTGATTAAACCAACCCTCTGGCCCGCCAATAGAGTCAGCTCACAGCCAGGTTAAAAAAGAATCCATTCCTTGCAAGTTCCCTGTACTTCTCGATGTTGAACCTGTAATACCAGGCGCCTTTTTTTGAAGTCTCCCTCTCCTTTTCATCCTGTTTATCAAGAAGTTCCATGGAGAGGATTTTCTTCCTGAAGTTCCGTTTGTCAACCTGTCTGAGGTATATGGCCTCATAAAGGTTCTGCAGCTGGACCAGGGTGAACTTTTCAGGCAGGAGTTCAAATCCCACCGGGTAAACCTTGACCTTTTCCACCAGTTCACGCAATGCCCTGTCTACCATCTGCTGGTGATCGAAGATCAGTTCAGGGAGATTGGAAATGGACCTCCAGTGAGCGCCGTTCTTCTTCTGTATCTCAGGGTCAAGCTCATGAATCCCGATCAGGGCGAAATAGGCTGTTGAGATTACCCTTGCACCCGGATCGCGCTCAACCCCTCCATATGTATAGAGTTGTTCCATGTAAAGGTCTGACAGGCCGGTCAGTGTGCACAGTACCCTGCATGCCGCATCATCAAGACTTTCGTCCTGCTGCACGAATCCTCCGGCAAGCGACCACTGTCCGAGAGCAGGCTCAAAGCTTCTCTTTATAAGGAGAAGTTTGAGCTCCTTCTCGGCAATGTCATACCCGAAGATGATACAGTCAACAGCCAGGTAATGCTTCGGGTGTCTTGAATAAATGTGTGTCATAACCCTTTGTTGAGAGCATAGTACAGATCATTCCACCTCAGTTCCTTTCTGAATTGTCTGATCTCGCAATTCTCATCAATGAGCACGAATTCTGTTCCTGTCATGTCAGCGAAGTCGGCCAGATGTTCGGCCGTAAGAGCCTGGCTGAAGCTTGTATGGTGAGCGCCTCCTGCATAGATCCATGCAGTGGCGGCTGTCTTCAGATCGGGATAAGGCTTCCACAGCACACTGGCCACCGGAAGCTTCGGCATTGGCGGGCATTCTATTACCTTCATTGTATTGACGATGAGCCTGAAGCGGTCACCCATCTCTACGAGAGACGCTGCCAGTGCTTCGCCGAGATTGGTCCTGAAGACAAGTCTTGCAGGATCATCCTTTCCGCCAATACCCAGGGGATGGACTTCAAGTGCCGGCTTCCCGGCAGCTATTGAGGGACAGACCTCCAGCATGTGTGCCCCGAGTATGGCCATGTTCTTGGGATCAAGGTGATATGTATAATCTTCCATGAATGATGTGCCTCCCCTGAGGCCGTCAGCCATTACTTTCATTATCCGTACCAGTGCAGCAGTTTTCCAGTCACCCTCGGCCCCGAAACCGTAACCGTCAGCCATCAGCCTCTGTACAGCCAGACCGGGGAGCTGAACCATGCCGTGAAGATCCTCGAAGTTGGTTGTGAAAGCCCTAAAACCTCCCTTCTCGAGGAAGGTGCGCATACCTGCTTCAATGCGGGCTGCCTCTTTTATTGCCGGAGCGGCAAGAACCTTCGCAGGAGCCTTGTACTCATCTCCGTACTGTTTTACAAGGGCGCTGATCTGCTTATCAGTGACCTTGCTGACAGCATCCACCAGGTCTCCGATACCATATCCCTGCACTTCATAGTCAAGCCTTACCTGTGCTGACACCTTGTTGCCTTCGGTAACTGCCACATCCCTCATATTGTCACCGAAACGGGCAACCCTCAGGTTACGGCCCTCAAGAGCTCCAAGTGCAGCACGTGACCATGCTCCGATTGAACGCATCACATCTTTGTCCTGCCAGTGCCCTACAACCACCTTGCGCTCCATCCTCAGCCTCGAACAAATGAATCCGAATTCCCTGTCACCGTGAGCCGACTGGTTCAGGTTCATGAAATCCATGTCTATCTCATTCCACGGAATATCACGATTGAACTGGGTATGGAAATGAAGCAACGGTTTGTTAAGCCTCTTAAGGCCGGCAATCCACATCTTTGCCGGAGAGAACGTATGCATCCAGGCTACCAGCCCCGCACATGCCGGATCATTGTTGGCCTCCATGCATATTGCAGTAATTGCACTGGCAGTTGTGAGGACCGGCTTAAAGATTACCTTCACCGGTATAAGTTCAGATTTGTCAAGCGCAGCGGCAATAGCCTTCGAATCATCTGCGACCTGTTTTAATGTCTCCTCACCGTAAAGATGCTGGCTCCCTGTAATGAACCAGAGTTCATAATTTCCTTTTTTCATTTCAATTATATATCTGATGAATAAATCCTGTTAATTCCAGAAGTAGGCATAGAATACTATTATTACGGTGATGATAAGGCCTGAGGTAATTACATCCCACTTGTTCCAGCTTGCCCTTGTAACAGCCTTCTGTTCAGCTGTAGCCGAGCCGAGTGTAAGCCCGACAATTCGCCGCTCGTCTATCTTCGGCGTGAAGTAGCTCACCACGATCATCGTAATTATCACAATCGCAAAGTTGATTATCTCATAGTGCAGCCAGTTTGTGCCAACGAAGACCTGGTAGATTGTGCCGTCAGGATTAAGGGCGCCTTTGAACACCATGAATATAAGACGAAGCATACCGATTGAAAACCCTGTAAGCAGACCTGTAAGGCCGGCTGCCGGGGTAACCTTCTTTGACAGAATGCCCAGAAGGAAGGCTGCGGCAATTCCGGGAGCCAGCAGTGATTGCACGTCCTGCAGGTATGCATAGAGAACCTTGCCTATTCCTTTCATAACAGGTATCCACAGGATACCAAGAATGACCACAACAACAGTGGCTATACGGCCTACCTTAACAAGCTGAGCCTCAGGTGCATTCGGCCTGTACTTCTGGTAGAAGTCAATTGTGAAGAGAGTAGCTGAAGAGTTGAAGAGCGATGCCAGCGAACTCATCAGAGCAGCCAGTATACCGCCAACCACAAGTCCCTTGAAGCCCATCGGAAGCAACTCCTTGACGAGCGTGGAAAATGCGGAATCAGAACTTGTAAGAGTAATGACACCCTGTTGGTTCAGAGCATAGGCAATCATTCCGGGAATAAGAAAGATGAAGACAGGGGTCAGTTTAAGTGCACCTCCGAAGATGGCACCACGACGGGCCTGCGTCTGGTCACGGCCTGAAAGCACACGCTGCACGATGTACTGATCAGTACACCAGTACCAGAATCCGATTATGGCCGATCCGAGCAGTACACCTGTCCATGGGAATGTGGCATCCTTCGGTGAACGGATAAGCTGGGTCATCGTGTCTCCGTATTCGTTTACCGGAACGGCCCGGCATATATGCATCAGGTCATCCCATCCGCCAACCTTTATCAGTCCGGCAATCAAAACTGCTATCGATCCGGCAAGAAGCACGGGTGTCTGGAGTACTGAGGTCCAGAGCACCGCCTTCATCCCGCCAAGGGTGGTATAAAGACCTGTTATGACCACCAGACCAATTGCGCTTATCCAGAAGAAATCAATTCCCCAGATTGATTCTATTCCGAATACATCTTTGAATACCACACCGCCGGCATACACTGTAACGGCTACCTTTGTCAGCACATAACTCACAAGCGATATTATTGACAATACCGATCTCGACTCCTTGTTGTACCTCTTTTCGAGAAACTCAGGCATTGTGAATACACCACTCCGTGAATAAAACGGGACAAAAAGCCATCCGAGCAGCAGTATGAGCCAGCCATGCATCTCCCAGTGTGCCATTGCCATCCCTGAGGAAGCCCCTGCCCCTGCAAGACCAACAAGATGCTCAGATCCTATGTTCGATGCAAAGATTGAAGCACCGATGGCAACCCATGTGGCGTCACGTCCGGCAAGAAAGTAGTCAGTTGATGTGTCCTTCTTCCCCCGCATCGAAATAACGATGAAGGCAACCAACGCGAGGACAAACGCCCCCAGAACGATCCAGTCAAGTAGTAACATGATTTCTTCGTGTTAGGTTAGTTATAATTTATTAATGGTATTCAATCCAATCTCAGCAACGCTTTCATTTTTTCTTCAGCACCTTTCGATCTCGTCAATCAGGCCCCGTCAGGCTTCACTCCCGAATTTTACATCTGATCCACACCTTCGGAGCATCAGAAACAGGTTCATGTTCCGCCATTTATCAGGCCACTTACCCTTCTTCCTGAGTATGCAAGTTAAACAATATTTTAAATGTAAGATATACACTTCTAGTTTTTTTTATAAAAAAATGCAGTTTCATCTGTTCTTCATTTTGTTATTAATAATTTTGTTGTGTATCAGTTCAATAAACTGACTCTCATACAAATTGTATGACGCAGATAACCCGGTATCCGGGAGAAAGGAATGAAGATGAGATCTACGAAAAATATACTGGCAATACTTGCATTAATGACGATTAATTCTCTGATTGCCAACGCCCAGGAGGTAACAACCATGCAAGATACTTCGGCTGTGAAGCAGCAGAAGACGCAGAAGCAGGAACAGGTACAGGAGAAAAATCAGGAACAGGAAGGGCAGAACACCCAGGCAGGGAATCAGTCCGGACAGAGCAATCAGAATCAGAACCAGTCTGGCAACAATACAGGCCAGGGCAACCAGGGCCAGAACCAGTCTGCCGGCCAGGGTCAGGCCGCAAACAACAGCCAGGCCAAAGTACAGGGACAGGGAAGCAACTCAGCCGGTGTAAAAAAAATTCAGGGAGCCAGACCTGACTGGAGCAAAGCCCGCGGAGCACGGCCGGCATCAGTTGAGAGACCGTCGGGTTCACGCATACCCAGGGGAGCCGGTAAACCCGGAGGAGCCAAGGGTCCGGGTAAAAGGTAAAAACAGGCAATCGTCGGGTCATGATACAAATCCGGATGGGTGCATTTGCAATTGCCTGCGGCCTGCTGCTCCACGCAATTTCTCTGCCTGCACGGGCACAGCCTGGAACAGGCTCCTTCCTGAATGACACTACGGGCATTGATGGCCAAGGCAGCATACATTCATTCTATGCCGGCACGGGTTTTGGCAACAATATGCTCTACCTGGGCACAACCATGTCACAGGATCACGGTTTCGGCTATGCCTCCGCCTCTTACGGACTGGCGGACAAGTTTTACCTTACAGCGGCAGGATACACGGTAGGCAGTTTTTCTCCCTTCACCGCCTTTTACAGCCTGGGACTCAGTTTCAATCATGCCTTCAACTCATGGTTTGACATAAGTACAAGCCTCTCAAGGTATAATGTTGCTGAATCACTCAGAGACACTCTTTTCAGCAATTTCACATATGCCGATGCAACACTGGGATTCGACTGGAGAATACTCTACTCAAAGATATCAGTCGGGGGTCTTTTTGCCGGCGAAGGCCAGCTGTACCTTCAGACAAGGCATTCGAGGTATTTTGAAACCCCTTCCTTCGCCAGGGATAAGGCATTTTTCTCCTTCGACCCTTATGTAAACCTTCTTTTCGGAACAATAGTCAGTATCAGTACAACGGGAGGCGGTACGGAAACATCCCTTTCTCCCGGCTACAAGCCATGGAAAAGAAACAGGCAGGGACCAAATCCACCACCAGTAACTACATACAGTGAATCATTCGGCCCCCTTGAAATTGATTTCGCGATTCCCGTGGCTTTCAGCTATGACTTCTTCACCCTTGAGATAGAACCCGGTTATGTCATTCCGCTGTATTCAGATAAAGGAACTGCAGGCACAAGCGGTTTCCTCATGATGGCAAGTCTCTTCTTCAGGATTTTTTAACTTTGGATCATGAACGTCCTTATTGTCGAAGACGAAAAGAGCCTTGCAGGTGAGATAGCCCTCTTCCTGAAGAGGGAAAATTTCATTTGTGAAATGGCCCATACCGGGACCGAAGCCTCGGAGAAGATTGCGGTCAACCTCTACGATTTCGTACTGCTGGATCTGGGTCTGCCTGACTATAACGGGCTGGATCTCATCAGGGAGGCAAAGGAGATCAATGCCGACGTATCCTTTATTATAATTACAGCACGAGGTGCTGTTGAAGACAGGGTCAAAGGCCTTGACCTGGGCGCTGACGACTATCTTCCCAAACCATTCGCACTGGCGGAACTGCATGCCCGCATTATGGCAGTGGCCCGCAGAAAGTTCAGGATACAGTCACCAGATATTACCCTGGGCGGATTTACAATAAAAACATCCGCAAGAAAACTTCTTCATGGCAACACGGAGGTCGAAATTACAAGAAAAGAATTCGATCTCCTTTATTACATGGTCATTAACAGCAGCAAGGTTCTTACCCGCCACCAGCTCTATGAGCATATCTGGGGCAATACCCTCGATGACCAGTATGACAGCAACTTCATAGACGTTCATATTAAAAACATTCGTAAAAAGCTTAATTTGCACGGCCCTGCTCCATGGCTCGAGACTGTCAGGGGAGTGGGGTACAGGATAAGTACCGAAGGTCAATGAATCACAGGGGCATGATGAAACTCCAGACTAAACTTGCTCTCTTCAACCTGCTGTCAAAACTGGTTTTTTCTGCACTGTTTATCGGCTTCCTCCCGCTTATTATTGAACGTATCAATGTCAGACAGACTGATAATGAGCTGGTTAACAAAAGGGAGGAAGTAATAAGCCTCATCTCGGAGGTAGGGATTGAACCATTTATTCTTTCCGACAGCGCTTCCGGCTTCGGCAGCTATAACATACTGAAGGAGGAGTATATAAGCCTTGAAAGAGCTGAAACCGTTGATGAGTGGAATTACATTGACGTCACACAAAGGATCATTGATAATGAGACCATTGACTACCGGGTGCTTCACTATTCCCTGAAGATTGACGGAGAATATTACCTGCTTGAGATCGGAATGAGCCTGGCCAGCATAAGATATTCGGCCAGAAATATCCGGAATGTAATGCTGGTTTTCCTGGGGCTCTTCATAATTGTCACTCTCCTCTCTGACCTGACATACACGGCACGAATACTCAGGCCCCTCAGGATTATAACAGGCAGACTAGGAGAGACATCATCACCTTCATTTGATGTTGCTGAACCTCTTGTGACATCAACCGAAGACTTTGTTCAGCTTGACCGTACCCTCAGGGAGATGATGAAAAAGATCAGTGAACTGTTCAGAAAGGAAAAGGAGATTACCGTAAATATATCACACGAGCTGATGACCCCTGTATCAGTCCTGCGCAGCAAGCTTGAGAACATGCTGTTACACGAAGATCTTGACCCGGAAGTGGAAGCCGGCCTGGAGGAATCTCTCCGCACCCTTCACAGGCTAAAGACTCTGGTCAACTCCATGCTGATGATAGCACGTATTGAAAGCAGCCAGTACATGAAGGATGAGACCGTCGACCTCTGCGAACTGGTCAGGGAAGTAACGGCCGAACTCGCCCCGGTTGCCGAAGACGGAGGGGTGACGATGATTGTCAAATGTGAAAAAAGCCATACTATTACCGGGTCCAACAGGTCACTACTCTTTTCGATGATCTACAATGTTGTCAACAATTCGGTTAAAAACACTGCTGAAGGCGGAAGAATAGATATCACTGGAAGGGATGCAGGTGGCCGCTTCGAGGTCTCAGTCTGCGACACTGGCAAAGGGATGACACCCGAACAGCTCGACCGGCTTTTCACTCGCTTCAGCAACCGGCCCGACCCGGCCGGAAACTCAATCGGCATAGGCCTGGCCATTACCAAATCGATAGCTGATTTTCACAATATCGCCGTAAGAGTCCTCTCAGAACCGGGCAAGGGCACACAATTTTTTTTCTTTTTCCCCGTAAATTCATTATAGCTTCATTTTCACGGGTTTATTTTTGATCAGTTATCTGATAATGAACTCAAAACAGAACAGAAAAATGAAAAAGGAATTTCTTTTGGGTGCAATGGCACTTCTGATAAGCGCAGGCGTCATGGCTCAGACTACCGAACCGGTACAGACACAGACTAAAACCAAAAAGCAGCTAAGGATCGAGGCAAGACAGCAGGCTCAGGTACAAGACCAGGTGCAGAGCGGTGATCCCATCATGAAAAAGGAGCAGACCAGAACCAGGGATCAGAAAAAGGAAAAGATTCAGGATCAGACCCATAGCGGTGATCCTATAATGACAAAGAAACATGCCAGGAGACAGAACCATGGCGCTGCAGTAAGCGAGACCGCCAAACAGGCTCAGACACAGACTGAAGGTGGTGTTGGCGAAATTGTAAGGGAACAGGCAAAACTCCAGGGTGAAGCTCAGAAAGCAACTAAACAGGCAAAAACTTCAACCCAGAACAAGGGTGCAGCAAAAGGCGTCAGGGCCAACCGTCCCGCAACTGTCAGGGGAAGCGGCAGCGGCCGCAGGTAATCCGGAATTAAAGGCTGAGAAAAAAGCCGGCAGAGTGATCTGCCGGCTTTTCTTATTTATCCAATAATGTGTCAGACACTCTATTCTCCCCCCTGGGCCTTCATCCTGGCACGCTTGCGGTCATTCTCGTCGAGCATTATCTTGCGCAGGCGCATTGATTTCGGGGTGATTTCGATATACTCGTCAGCTGCTATATACTCCATAGACTCCTCCAGGGAAAACCTTACGGGCGGAGTAAGGATCGCCTTGTCATCCGAGCCTGATGCCCTCATATTGGTCAGTTTCTTGGTCTTCGTAACATTGACAACTATGTCATCCTGACGGGTATTCTCACCGATGACCTGTCCCATATATACATCTTCACCGGGGAAAATGAAAAACCTGCCGCGATCCTGCAGTTTGTCAATTGCATAGGCTACAGCCATTCCGGTCTCCATAGCTATCAGAGAGCCGTTGCGCCTGATTGCGAGTTCCCCCTTCCACGGTTCGTAAGCGTCAAAGCGGTGAGCCATAACGGCTTCCCCCTCGGTTACGGTAAGCACCTGGTTCCTCAGGCCTATAATTCCCCGTGAGGGGATGCGGAAATCGAGGTGCGCCCTGTCATTTTTTACTTCAATATTTGCTATCTCCCCCTTTCGCTGGGTCACCTGGTCTATCACCTTGCCGGCGAATTCTTCCGGTACCTGTACCGTCAGCACCTCCACGGGTTCATGCTTCACCCCGTTTATTTCCTTGATAAGCACCCTGGGCTGACCCACCTGCAGCTCGAACCCTTCGCGACGCATTGTCTCGATAAGGATTGAGAGATGAAGTATACCGCGGCCGTAGACCATAAAAGTGTCTGCCGAATCGGTCTCCTCAACCCTCATGGCAAGGTTCTTTTCTGTCTCCCTGAAGAGTCTTTCCCTGAGCTGCCGCGAAGTGACGAGCGTTCCCTCCCTGCCGAAGAAAGGAGATGTGTTGGATGTGAAGAGCATGCTCATAGTGGGCTCGTCAACCCTGAACCAGGGAAGGGCCTCTGGATTTTCCGCATCAGCAATAGTATCTCCAATATCGAAATCCTCCATTCCGAATATGGCACAGATCTCACCCGATTGCACAGGCTTCTTCGTCTTTTCCTTTCCGAGCCCTTCGAAGAGGTAAACCTCCTTTACGGTGTTGCGGGTTACTGATCCGTCGCGTCTTACCAAAGAGACCTGGCTGCCCGGGACAAGTGTTCCGCGACTCACCTTCCCAACGGCTATCCTGCCCTGGTACGATGAGTAATCGAGTGATGAAATGCGCATCTGGAGTGTGCCCTCGGCTGTTTTCGGAGCCGGTATGTACCTGATAATTGTGTCAAGCAGGTAGCTGACATCGGTTGCCGGTTTGTCCCATTCCGGCCCCATCCAGCCCTGCTTCGAGGAGCCGAAGACAGTCGGGAAATCGAGCTGATCCTCAGTTGCATTGAGACTGTGCATCAGGTCGAAGACACTCTCCTGCGTCTCTTCCGGTTTGCAGTTGGGCTTGTCAACTTTGTTGATCACAACTATCGGTTTCAGGCCAAGCTCAAGGGCCTTCTGAAGCACGAAGCGCGTCTGGGGCATCGGCCCTTCGAAGGCATCGACAATAAGCAGCACCCCCTCGGCCATGTTAAGAACACGCTCAACTTCACCCCCGAAATCGGAGTGACCCGGTGTATCGATTATATTGATCTTTATATTCTTGTACCTGACCGAAACGTTCTTCGACAGAATAGTGATCCCCCTCTCCCGCTCGAGGTCATTGCTGTCAAGTATCAGCTCGCCCATGACCTGGTTGTCACGAAAAAGCTTTACCTGATACAGAATGCGGTCTACCAGCGTGGTTTTGCCGTGGTCTACGTGAGCAATGACGGCAATATTTCTAATTTCTTCCGTATGATTCCCTGTTTGGGCTGCAAAAGTAGAAAAAGAATCGTCACGGCAGTGTGTTTTAGGCGATTACTTTTAAGGTCAGGGTTCGTAAATCATTTTCCGGGTCATGCCGCCGTCGATGATTATATTTTCGCCGTTGATGAATTCATTGCCGTCACCTGTAAGAAAGAGGCATGCGCGCGCGATGTCCTCCGGCATGCCAACGCGGCCGGATAAGTGCTGGGTGTGGTCAGCTTCGCGCAGGGCGCTGTAATCGCCCGTCTCTATCCATCCCGGACTGATGCAGTTGACCCTGATGCTGCTGTGCGCCAGGGAGGCCGCCAGGGCGTGCGTCAGTGCCACCACTCCGCCCTTGGAAGCGGCATATGCTTCAGACCCGGCCTCTGACATGAAGGCGCGTGTGGAGGCAATGTTGACAACGGAGCCTCCACAATGTTCCTTCATGAAGCGGGCGGCCTCCCTGGCGCACAGAAATGCCCCCCTCAGATTGGTGTTTACAACGCTGTCCCACTCCTCAACCGTCAGGTCGAGGGGCGATTTCCATATCCCGAAGCCGGCATTGTTGATTACAATATCGATTGTACCGTATTTTTCAACCGTTGCCCTGACCATGGCTGTGACCTGATCGGGTACGCTTACATCAGTCAAGATGAAGCTTGCTTCACCTCCAATATCCCTGATGGAGCTTTCAGCAGCCTTTCCTTTCGCATTGTCGCGTTCCGCAATCACAACCATGGCGCCTTCAGCTGCATAAGCTTCAGCTACACATCTGCCAATGCCGCTTCCAGCCCCGGTCACTATGACAACTTTTCCTGCATGTCCCATTCGTAATTCGATTAATCGTTTTTCTGTTCATATTTTCCGGCTGCCCCGGGCGAAGCCACAGTTCTGCTGTCAGCATCAGATGTGCGAATTTAGAAATTTGCCCGGTTCTGCAATGACAGTTCAGGCTGGGACAGAAAACCGGTGACCGAAGAATACCATTTTATGCTTACATATCCGTCCCGAATTGTCCTCATATTTGCACGCATTAAAGCAAAGAAGCAGTAAAACAATCTCGTTTTGAGGAGTTAAACATCACAAGGTATGACAAAGAACAACAATTCACCTGCGGAAAAGAAAATCAATCTGGGGCAGGACTGGGCATCAGTGGTTGCAGGATTCGTGCTGATCCTGTTCGTGGTTATAACCGGATATGCAATTGTCACCCCCTCTTTCGGAGGCAAGGCCGGGTGGAACCGCGATCATGATTTCTCAGGTATGTTCGGAGCTTCGTCTCTCTGGAGCTCAGTGCTTTTTACCCTGGTGATTTTTGCTGTAATAGCAATCATCGGTATCCTGCTTAGCGGTGAGAAGATCAGGAAGTACTTTACAGGCTTCATTGCAATCTTCCTGCTTGCAATACTTGCGCAGTTTGTTTCGTCCTATGCAGGATTCAAGAATCTCGGACTTGAGACTGTGCTTTTCTCCCTTGTCATTGGCCTTCTGATAGGTAACCTGATCAGGCTGCCAGAATGGCTGAGGGCAGGTGTGCAGACGGAACTGTTTGTGAAAATCGGCCTTGTATTGCTTGGAGCCACAATACTTTTCAAGGACATACTTTCGGCAGGCTCCTTCGGGCTGATCCAGGCGGTGATTGTTGTCACGGTTGTGTGGTATTTTGCCTTCTGGATCTCAAGAAAAATGAAGGTTGACGATGAGTTCTCAACAATGCTCGCAAGCGCCGTCTCAATCTGCGGTGTTTCGGCAGCCATAGCTACTGCCGGAGCCATCAACGGCGACAAGAAGAAGCTTTCGTTCATCATCTCACTTGTCCTTATCATAGCCATCCCGATGATGATCTTCCTGCCTATCATCGCGAAATGGATGGGACTCTCCGAGGTTGTCACAGGTGCATGGCTCGGTGGCACAATTGACACAACAGGTGCTGTTGTTGCAGCGGGGACCATAGCCGGTGAGACCGGACTGAAGTACGCAACAATTGTAAAGTTTTCGCAGAACGTCCTGCTGGGACTTGCCGCGTTTGCAATATCAATTTTCTGGGCCTACAGAAGCAGGGGTGCCGGTGAGAAGGGACAGCACGTTCCGGCAAGAATCATCTGGGATCGTTTCCCGAAGTTCGTACTCGGATTCATACTGGCTTCGCTGGTCTTCTCGTTCATCCTGAGCCCGGAGACGGCACAGTCGTCAGGCAAGGTTATCAAATCTTTCAGCACATTCTGGTTCAACCTGGCATTTATAAGCATTGGTCTGGAGACACGTTTTTCAGATTTCAAACACATGGAGAGCAAGAAGCCATTCTACAGCTTCCTGATAGCACAGACCTTCAACATATTCTTTACCCTGGGCGTTTCCTACCTGCTGTTCCAACTGATCGGTTCCAGATAAAACAAATCAAATGAGAATAATGATCTTTTCGCTGATCTCCGGCGCTTTGATTATCTTAAGCTCCTGCGGTGCAAAGGAGAAGGTGGTTATCCAATCTGAGTTTGGCGATATTCACATTACTGTAGATCTTCACAATGCACCCGTCACCTCAGCCAATTTCCTAAGGTATGTTGATGCAGGCCTGTTTGACAGCGCATGCTTCTACAGGGTTGTGCGGCCCGATAACCAGCCGAAGGATTCCGTGCTGATTGGGGTTATCCAGGGCGGGAGGTACGAGGAGGAAGAAACCGGAGGGTTTCCTCCCATTGCCCATGAGACAACGGAGATGACCGGAATCAGGCACCTCGACGGTATCATCTCAATGGCAAGGTGGACTCCCGGAACGGCAACATCGGAGTTCTTTATCTGCGTTGGCGATCAGCCTGAACTCGACTACGGAGGCAAAAGAAATCCTGACGGTCAGGGATTTGCCGCTTTCGGGAAAGTGACAGAGGGAATGGAAGTTGTCATGAAGATTCACGGCATTGCGGCCCCTGAACAATATCTTGACAAACCTGTACTCATATACCGGATCAGTCGGGAAGGATCTGATAAGAGGCAATAGGCAAGAGGCAGCAGGCAGTAGGCAATGCCCCTCCGGGGCAAGGAGATCAGAGATCCATCGTCACTGCTTTCCGGTCAACGCCCAGTCCTGCCAGAATCTCCGTCACTGACTTCATCATCTCCGGCGGGCCGCACAGGTAAATCTGACTGTCATGAACATCAGCATACTCCTTCAGCAGCATCTCTGAGATGTGCCCGCTGTAGTAGCCGTCGGCCTCCTCCCTTGACAGGATGTTAATACAATCACTGCCGAGCATCATGCGCAGTTCCTCCTCAAGGATAATATCTCCCCGTGTCTTATTTGCATAAATCAGCCGGTTCCCCGCAAGCCCATTCCTTGAGTGCAAATCCCTGATTATGGCGAGAAACGGCGTTATCCCGGCCCCGCCGGCAATGAAAATCCCGTTACCCTTGTAGGTAATTGCACCCCAGGGATTGCCGATGACAAGTTCATCTCCGGGCACCACCCTGTCGAGCTCCTTCGTCAAACCGTTATGCTCCGGGTATATTTTTATTGTAAACTCAAGGAAAGTATCCTCATTCAGTCCCGTAAATGTGAAAGACCTCCTTTTTTTCCTGGTCTCCGGGGTATTAATGGCTACACCCGTGGCCTGGCCTGGAATGAATGAGTAACCGTACGGCTTATCCACTCGAAATCGTTTCACATCATGAGTTAACTGTTCAATATGCTGTATTTTAACAATGTACTCTGTCATTTGATTATGAATTCTGCCCTACTAACACATAACCACATGATTTGTTTGACAAGGTTACCGTGCGTCAGAAATGGCTTCAATCAAAAATAATTGACTTTACCCATCCGGAGGCGTAACTTTGAGAGAGCGGTATAATTAACTTAAAATCAGAAGGGATGAAAACAATTGTCGACCTACTTGAAAACAGCGCCGGAAAGTACGCGAATAATCCTTACCTCCTGGAAAAGAAAAGTGACCGTTATGAGTCAATCTCGTACCGGGAGACAAAAGACCTGGCCTATGCGACAGCAGCCGGGATGGTTGCCATGGGCCTTGAAAAGGGTGACCGCGTGGCACTCCTGTCCGAATCACGCACTGAATGGGTACTTGGTGAGCTTGGGATCCTCCATGCAGGCGCCATATGCGTACCGCTGTCCATATTGCTGAAGGAAGGCGCCGACCTAAAATTCAGGATAGACCACTCCGGTTCACGCTGGATAATAGTATCTGCCCTCCAGTATGAAAAAATCAGGGCAATCAGGAAAGACCTGGCAAGCCTTGAAAAAATCATTCTTCTCGACCCAAGGGAGAGTTATGGCGAAGACGAGATGTTCATGGGGAGAGTCAGAAATTCAGGAGAAGAATACCTGAAGAGCAATCATGAAAAGTTCCTGGAAAGGGTGAAGTCCGTCGGACCTGATGATTATGCGAATATCAGTTACACATCCGGAACCACAGCTGATCCGAAGGCAATTATCCTTTCCCACAGGAATTATACTGCCAACATAGAACAGACCCTTACCCTGATGGACGTCCCTGAATGGTGGACCACGCTTCTCATACTTCCATGGGATCACTCTTTTGCTCATACTGTAGGTATATATATAATGATGGCTACCGGTGCAAGCCTGGCGGCCGTCCAGTCGGGCAGATCATATCTCGATTCAATTAAAAACATACCGGCTAATATCAGGGAAATAAGGCCTGTGTTCCTACTGAGCGCCCCGGCACTTGCAAAGAACTTCAGGAAAGGAATCGAGAAAAGCATCAAGGAAAAGGGACCTGTGATCGAAAAATTGTTCAGGCATGCGCTTAAAGTTGCGTATAAATACAACGGAATCGGCTGGGACAAGGGGAAAGGATTCCGGATTTTTCTTAAACCCCTGTATATGCTCTATGACCTGATCCTCTTCAAAAAGATAAGGGCCGGATTCGGCGGCAGGCTTAAATTCTTTTTCGGCGGAGCAGCCCTGCTGGATATTGAGCTTCAGAAGTTCTTCTCAGCCATCGGGATTCCCATGCTCCAGGGTTACGGGCTATCCGAAGCCTCCCCTGTGATTTCAGGAAATGTGGAAAAACGATATAAACTCGGATCATCCGGGGTTGTGGTTAAAAACCTGGACCTGAGGATCTGCGATGAAGACGGCAAAGACCTTGCAGTCGGGCAGAAGGGTGAGATAGTGATCAGGGGAGAAAACGTCATGAAGGGGTACTGGAAAAATGAGAGGGCCACCCGCGAGGCACTGCGTGACGGCTGGCTGTACACCGGGGATATGGGCTACCTGGATAGGGACGGATTTCTCTATGTCCTTGGAAGGTTCAAAAGCCTTCTGATCTCCGACGACGGTGAAAAATACAGTCCCGAGGGGATTGAGGAAACGATAACAGACAGGTCTCCCTTCATTGATCAGATGATGCTCTACAACAACCAGAACAAGTATACAACCGCCCTTCTTGTTCCGAATGGAGAAGCTCTTGCCAGGTGGGCAAAAAGCAAAAACATAGACACTTCAGGATCACAGGGCCTCGAAGCAGTTCTGGGTGAACTGGACTCAGTTATTGACCAGTACAGGACCGGTGGCCAGTATGACGACCTGTTTCCGCCAAGATGGCTGCCAGCGGCAGTAGCCGTTCTTGATGAACCCTTCAATGCAGAGAACAAACTCCTTAACAGTCTCGGGAAGATGGTGAGAGCAAAGATAGTGGAGAGATACCATGACAGGATTGATTACCTGTATACACCTGAGGCCAAAAACATAGTAAACCCGGAAAACCTGGCTGCCATAAGGAAGGTCCTTGGCATCAAATGAATCAGAGAATAAGGAAAGGTCTCGATTTTTTTTTGTAATTTGTATCTGACTAATTCTATAATACTGAGATGAGAAAAGCAGTTCAGATTCTGATCTTGTGTGCAGCAGTTACGGCAACTGTCTGGTTCCTGGTTTCCGGGAAGAGGAGCGATACGTCAGCGGAGGAGTCTGCAGCTGCAAATTACATGAAATACTGCTCCGGGTGCCACGGAGCAAGGCTCGAGAAATTTGCTGAAAAGAAGTGGATGGATGAAGAGGGTATTACCTCCGTCTTTAATAGTATCAAGTACGGGCTGGAAAACCTGGGTATGCCGGCATTTGAAAAAACGTTCACTGACAGTGAGATTGAAGCACTGGCTGGATATGTCAAGAAAGGAATCCCGGCTGACAGGTCAACCCTCGAAGCTGCACTCACCCCTGATGCCGTTACAGAATCAGAAGTTCAGAAATTCACGGTTGATACTGTGGTAAGCGGACTGAACGTGCCATGGGGAATGTCCTTCCTCCCCAATGGTGATATGCTCATTTCAGAACGCTCCGGCTCATTGTACATCTTCTCAGGCGGAAAGCTGTCTGATCCCGTGAAAGGAGTACCGGGGGTTATGGCAATAGGTCAGGGAGGATTACTCGATATCTGCCTTCATCCCGATTATGCCAGGAACGGCTGGATCTATTTCACATACTCATATCTGGCAGACAACAGGGGCAAACCAACCGGCAATACAGCCATCATGAGGGCACGCCTGAAAGGCAACAGTCTTGTTGACCAGGATATAATCTTCATGGGTGAACCGGCCACTGACCGCAATTACCATTTCGGATCGAAGATCGCCTTTGATAACAAAGGACATATCTTCTTCGGCATTGGCGACCGTGGTCAGCACTTTGATTTTCCCCAGAAGCTCGACAATCATAACGGCAAGATTCACAGACTGAATGACGACGGGTCAATACCGCCGGATAATCCGTTTGTCAATACTCCCGGCGCAATGCCCTCAATCTACAGTTACGGCCACCGAAATCCACAGGGAACCTGCATTGATCCCATTACAGGTGAACTCTGGATATCAGAGCACGGACCCCGCGGAGGTGACGAACTGAACCTCATCAGACCGGGTGTAAATTACGGCTGGCCCGTCATTTCCTACGGAATAAACTATGACGGCACCGTCCTTACATCCCTGACTGAGAAAGACGGCATGGAACAACCGGTTTTCTACTGGACACCATCTATAGGTCCGTGCGGCATGACCTTCGTGACAGGAGACAGGTATCCGCACTGGAAAAACAATATCCTCCTGGGTTCCCTGCCGTTGAAACACCTTGAAAGGGTGGTTATGAATGACAAAACCGTGATCCACCGCGAACAACTCCTTGAGGGCATCGGCCGCGTAAGGAACGTAGTGATGGGCCATGACGGATATATCTACCTCGCCATCGAGACCCCGGGAAAAATCCTCCGGCTGATGCCGGTTGAACAGTAACAGATTCCGGCTCATATCAAGAATCCCGCCAGGGAACTTCAGCTGACATCCGTGGCTCCCGTTATGGATGAGGGT
>ERZ1645192.1227-NODE-1227-length-21506-cov-4.901543_pt1 | contig 21506 bp, 13 predicted proteins | sample MGYA00575354_ERZ1645192 | MGnify/ENA primary metagenome ERZ1645192 (study PRJEB40844, sample SAMN11349763) | freshwater sediment metagenome | isolation source: river sediment | host: Sediment | place: India: Faizupur Khadar , New Delhi | collected 2017-02-21 ... | reverse complement strand
CCTTTAATTGCCTCAACAGCATTTTTAACTACTGAACGATCTAATATAAATGTTTGTGCCCAATTGAAACTTTTAAATGATTTAATTGTAAATTCTGCCATTTTTTTCTCTTAATTAATGTTTCATATATTTATATGATTAGAATGAACCACCACCACCAGCACCACCGCTCTTCAAACGCCACCACCAATAATATCATTTGATGGTTCTGGCATTGCGATACCATTTAACACTACCTTTTAAGCGATAGAATTAGTATCTTTAACAGTTAATTTTGTGTTAACAAAATTTCCTGCTCCACCAATACCAATACCGTTCTTTGGTGTATAAATGTCACCATCTGGTGTTGCGCTTAGTGCAGCTAAAACAAGATATGGAGCATATTTAAATTCAAAATAAACAATAAATGACAGTTTACCCTGAGAATCAGTAATAAGTTTTTCACCAAATTTTGTTTTATTAATTTCAGAAATGGTATCAACATTCCATGAACATGGAATTACATCAGTCAATTGTTTTCCATCCAAATAGAATTTATGTTCTGTATTAGGTTTCAATCCTGTACATTGAACAACAAATTCTGGATATTTTTTACCAATTTTTACTTTACTTAAACTTGTAAATTTCATTGGGAAATTTTTAACAATCAATGTTCCAATATAAACAGGAGATGGTGGATTTGGATTTACAATTCCACAATTAGCCACATCGATAATAGTTGATGAAATTAATTCTGTAGTTGGATATTTAATTAAATATTTCCATGCAATAGATGGATAACGTCTTTTCACATTAATAGTATAATCTAAACCATTTTCTGGATTGTGAACAAATTCAATTTTGCCGCCATATTTTACATAATCAGGATTTGCAATTGCACGTATATAATTTTTAGTTAAATCAGTTTTAGATGTTCGATAATTATACCATTCTTTAGCATTATTATTTGATGATAAGAACGCTTTATCAGCAGCATTGAAATTTGTAATTTGATCAGGCGATTGTTGCGTGCCAGCAATAAATGTATTTCCTTGATAAATAGTAATTTTATCAGAAGCACCAAACATGTAGAAATACACTACAACATTTCCAGCAACAGATGACATTTTAAGAGTGTCGTTTTTAGGAGAAGGACGTGGTTTAGCTGATGTTGATAATACAGTATAATAATCAAATGTATTAGCATACACATTAATAATTTGATTGTTAGGAACACATATTGTATTTACAGTCGCATAAACTTGTTGAATTACCATTTGATCAATATATGGAATATTGTCTGGTGAAAATTTAATTACCCAATCGTGTTTGGGTGGTACAATACGATTAGTTTTCTTTTTAGCAGTAGGTGATATTCCTGCTTTTAAATCTGCTGTATTAGCAGATGGTAATTTTTGTTCTGTTGGAGAACCAAAAGAACCAAAATCCATATCACCTTCTGATTCAAAAGAAGCTGCATATTGAGGACTTCTATAATCAGAATAAATTAATGTTGAAAAATCGTCAGCAAAGAAGCCAAACTTAAATCTATTAATTGTTGGGTCAACAGAACTTGGAATTATTTTATTTGTAATATTAGTTTCAAGCACTGATAATGAAACATAATATTCAAGGTCTTTAATTCTCTTTTCAAGATTGCCAATATCTTTCATAGTATAGACTATTGGTTGTAATGAATTTTGTTCTGATTGTGAAATTATTGAAGAAATTAAATGTGCTCCATTACGAAGATTTAATCTCTTTTCGTTTACCACACGCTTATTCAATACAGCAGCGAGTGTAGGAGACATTTTTTTAGGTAGATTTGGATATGGTGGTATAGCCAATGTGTCTAATTTTAGAGAATCATTAGGTTGATTTGGTCTATAACGATTTTTAGCATCTACATCAGGAATACCTTGAAGAACGTAAATATTACCACGTTCACCAATATAAACATCATCTACACGACCTAGATAGTATTCCATTTGTGTTGTGCATACACTATCAGGAACTGGAAACTTTTTGTCATCTGTAACATTAAATGTAACTGTTTCAGATGGATTAACTGGTGCTGTTGAATGTGATAATGATGGAGTAGCAGTTTTTGCTACTGCTGGTCTAAAATCAAATTGATTTAACAAATCATAATATTTATTATTGAAAGTATATACTTCAGGAACTTCCCATGATGATGCAGAAGTAGTTAAGTTTGCAAGTGAAGATGAATCCAATATTGCAATTGTATTAGCATCAGATGTTCTTAAATATGAAACTGTATCAAAATAACCATCATCATCTCTAGTGAAATAATCAAATTCTACTAAAAGATAATCTGTTGATTTTAAAGTCAGTCTTGAATTGGGGTTAATATAAAGATAACCTAATCCTAGATAATTAGCATTTTGATTGTGGTCAATATAACATCTTTCTGTAATTGTTGGGCTTGCAGTATTTACAGAAGAATTGGCCACATATACGTTACGCAATCTGAAAATATCTGGAACACCTAATGACCAAGGTCCAGTTGTTCCACCAGAATTATTTGCTACTCTAATTTTAACAAATGTTTTACGATTAGCTACTTTGGTAGCTGATGTGATATTTTCTCTTCTAACATTATAACCTAGTGCAGTATTTGTAGAAGTTGTTCCTCTAAATGTTATTTGTTGACCATTTGATTGAGCAAAATTCAATGTAAGAATTTTTCTTGTAACATCAATATTAGCTGTTAATCCTTCACGATTGCCAAATGGAATAGGAACATTCTTAGGAAACACTCTAGTATATGTGTTACCAGATAAAATAGTGGAAAATGGCGAATCTACTTGAATAATAGTATTACTATAAATTTTAGTAACACGTTTAATTTCATCAGTAATACTGTTGTTTACAGCAATATAATCTCCAACCTCAAATGCTGAATCAAATAGTGTACTAGACCCAACAACATTTGTTGAAGTAGTGTTTGCTGAAACTGTACCATTAAGATTAGTATATTGATATAAATCATTCGCAAGAGGAACTACATACAATTCTCTTAGTGCTGATGATGAAAGATTACCAGCAGCAGTAAAGAATTCCTTTTCAATCGTTGAAATTGACTTTACAATTGTACCAGTATTTGTTGTTGCTATATTTTGATCTAATGTACGGTATGTATAAGTTGTATTGTTAGAATTTTTTAATGATTCTACACCAGCAGGGAAAATTAAACCATCTTCATCAATACCAAATATTTTCGCTTTTCCTGAATTGAGAACAACATCGGCAATACCTTTATTTGTTCCATTATAATAAATGCTTTTTACTTTATCAAAATTTTGACCAGCATTCATATTAATATCAAAAAGATACAATCTATAAACACAATTAGCTGTGCCGGGAACACCATTATCGTGCATTAAAGAACGAATTCTAGCAGTACCGATTTTACTACCTTGTGGAGTAGTATTTGAATTATAAATTAATGATGTATTAGAAATAAATCCTTTTGGTAGAGTATAAAGATCAATAGAAGCACCAACATTATAAAGAATATTACCACCGACTTCTTTAATGTAAATATAATTTCCATAATTAAGACCGATCACATTATTAGACACTTTAGTATCTAAACTTTTTCTAACATCAATATTATAATTACTAGTGGTGGAAATTTTATAACCAGAAATATATGCTTGACCGGGATCGACAACTACACTATAAACTTTACCTTCATTATTTACATTTGATGTTGATTCTGTTGTTACCTGAAATCTATCAAGAACAAAGTTTCCACTTTGTTCAAAATTTGATAATGCAATTTCATCACCAATTCTATTATAAACAGTAGTTTGATTTTGTTTATATGGATTACCTTCAGACCATTCAACAAGAGTGAAAAATTCTACATTAGCAGATGCTTCATCTTTAGAAACAATAACAACTTCTGGTGTTAAACTTAATCTATCGGCACCGGGTGCTGTTTCATTTTCAGTACCAAGAGCATTGTCTAAAAGTGACGTATCTTCATTTGAATCAATTATATTTTCAATTGTTTTAAATCCAGCAACAACATTGTTGGGAAATGAACTATATTTATCAACGATTACAGTTTGTAATGGAACTCTTTGGAAATAGCCCTGTTGATATACGATACCTTCACCGACTGAGAAAGTATAACCATTTCCTACTGCACCAACTTCAGAAGATACCTTAACTTGTGCAATATAATTTTGAGCAGTCATATCAACTGCATATACACCAGCTTCATTATTAATAGAACGAACTGACATGTGAGGTGCATAATCATATCCAGAACCACGGTTTAATAGTGTAACGTCAATTATTTTACCAACGTAATCTGTTATAATTTTACCTTGTGCGTTTTCACCAAAAATGGTACTTACTGTACCAGAAACTGTGGCAGATTGATTAGTAATTGTTGTATTTAATGGAATTGTCCAATATGAAGAGTTTGCATTTTTATCAATCAAATCTTCAATTTTTGGTTTAACTGTTAATAAAACATTACCAAGAGAAGCAAGGGATAGTGTGTCTACTTCAACAATTTCAAGATTAGCAACTCCACCTAATGCAGAATCAATAAGGAAATCACCAACATTAAATGATCCTGATGTTAATGCAACGGCAACTTTAGGAGTGAATATTAAAGTATCATTATTAGAAAAATTAGTTCCACCATCATTAACAAATACTTCATAAATTCCATCAGATGGACTAAAAACAGTTAATGTATCACCAGCAGAAAAAGCCTTAGTGTTAGAATTGCTACCTGAATTAATATAATTTAAATAAATTGTTTTTAAGTCAGGTGATGTAGATTCATAACCATCTGCATAATTAACAATATATCCAACTAGATTTGAACTATTTTTAATAAAATTGCCCACATAAAGAGAAGGTAAAGCCGTCAAACCATTAAGTTCTGTATCTAAAATTTTAACATATGGTTGTGCATTGTTAAAAGTGAAAGTGCAACCATCAACAATAGTACCCTTTTTAAGAATATTATCACCAAATCTTTCAATTTGTGCTTGAAATAAAGTCTGTAATTGATTCAACTCTCTAGTTTGAACAGAAACACCCGGCTTAAAAAGAATTTTATAAAAATTCTTTGTTTGATCATAGTCGTCAAAATAGGGTGATATATTTAGATTTGTTGAGATAGGCATTTATTTCCCTTTAAAATTCAAAAATTACTTTAAAATTTTCTGATTCATCAGCGTTTCTATTTACAGGTTCTACATTTTCAAAATATATTACATCACCACTACCAAATACTAATTCTGGTGAATATATAGTATTTATAATTGCAGTTGCATTTGATGTTAGACCTTTAATAATATTACCTGTTAAAATATCACCTACTTGATTTGAAGTGTATATTTCTATAGATGTTTCTGTTATATTTATAACAGAATGTAATGACGCATTAGCTGCCATTGAAACAGATGCATTCGATTGATATATCAATTCATCATTAATAAATGATCCACTTGAAAGAGTACCATCATATTTATTTAATTGAATAAATGTTTCAAATCCTTTCGTTTTATTATTTCTAATAATTGAATTTACATTCATTTGAGCACCAGAATTAAATCCAACAATAATATCACTAGTTGATAGTGTTCCATATACATTTGTTAAATATACATAATCTACTTCAATGTTGGATACATAACCATATGAAGATACATTTGCATGATGAATTATGGTTTCAGTACAACTAAAATAACCATTTGTTTCTATTAGCATATATGAACTATTAGTCACACTTTCAACAGTTGCTAATTGATGATTTAAATTGTCTAATGTTTTTAAATAAATTATGTCACCAGATTTGAATTGATTTGAAAAATTTGCAATATCACAAATAATTTCATTTGTAACTGTATTGGTCGTAACATTAGTTGAAATTTGTAATGGGTTAATTTTATATGCAATTTCATTTTCAATAAACGAATTGTATAATATATTATATTCTATTTTAACATTAGCAAATAATGGGTCTTTAATTATACCAATTTGTCTAAAATCATTGGTTGTTAATATAGTATTTGATTCATTATTTGCAAATGTAACAGACATACAAACACGATATGCCCCTAATTCTTCTGCAACATTTTTACCATGACCACCAGAAGGTGAATATATTGGTCTAATTGAAGCATTTTTTTCTACTAACACAACTGCATTAGCAATTACATTTGCAGTAATATATTTATAATTTGCTCCACGATTAAGCATTTCAATTTTATATACTGAATTGCTTGATGTAGCATTGATTAATGCTCTAGCATCAGCATTTATAGTTTCTGAACCATCACCAGAAATTCTAACTTCTGGATAAATTTCATATCTTGAGCCGGCAGTAGGAGCATCATTTGGGTCAAATGCAGAATCTATTGAAATAATTTTATTACCGTTATCAATAAAATATGAATTGATTTTACGATAAGAACCGGCACCCGGTCCAGATGTAATGTATATTATACATCCTTCATAAAAACCTATTGTACTGCTTGCATTTTTATTAGATAATTCGTATAATGTTTCAATACCAGTATATTTTATATCCGAACCAATAAAGGTTCCTGTAAGATAATTATCATATCCACGACCACCATCTAATATTTTGATAATATCAATTGATCCATCTACCGCAGCACTTGTAACATTATTATTAACTACAACTGGAAAATAATCTGTCGTTGAAAATTTTTGACTCACACCACTACTTACAGAATACATATATTTCCAGCGATAGCCGTCTGATGTTTGATATAATTCAGTGTTAGCGCCTGATATATGAGAAAATTCTGGCTCAACAGTTGATCTAGCACCATTATTATTATCTAAACATTTATAAACGTGAAAATATGATCCTTCATTCACCATAACAAAATAAGATTTACTATTTAAATTAGAATCTGTATCATCATACATTGTATATACAGTATTTCCTGTTTCGTCATATGGAATGTTTCGTACCATCAATGAAATATCATTATTATTGACACGTTTACCCATAATCATATTTCTATATACATCAATATATGATGATCTCTTGTTATTATTCGCATTAGGTACAATTGAATTTGCATAAGGAAGATGATTACCAACATATACATAATATGAAGTATTTGCTTCTTCATTTACAGATTCAATAAATTGATTTGTGATATGAAGTTTATAATTGTCAGTAATAAGTTTTGTTGTCATTTTAACTTTCTGTCTCTAATACGTTATTTTCTTCAGTCATTAATAAATTGTTAAGTTCTGTGTTAATTTGATCAATATGAGTTTTTCTTATTATAACAGAACTAATGTTTAATTGTGTATTAGCAATTGTACGATATAACAATGTGCCAAATAATTTCGTTCCTGCAATATGAGTGACATTTTTTAACATTTCTGAATATTTATCAAGAGTAATTGATGATCTAACATCATATGAGTAATCTTGATAATAATAACCATCATATAATTTTTTTTGATCGCTAAGAAAACCACCTTTTTCTTTATAATATCCAGTTCCAACACCTTGTTTTTTAATTACAGCTAAACCTGTACTAATTCCAAATTCATTTTCAAAGGAAATAATTTCAGAATTAACATATCCGAAACCTGAATCTATGATTTCCATAGATGTAACAGAACCATTACCTGTTACAGTATTAGATAATACCACTGCATTTAATCCTAAATATTCTGTGTTGGCATCATCTTTTACTGAAACAACATTTGCAGTGAAACCGCTGTTAATACCTCTAATAACTGTTGACGTATTAACAGTTGGTATAAAATTTGTGTATATAATACCAGCATTTGAAGAATTAGCATTATAAAATCTTAATCTTTCAATGAATATAGAACTTGAGTTTGAACTGGATTTGATAATACCTCTTGCACCAGTATCAGATTGTTCAACTATTTCACCTACAGTAAAATTACCACTATTATTAGCAATATTTAAAATAGAATCTCTAATTCTAAAATGATAAATTTCTGGTTGATAAATTAATACAAATGGTGAGATATTATAATCTGTACCACGATTTAAATTAGTTAATGCTCTAATTTTACCAATATCAATATTTTCAATTGTTAAAGCATCTCCAATAGTGCCATAGGATAAATTAGCAGCAGTGTTACCGGGAAATCCATATACAATAGAATTGAGAGGTACATTTGCATAATCTTTAATATAATCTGTGCATATATTATATAATGTTTCTGTATATAATACATCATTTGAAATAGCAAATGATGCACCAGTTCCTTGTCCTATAGTAGATATTGTTGCTTTAGTGAATAAATTTGACGAATATACATAATTATTATTTGATGTTATAAATGAACTATTAATATCAAATACACCAATATTAAATGACATAGAATCTATATTAGCTGTAGAATTAATACTTCTATTTCGTATAGGTAAATTATTTAAAAATATACCTTTAGTATTAAATACACGCATAACACCATTAGAACCGACACTTATATTAAAAGTATTTACTATAGCATTTGCAATTTCAATATTAGAAGAATTTCTTTGATAAATTTCTTGACCATATTCAAAAGTACCAGTGGAATTACTAAAATTAAAAGTAATTTCTTTACCAACACCAATGATATTAGCAGTAGCAGTTCTATCAGTATACGTTACTATACTTGCTGATATAGCATTTGATTGAGTGTATATTGAAACATCATTAAGATTTCCAGATTTAATAGATACTCTTATTTGACCAGTAGTGGATGATGTATTTGATGAAGCTAAAACAACACCAGAACCTTTAATAGAATTATTAACATGATATGTAAAAATGTTTGATCCAACTGGAATATAAGTATTTCCAGTAAGATCACTATAAATAATGTTAGCTAATGGTTGTGTTAAAGTTTCAAATATATCAAAATATTCAGTTGTTTTATTTAATGATGTGTTTACAACAACATTTGACAATTTTAAAACTTTTTCTGAGACGATAACTTGTGCATTTCCATTATAACCATAACCACCATTTTCAAATGAAAAAGTGACCAAACCATTAATATCAACTACATTTGTTACACGACCTTTACCTTGCTTACCTTTTAATGATGTTAAATCAACAATATCACCAATAGAATATCCAATACCAACACCATTAACATCAATATCAATTTCAGATAAAGAACCAATAATTTTAATTCTTTCTTTATTAAGAAAATCATCACCTTCAACATAAAGAATTTCATTAACCATAAAATCTTTTGTTAAATTAGTAATATATAGAACATCAATAAATCTATCTGAAACTCGTCTACGAATTACTTTTTCAACGAATGCTTTTGCACCAGAGCGTAATCCCATAATCTGTTTATTACTAAATCTATCATTATAATTATTTAAATCCACTTCTAAGTATGTTGGTTTTTTCCATTTTCCATCTGATAATTTCATAATATCAGATGATGGGTAATAAATTTCTGCTCCAACACCAAACACCAGACGAAATAATAAATCAACAGAACGTTCTGTTCCTTTTGATCTATAAAGGTCTAATGAATGTTTAACTAATTGTCGTATATCAGATTGTGTGTTAAATTGAATATTAGTAAGATATTTATTTTTAAAATAAATTATAAAATCATCTACAGTTTCATCAATATCTTTATAATCTAAAATTCTTCTAGTGTGATAAATTGTTTGATCTTGACTTTCGAGCCATTTATAATATTCTGTAACAAATGCAACAAAAACTGGCCCATTCTCACGATAATGAGCAGGAAATTGTGATTGAATTAAATTAGAAATTTTCTTTTCAATAGTTTCCATTAGTCTCTAACTGCTTCTACTGTAATATACAATTCTGATGGTTCTAATGTTAATATAGTTTTCTTTGTAGAAGAAATATCTTTATATCTTGGTTTTACATATATTTTAAAAGATGTTCCCTCAAATGTATCAATTAAAAAGTTATTTAATTTAATTTCACCAGTATCATAATTCACTGTTCCTGCATTTATTGTGAATGTATTATATAATTTATCAAATTTTGTAATTTTAACAATACCATCGCCATCATCTTCTAAAATTACACGTCTACCACTATATGTAAAAATAGATGATCTTAAAGTATATTCATCAGAAATTAAATGTTTTGTTGATTTTTTAGGTAAATCATTTTTTAAAGGCATATCAAAATTAATAACATAATTATTAGTTTGGCCTAATAATACATCAATTTTTTTGTATACATCAATTTCAGTATCATTACTTATAATACTTGAATAAGCATCATCAATATCAGTTATTAATTTACTATATCTAATTGTTGTGTTAAAATCATTTAAATATATATTATTATAATTATTAATTACAGATGTTACTAATGATTTAATAGTTTCAGCAGATGTAGTTGTAGTGTTTAAATTATATTTAACATTAGAATATAATCTATAATATAGAAAATCTGGTTCTATGAATATTGGTTCAATTGATAAAGGTGAACGTGTTTTTAAAAAATTATAATATTCATTTTTCTTAAAATCTGGCAATCCATCAATGTTTGAAATATCAATTGCAACGAATACTTTACCAAATTGGGGTGGATTTACATCTTCTCCACCATAAACAGATAAAGTATTAATTTCTGGAAATTGTGTTTTTAATAAAATTTCATAATCAGAATATGTAACTGCTCTTTCTTGAACTTGAAAATGTCTAGGAGCATAAAAACGAACTGACTCAATAGTTTCTTCATCATCTCCATTTTGAGCAATAGAAACTGTTGTAACTTCAACATCACTTTCTAGTTCTTCATATGGATTGGTTGGATCAAAATTTATTGAAAATTGTTTTGCACCATTTGTAATTTTACCTTTAGATACACGATAATCTAAAGTAATAATAGAATTGTTTTTAGGTTTTTTACCTAAGATACCATCACCAAATACAACTTCATAATAACCATTTTGTGATGCTTGTAAGAAAAATACTTTTGATTGTTCATTTAATCCAAGTAGTGTTGTAGATAAAGCATAATTTTCACCAATTTCAGCATTGTCTTCATAAACAATAACTGTTAAACTTGTTGTGTCAATTTCTTTATTAGTAATTTTAAATTTTGGAAATTCTATACCATCATTGTAAATATACGAATCTTGAAAATACGAACCTTCATATATATTTGCATTAAATGAAAATAAACTATTAGCTGATGACACAGTAATAGTTTCGTCAGTTGAAAATATGAATAAATCGTTTTTTACAATAGATGTAAATGTTGAACCTTTAGGTATAATATATGGTTGATTATACCCATTAGCTTCAAAAGTTACATTCACAGATGCCATAGAAGATCGCTTTGATCTTGGCGTATAATTCAATTCTTTAGCATGAGAAAGAATACTGTTCTTCATCTGTGCCGAATCTAAAAATGCTTCAGAAGCAACCATATTCAAGAAAAATGCATTTTTGAATGTATTATGTGATAATATATCTAATAACACATTTATATTTGAACCCGTAAAATCATAATCTTTAAATTGATATTGAGTTCTTAAATATGAAATTAAACTATCTTTAAGTGTGTTATGATCTAAATCAACAAGGTTGATTGAATTGTTTGCCATTTATCGTACTCTTTGTAGAAATATTTCCAAACGAATTTCCTGTGGAATATTTATAACAGAAAAAATTATGTTAACTATATACGTATTTTGATCAAGTGATGGTTTAACAAATATATCAATAATATTAACTCGTGGTTCGTTATTAGTAATAGTTTGTCTAATTTCAGTTTTAATATTATCCATAGTAAATGGATCAATAGGATCGAACATCAATGAATTAATTCTTGATCCTGTCAATGGGCTATATGGTCTTTCTGTCATATTAGTAAGAATAAGATTTTTTAATGATTGTTTAATAGCATCTTCATTTGTTGTTCTGGCTAAAATGCCAGTTACAGGATTCATATCAAAATTCATTAAAAAATCTGAATAATATTCTTTTTTAGTTAATGGAGTAAATTTATCCGATCTTGACATTTATTATCCTTATGATGTAAAAACAGTTGGTGGTGCAGTTACACCCGGACCTTGTATCTGTGTAAGTTTACCCTTAGTTGTAACATTGCCCTTAGCTTTAATATTAACATTACCTCCCTTGGCAGTAGTTTCAACACTACCATCTGATTCTTCAACAATACTGCCTGATGCTTTTTCGGATACAGTAGTTGCATCTGTAATATGATTAATACCAGCAGTTTCTTTAATATCAGAAGTTGCAATCATTTCAATATTTTCAGCATTCATATAAATTTTTTCTTCAGCAGCCATAGTAATATTTTTTCCAGTCATTTTAATATTATCTGATACAATTAATGTACAATCACCAGCAACTTTTATATCACATTTACCCATCACTTCAACAAGACTACCACCACGAATAACTAATTTTGAACCTTTAACAGTAACATCTGAAAATCCTTCAACTGTGACTGTTTTTGTTCCTTTTACTTGTTCATGACTATTCTTTGCCCCATGAACAATTAATGATCCATCAGGATCAATTCTAAAAAAAGTATTGGCTTTATGTGAAACAAATAATTGTTCTTTACCGGGAGTATTATCTATTTTGGTAGTATGACCTCCAGTAGTTTTTGTTACCTGATTATATGGATATTCAGGTTTGGCTGGATCAGGTGGAATACGTTTATCACTACCGGGATTTTGTTGATTTTGTTGTGGAGAGTTACCACCAATCATATTACCTAAAGTATTGGTAATATTTCCAGACACTAATGATTGAAGTGTATTTAAAAGTTTTGTTGGCTCATTTACTAATGTTGATAATTGATTACCAACACCCAATATATTACCAGCTTGTGATGCTAATGATTGAATTTCGTTAATAGCACCAGAAGAAACATCATTTAATAAATTTTGAGCACCATTACTCATATCAATATTTTGTGTTAATTTTTCAATTTGTTGAGTAATATTTCCAATTAAAATTAATTGTGATATACTATTATCAGTATTTGGACCTAAATTTGCAAATTGAGATAATATTGATGTTAAATTTCTCATATCATCTGTTGTTAATGAACCACCAGATGATAATTCATTAAGAGCGTTACTAACACTTGATAATAATGCTGGATTATTATTTTGTGATTTTAAAGCACCAGTTAAAATGTTCATTGCAAGATTTTGCAATGGTCCCATTGGAATAGAATTAAACATTCCATTGTTTATCATTTCTTGTGCTTTATCTGGACCACCAAGTGCTCCAATCATACCACTTAATCCTTTCATAATAGTACTTAATGAACCAAGTATATTATTTGGATTAATATTAATAATACCACTTATCATTTTCAATTGTGACAATGGTAAATCACCAACTAATTTATTGACTTTACCTTCTGTTTTAGGTCTAATATTTTGAAAAGCACCAAGTGTAGAAAACATACCACCAATATTTTTAGGATTGAAATTTTTTATTAATGCAACCATATCTGCAACAGATTGTGGCATTTTCATTCCTGTTAAAGAAGGATTTTTGGCTTGTGGTGCATTTTCTGCATCAGTTTGTGGTGTTTTTGCTTTGGGTCTTATTTTTGCAGGAGTTTTAGAATCTTTAACAGAAGCATCTACTAATTCTTTTGCATCTTTATTATCTGTTGGATAATCTAATACCGTACTCCCTAATTGCCCAATAGGTGCATTAGTAAATCCAGCTAACCCTCTAGCTCTAGTTTCAGCATCACCAACTTCAAGTGAACCATATTTACCAGCAGTTGCAACTGTTCCAAGAATATATGGAATTTGTCTATCATTATCTGCATAAAACCCAAATACACGAGTACCGGGAATAGCACCACCACCAGATATACCAACACCTCTGTGTTGTGCAGCAGTTACAGGCCAAATATTTCTAGCCCAACGAAGGTCTTCATCCTTTAATCGCTTCTTATCATCTTGATCAATTTCAACACGAATTTGAACGTCACCAGCATAATCATGATCTTTTTCAGAACCAGTAACTTTTACAACTTCACCAAAGAAAAAATTTAAACTCATGTTTTATTAACACCCCCTCGTACACAATCAAATGTGCATGTAAATTGTGGTCTAGCATCATAAAATTTAAAATGCTTAACTGAATTGACAACCATTGCATTGCCTTTCAATTGATTTTGTGTATCTGGATTCATGTCTCCAATAGGTGCAGGAATATTTGAATAAATTCCTTTTCCAACATTAACATTAATTCCAGAATCACCAGTAACAGTCATCGAATAACTTGGACCATTCTGAAGAATATTAGCATATAAACGATTGTCTGCTAATGCACCCCAGAATGGATTGTTTTTCTGTTGTTTTTTATCAATCATTGCAGCAACAGAAGTATTTCGTTCAAATGTAGATTGATAATTATCACCTTCTGAATTCAATGGCTGTCCAATAACTTTACCAGCTTGAATATTTTTTAATTTAGATGGATCATGTCTTTCACCAGCAAATGTAACAGGTGAACGAACACTTTTAGTATTCATATAATCCAATGCTGGTGAATGTTTATCAGGAATATGCAAACCAATAATATTATTACTTATAGTATTGAAATCTTTAGAATCTTTACCAATAGTAGGATCACGTTCAAATCTTGCTTGAATTTCTTTTTGTGAACGTTCAATTAAATAATCCAATGGTCCAACATTAACATTACCATCATCATCTTGAAACATACAAAAATTTCCAGAACCATATAAATATTTTAATGTCGCATAAATTGATGCTAATGGATATTCATTAGAACGAATAAATTTAGAACTATTCTGCCCAATCATACCTTTCGATGATTTAAGAATATTTAATTTGGTGTTTCCATTTCCTTTAAGATATGTATCAAATATTTTTTTAACTATGTCTGTTCCGGTAATATTTGAATATGCTTGTTGCACTCTAACAGTTTGATTTCTAAAATACATTTCATCCGCTAGTTCAATTTTATAACCCTGTGCTCTTGCAGAAGGAAAATCACTAACATTACCAACAGAAGTTGTTTTAAATTTTGCTTTATATATTTTTGAACCAGATTGTCCTGTATCAAAAGATATTTCAAAATCTTCATTACCTCTTAATTTTTCTCTATTAAAAAAATTAATAGAATCAAATAGAATTATATTTCCAACACGAAAAGGTTTAAATATAGAAGAATATACAGAGAATTCTCTCACCATATTGGAAATGTCTTTACCATTAAGTGTAGCCGATCTTACTCTAACTGAACCGGGTACTGTAGCATCTGACATTTATTCTTCCCCTAATACTTCTATCATTTTCTCTGCAATAGGTAATGCGTATGATGATTCCATTAATTTAATGTGTTTTTTAACTTCATTCATTTCATATTCATAATCATATACTGAAACTCTTTCCCAAAAAACATTTTCATTTTCTGTAATATTTTCATGTAAATTATACAATGAAGTTAAATTTGCCCTTGAATTAGATGTTTCACCAACAATATAAACAGATGAATTTGTAACACCAGAAACATGCTGAAATGTAACAGACGTAGTATTTGATGTTATAATTTCAGCACCACCAATTACTTCACTGTTATACTTAATATCTATTATTTCACCATTAGTAAAACTATTACCAGAAGTATATGTTACATTCCAAAGCATAATTTTATTTGTATTCATAGTCCAATCTTCAGCTTTCCTTCTATAAGAAAGAATTTTAATATTATTACTAAAATTTGGTGTATAATATTTCTTTAATGGATTAGCTAAAGTATTATTAAAATAACTAGTAGTAATTTCATTACTATCATTATACCAATTATTACGATAGAATTTTGTTTGTTTTATAGCTAATTCGATACTACCATATTTATCTTTAATATATTGATTAAATTGTTCATCTGTTAAATACCATTCATAGAATGGATCAGTTACATTATTAGTTAAATATATTAACCAATCATAATATGAATCATTATAATAAAGGTCAGCCAATAAATCTGGACGTTCATAATTTTGAATTTCATATTCATAGTATGAATTTGGAATTCTTAAATATTGATCTACAATTTTAACTCGTCTGGTAATATCAGCACAAGTTATATTATTATAAATTGTAGTTGGAAATTTTGTAAAATAATTTTCCATTATTCGAATTGTCCTTGTAACCAGAATTCAATTTCTGTAAATTGCATAGATATACGATATGATTCTGGAGCGTGTGTGCCTTTATAAAAACCATGTGGTTCAGTTGGAGCATAATCTACAGAAAATGTATCTAAAACTGCTGGTTTAAATTTATAAAGATATTCTGATCCAACAAAATTTATATTAAACACTCTTGGATATTTAAATACTGTACCTTCATAAGCCAATGCTGGTGCTTGTGAATTTTTAAATAAATTAAGTGTGTTATGAATTTTTTGACTTATTTCTGGTCTATTTGGTGAAATAATAAATTCTAAAGTAAATTTTTTATAAGTTGGACCTTTAAAAAGTAATGTTAAAAATTCATTCGGTGCTAAACCAGCAGTAGCTTGACCAAGTTTACCAACAGTACCAAGATTTGATGATATCATACCACCTAATGTACCAATTAAAGCACTACCAGCTAATCCCTGCATTCCATTTTCAGCAGCTTTTGATATAGCTTCATTTGCTTTAGTATTAACTTGAGCTAAACCACCAACCATTCCTAAATTTTCTTGTTGCCAATTTACATGATTAGTATCATTTAATCTTGTAGGTAGAGGAAATTTAAAAGTTGCAAATGAATTTCCTTTTGCGACTTCCATTATACTAATTCGTTTATATTCTTGTACACCTATTGTTGTATAATAATCTGTCGATTCTTCAGGTAAAAGACTGTCTTGAACAAGCATATTATAATTATTATTGTTATTAATATCTGTAAAATTTTTATATCTAAGCATACTACCCAAATTACCGGGTATATTAAAATTGGCTGGTGTTATACGATTTTGTGCGCCAACACCATTAACTATCTGTGCATTAGTTGCCATTTGTTTCCTCTATAAATAAATATTTATTTATTATTTATACATAGGAAATTAAATGAAAGGTTTTTTTAGACCCAGAAACCCACAAAAATATAAAGGTGATTTTAAAAATATTGTTTATAGATCATCGTGGGAATTAAAAATGATGATGTGGCTCGATTCTCATACAGATATTATAGAATGGAATTCAGAAGAAATTATAATTCCATATAAATCTCCTATTGATGGAAAATACCATAGATATTTCCCAGATTTTTATGTTAAAAAAAGAAATAAAGAAGGTATTATAGAAACCATATTAATAGAAATAAAACCTTTTAAACAAACACAAGAACCTAAAAAACAATCAAGAATAACTAAGTCATATATAACTGAGGTGAAAACTTGGGGTATAAATAGTTATAAATGGAAAGCTGCACGTGAATATTGTGCTGATCGTAAATGGAAGTTTCAAATTATAACGGAAAAAGAATTAGGTTTATAAATGGCATATATATTTCAACAGGTTGCTAAAGATGCTAAACGATTAAAAATTGATCGTAAAACTACAGCCAATGCTGCTGAATGGTATCGTAATGAGGCGAAAAAAGTTATATATGTAACAAATCAAAAAGTATTAGATAATGCTGATCCTTTTACATCATTCACTGCTTCTGCTGTAAATGCTGGTAAAATGTATTGTTTTTTCTATGATGCTAAAACAAAAGAAAAATTACCATATTGGGATCAATTTCCTTTGATTTTTATGGTTGGTACATGGGAATCTGGATTTTATGGTATTAATTTACATTATTTACCACCACAAGCCAGAGCTAAATTGATGGATCAATTATATGCTGGACACACCAATAATTTAAATTTTAATAGAACTATGCAACTTAATATCAATGATTTAAAAAGTATAAGCTATTTAAGAAATTTCAAACCATGTTTTAAAAAATATAGATATGATCATGTTAAATCAAAAGTTATTTATATCAATCCTGAAAAATGGGATTTTGCTATGATGCTTCCAATGCAACGCTTCCAAAAGGCTACAGATCAGCAAGTTTGGAATGATACAATGAAATCTATTTAAAAGGAAAAATAAATGTCAGGATTTAATATAGATACATTTAAATCAGCTATAGGTAAAAAAGGATTATTGAGAGATAACCAATTTGAATGTGTTATTCAAATTCCTACTTTTTTACAAAACACTTTAGGAAATTTTTCTCATGTAAAAGAATTAAGATTTTGGTGTGAATCTGCTGAAATTCCCGGTGTTCAACTTGCCACACACGAAATAAGAAGATATGGATATGGACCTTTTGAAAGAAAACCATATTCAGCAAATTTTACCCAATCAAGAGTAGTTCTTTTGGGTGATGCTGAAGGTAAAAATTGGGATTTGTTTCAAAAATGGATACAGTATATTCACAATTTTGATTTTGCAAATAAAGGTGCAAATGGTGGTGTTGGACTTGGGGGGTCCAGAATTTTTGAAACTAATTATTTACATGGATCAACTGGATATACAACTAGTATAACTATTACTGTATATGATAATACTGGTATCGAAAGAGTAAAAGTAAAACTTATAGATGCTTATCCAACATTCTTAGATTCGATACGATTGAATTGGTCAAATAACAATTCCATTATGAGAATACCTGTAACTTTCACTTTCTTTACTTGGACAAATGAAATTACAAATTTAATAAATCAAACCCCTTAATATTTGGAGAAATAAAATATGTCTTTGCCTAAACTATCTACACCTATGTTTGACGTTGTTATTCCATCAACTAAAACTAAAATTAAAATCAGACCAATGCTTGTACGAGAAGAAAAAATTCTTCTTATGGCTAAAGAGTCTGGTGAAAATGGGGATATTCTAAATTCAATCAAGCAAGTTGTCAATAATTGCATTGCTGATGGTGATGTTGATATTAATAAAATTGCAATTTTTGATCTAGAATATTTGTTTATTAAAATTCGTTCAATTTCAATTAGTAATATTACTAAAGTATCATATCGTGATAATGAAGATAATAAACTTTATGATTTTGATATTGATCTTGATAAGGTTAAAGTTATCTATCCAGAAAATACTCAAATGTCTATTAAAATTTCTGATACCGCAAGTATTAAGATGAAGTATCCAGATGCATCAATTTATTCAGATAAAACATTTGAAGGAAAAACTGAATCTGAAGTGTTTGAATTTATGATTATTAATTGTATTGATAAAATTTACAATGGTGATGAAATTTATAATATTAAGGATTACACCATCGAAGAAATTATTGAATATATTGAATCTATGGATATTAATACTTACAACAAGTTTCGTGAATTTACAAACAATTTGCCTCATATTGAATATAAGATTGAATACAAGAATTCATTGAATAATGATAGAGAAATCATTCTATCTACGTTAAATGATTTTTTTATGTTGGGCTGAACCACAATACTTTAGAGAATTATTATAAAACAATATTCTCTTTGGTTCAGCATCATAAATATTCAATTAGTGATGTTGAAAATATTATACCATATGAAAGAGACATTTATGTTGAATTATTAAATGAATATTTAAAAAAATTAGAAGAAGCACAATCAAAAGGTTAAACAGAAGTGGCAGACGAAACTAATACTATAAAACCATCTTTAATGGGTGCTGTTGGAAGAGGTATAACCAATAAAGCAAAAGATGTTGCAATGCAAGAATTTTTTGCTGCAACTGGTAATATTGGTGCTGGTTTTGCTAAAGCATTTGGTAGCACGTATGATTTTAATAAAGAACGTGATAAAGTAAATGACGATAGTAAAAAAGAACAAATTAAAAATGATAATGATGCCAAAAAAATGCAAAAAGAAGCAAATTCGGCTTCCACTTCTGATATAAAAGATGCTTCTAAAAAACAATCAATATTTAATCAAAGTATTTTACAACAAAATAAATTAATTGCATCTGCTGTAATTCGTATTGATAATAAAGTATCAAACATGGCTGTAAGTCAACGTTCGATGCAATATGATATTAATAAAATTATGTTCTCTCTTGAAAATATGAAAGGCACATCATCAAAAATTAACGATGATAATACTTTAAATATAGATAAACAACAAAATAAAAATAAAAATTTATTTGATTATATTGTAGATGCTGTTGAAACTGGTGTAGCTAGTGGAACTGCTGGTGTAGTTGGTGGTGCTACGGGTGCTACATTATTATCTAAATTGGGAAACAAATTTCCTAAAATAGTTAATGTTACCAAAGGTGCTATAAAAGGTGGTGGTCTTGGTATAGCTGGTATGGTATCCAATGAAATTGGTGATATATTTAAATCTGTAGGGTGGAATAAAACAGGTGCAACATTTGGTGTTGGAGGATCAGCATTAGAAGGTGCTGGTATTGGAGCATTATTGGGGTCTATTATACCATTTTTTGGTACGGGCGTTGGTGGTGGTATCGGTGGTGGTATCGGTGGTTTATATGGTTTATATAAAAATAGAAAAGAATTGGGTAGAGGTGAAGACCCAACTATAAATGCTGCTGGTTATGAAACATACAAACAGCCAGCAACAACTGGTGAATATAAATCAGAATATGCTAAAAATTATAAAACACAGTTTGAAGAATTAACAAAACGTTCAAGAGAAATGCGTGGTCTTACACCAATTGGTTCTGAAAATGTAACTGGTGCTACACCAGCAACACCAGAAAGTATATTACAATATCAAAATCAACAACGTCAAGGAACTGGTGATATAGAAATTAATACTAGAGGTTCAACTGAAATCAAATCTGAAAAGTCTATGATTTTTGAATCTCGTTCACAAAACTCAATTAATTTTAAATCACCACATATTAAATTTGAAACAGATAAATTAGAATTTGTATTCAGAGAAAAACTTGAACGTGTTATGGGAACTGTTCAAACAGCTACCCCATTTAGCGGTGGAAGTATTACTACCCCCGGTTCTGATATTAATGGTGGTACAACACCGGGTGGTGCAGGAGGTGGTGGTACAACACCGGGTGGTGCAGGAGGGGGAGGTGCAACACCGGGTATTGGTGGTAATGCTGTAGGTATGGGTGAAAATGGTTCTACAACAGAAGCTATGCAATTTTTTATGTCACCAGAAGGTGGTGGATGGTCTAAAGAACAAGCGGCTGGTATTGTTGGTAATTTACAAGCAGAATCTGGTGCTAATTTAAGAACTAATATTGTTGGTGATGGCGGTAGAGCATATGGAATTGCACAATGGCATCCAGATAGACAAGCTATATTTGCCAGAGTATTTAAAAAAGATATTAAACAATCAACTTTTAAAGAACAATTACAATTTGTTGCATGGGAATTAAAAAATAGTGAATCTGCTGCGGGTGCTGGTTTGCGTCGTGTGACTGATGCTAGGGATGCTGCTGCTGTCGTAGATTCTTTATATGAAAGATCATCTGGCGCACATA
>ERZ1645192.1226-NODE-1226-length-21527-cov-5.189177_pt1 | contig 21527 bp, 14 predicted proteins | sample MGYA00575354_ERZ1645192 | MGnify/ENA primary metagenome ERZ1645192 (study PRJEB40844, sample SAMN11349763) | freshwater sediment metagenome | isolation source: river sediment | host: Sediment | place: India: Faizupur Khadar , New Delhi | collected 2017-02-21 ... | reverse complement strand
TCGACAATACAGTCCCTTCTTTTTGAAATATTCTTTAGTGTTCTACGGATTCCGTTCTTTTATCAGATTTACGTCCGAAATTTTTTGAACAATTCTGTTTCATACCTTGCTTATCTTCAATCATCACGCAAGTAAATATTAGCAACATTTTAAGTCATGAAAACATCAAAATGATACGATAATGTGTCATTTTGCGAATACCGCAATGTCACTAATATAATAATAAATACAATAACTAACGCGTTATAATTTATATTGGCACCGTCCTTGCTCTAATGAAAGTCGCAACAAGGATTTGTAAAAAAGTTTAAGGAGGTGCTAACTATGAATTCGGGAGATACAGCATGGGTATTGATGGCCAGCGCGTTGGTTTTATTAATGAGCATACCGGGACTGGCATTTTTCTATGGCGGGCTTGTTCGCCGTAAAAACGTTCTTTCCATTTTGATGCAATGCTTCATCATTGTCTGTGTCGTCAGCCTCCAGTGGATGCTGTTCGGCTATTCTCTGGCTTTCGGTCCGGACTTTCACGGCATTATCGGTAAACTGGACTGGATAGGACTCGCGGGTGTCGGCGCTGCGCCGAACCCTGATTATTCCAAGACGATTCCTCATTCCGTCTTCATGATCTTTCAGGCCATGTTTGCCATCATTACGCCGGCATTGATTATCGGCGCTTACGCGGAACGGGTTAAATTTTCCGCCTTTCTGGTCTTCACCCTGTTATGGACAACATTAGTGTACGATCCACTGGCGCACTGGGTTTGGGCTGTAGGCGGCTGGATGAGAAATCTGGGCGCGCTGGATTTTGCAGGCGGAATTGTTGTGCATGTCAGCTCCGGAATTTCGGCGTTGGTCCTTGCCCTGTTGCTGGGCAAGAGAATTGGCTACAATCACAAACCAATCCGTCCGCACAACCTTCCCTTTACGGTTCTGGGCGCCGCTCTTTTGTGGTTCGGCTGGTTCGGATTTAACGCGGGCAGTGCGCTTGCTGCCGATGGTCTGGCAGCCAACGCTTTTGTCACAACGCATATTGCCACCGCTGCCGCTGGAATTACCTGGGCTTTGATTGAATGGTGGCACAACGGATCCCCGACCATTCTGGGCGCCGCGACCGGCGCAGTAGCCGGCCTGGTTGCCGTCACCCCGGCCTGCGGTTTTGTTAATCCGATGAATGCGATGTTCATCGGCATGATTGTCGCGCTGGTCTGCTACATAGCCGTTGCCATCATCAAAGGCAAACTCGGTTATGACGACTCGCTCGATGCCTTCGGTGTGCATGGCGTGGGCGGAACCGTCGGAACCATAGCGACAGGATTCTTTGCGGAGAAAGCCGTCAATGCCGCAGGTAACAACGGCCTGCTTTTCGGCAACGCGCATCAGCTTTATGTTCAATCCCTGTCGCTTCTGTTCACGGTCGTTTTTGCCGCGGTCATGACGTTTGTGATTTACAAGATCGTGGATGCATTCATCGGCATGCGTGTCGAGGAGCATAACGAAATCGTCGGTCTGGATTTAACGCAACAAAGCGAAGCCGCTTATACCGTGATCGAATAGGAGGAATAAACCATGAAACTTATCATTGCCATCATTCAACCGCACAAACTAGAGGCGGTAAAAAAAGAACTAGAGGCTGTGAACGTAAATTTAATGACTGTTTCCAATGTTCTGGGACAGGGACGGCAAAAAGGCCTTACTGAAATATACCGTGGCGCAAAGGAAGCCGGCGGCCTGCTCAATAAAGTCAGACTGGACATTGCGGTCAACGAAGACTTTGTTGAACCCACTATCAAAGCCATTACCAAAGGAGCTCACACGGGTTCAGTCGGCGACGGGAAGATTTTCGTAACTGAACTTGCCGAATGCATAAGAATCAGCAACGGCGAGCGCGGCGGCATCGCTATCGGGTGAGGTGATCATCATGAGCATTCATATACCCGATACCAAAACAAATGCTTTGGAGCGTTGTGTTTCGGATTGCGAAAAAGCGGTGATCATTCACGCCCTCTTGAAAACCAAGGGAGATAAGTCACAAGCCGCAGAATTGCTCGGAATTAAAGAAAGCTTACTCACTCAAAAGATTCATCAATACGAAATTGACTGCACACAATTTGAATAAAGTAACGGAAAAGGAGAATGATCGTTATGAAAAATAATCTGAAGATAAGAATTATAATCGCTTTATTGACGTTGATATTAGCTTTATTACCCGTGATGGCCTCGGCGGCAGAAGAATCCACGGAAGACAAGGTAACCGGCGAGGTCGCCGCCAGTGTTTTGAGTGCCTATATCTGGCGCGGTCAGGAAATGACCAGACATAGCGTGGTTATACAACCTTCCTTCACTGCCGGATATAAAGGGTTTACCGCCAACGTCTGGGGAAATATTGATACAAAACCATACTCTGTTCTTAGTGAAGACTATTCATCGAATTTTACCGAAACTGATGTAACCTTGTCTTACGCTCATAAATTCGGGATTTTGCAGACAGGCGCAGGTTATATTTACTATGGCTTGGCGGCGGCAACTCCCGGCGGTACGGATTTGCCGGATTCACAGGAAGTGTTTGTAACGCTTGGCCTTGATACGATTCTTGCCCCGACGCTGACTGTTTATAAAGAGTTCGATTACTATAATCAATGGTATGTTACGCTGGGCATTTCCCATACCTTTGCTTTGCATGAAAAAGTCGGTTTGAAACTGGCGGCTCAGGCCAGTTACCTGAAAAGTGAAGATGCGGCAACGTATCCCGAATTTGATAGTAACTCGTTAGCGACGGACGATCGGTTCAACAATTTTCACGACGGAATGATTTCCGTTTCGTTGCCGATTGCCGTAACCGGTCCTCTGACCATCACGCCGACAGCGACGTATGTATTCCCTCTGTCCGGCGACGCCGAGGATGAAATGAAGGGACGCGGTCTGCAGGGAACTATCCCGTCCGACAGAAAAGGATCTTTCCTGTACGGCGGGGTTATTTTAAGTTTCGCGTTCTAAATGATTCTGATGGGTCGTCTAATGGTAGGACAACAGGTTCTGGCCCTGTAAATCGAGGTTCGAGTCCTTGCCCATCAGCCAGTTTCGGGCAAAAGGAATTATTAAAGATTTCATGATTGAATACACATTTGTCATGCCGGACGTGATCCGGCATCCAAGATTTAAAAAAAGGGTTTCGGTCTTTGAGACTGTGCCGCAACCCGTTTGGCTGTCGTTCCCAGACCCGATGTATCGGAATGACGAGAAATCTTTGTTTGACAAAATAAGATGTCTCGTTACACTCGACATGACATTTCTTAAATGAACTCATGGAATTCAAAATTCAAAAAAGGTAACAATATGCGCGCACATTATTTTCAACATGTCCCTTTTGAAGGGCTGGGCAGTATCGAGCCGTGGCTGAAAAAGGCAGGTTACGAAATAACCGGCACCAGATTTTTCGAATCGGACGAACTTCCTGACCTCAAAACAATAGACATGCTCATCGTCATGGGCGGTCCGATGAGTGTCAATGACGAAGACAAATTTCCCTGGCTGGTTGCGGAAAAAAAATTCATTTGGGATGCCATCGCTAAAAATAAACAAGTACTGGGAATCTGCCTGGGCGCGCAGCTTATTGCCGGTGCGCTGGGCGCTAAGGTGTATCCAAATAAAGTAAAAGAGATCGGCTGGTTTCCAGTCTATGGAATTTCTTCAAAAGAGCATTCCTTTAGGTTTCCATCGAAGCTGGAGGTGTTTCATTGGCATGGCGAAACATTTGATTTGCCGATGGGAGCCGTCCATCTGGCTAAAAGTGACGTATGTGAAAACCAGGCGTTTCAGTTCGGCAAGTCGGTTATCGGCTTGCAGTTTCATCTGGAAACTACGCCTGAAACAGCACGAAATCTTGTTTCCAATTGCCGCGATGAATTGGTGGTTAACGCGCCCTATATTCAAAAAGATGAGAAAATCATATCTGTCGGATCGGAAACATTCAAATCAATAAATCATCTGATGGACGAGGTACTTTCTTTTCTGACAAAAAGTAAATCGTCATGAATAATATGGTTGTTTCAAAAGGTCACTGAAATTTAACGTCAAATTATTGCTTTCTTCTTTTTTCGTCAATATCACCCGGATACATCATGGCATCCGGACCGCGTTCGCGAGTACGAACCCGAATGACGTCTTCAACAGGGGTAACAAAGATAATACCATCGCCGGTTTCTCCCGTGTGAGCCGACTGAAGAATCGCCTCCAGAGCGGCTTCCAGATTGTGCGCGCTTATAACAATATTGATTTGTATCTTGGGAAGCATGTTGACCTGATAGGTTCCGGCGCGTCCGACCAGTTGAACCCCTCCCTGACGGCCGTGGCCGCGCACTTCAAACATGTTCATGCCCACGATGCCTATCTCTTTAAGAGCGCACATAACGTCGTTTACTTTATCTTCACGAATAATGGCTTCGATTTTCTTCAACATGACAATGTCCCCCTCGTAAAAAATATATTTCCAGGCAATATCTTAAGAATAAGATCTTTCGCCATGGGAACTGATATCCAGGCCCACTTCTTCTTCCATCGGACTCACCCGCAATCCGATGCTCATATCCAACACCTTGGCCAGCACGTAGGTCACTCCGAAGGAAAAGGTTATGGTAACCATGACGCCAATCATCTGAATGCCGAACTGCCCGGGATTGCCGAAAAACAAGCCGTTGGCTCCTCCGGTGTTGACGGCGACAGTGGCAAATAACCCCGTGGCCAATGTGCCCCAGGTACTGGACATGCCGTGACAGGCCCATACATCAAGCGATTCATCAAGATTGCGCCGGTCACGAAAACGGATGGCATAATAGCAAATCGGCGCCGCGACCGCGCCTATGGCCATAGCCGCAAGCGGCGTTACAAACCCGGAGGCCGGTGTTACGGCGGCAAGCCCCACGACCATTCCGGTGGCGATACCCAACGTGCTCGGTCTGCCGTCCAGCCAGGAAAGAATCATCCAGACCAGACCCGCGGTAGCCGCCGACGTATTGGTCGTGACCAGAGCGTTTACCGCCACACCGTTTGCCCCGAGGGCGCTGCCCGCGTTAAAGCCAAACCAGCCGACCCACAATAGGCCTGTTCCTAAAACGGTATACGGAATATTGTTCGGTTCTATGGGCACCTTCCCATATCCTTTGCGCGGCCCGATAACCAAAGCAAACGCCAATGCCGAAAAACCCGCGGCAATATGCACAACTGTTCCGCCGGCAAAATCAAGAACGCCCATTTCCCTGAGCCATCCTCCCTGTCCCCAAACCCAGTGACAAAGAGGGTTATAAACCAGTGTCGCCCAGAGAAGACTGAAAAGCAGAAAACTTTTGAATTTTACCCGCTCCACGAAAGCGCCCGTAATCAGCGCCGGTGTGATGACGGCAAACATCATTTGAAACGCGGCAAACAATTGGTGGGGAATGGTATTTGAGTAAGTGGCATTCGGCTCGGCGCCGACACCCTTAAAACCCGCAAAATCCAATCCACCGATCAATCCGGCGATGTCCGGGCCGAAGGAAAAAGAATATCCGAAAAGAATCCACTGAACCCCGATGAGCGACATAAAAATATAACTCAAGGTTAACGTGGAGAGTACATTTTTTCTTCTCACCATACCGCCATAAAAAAAAGCCAGAGCCGGCGTCATCAAAAGAACCAGCGAACAACACACCAAAATCCACGCGGTATCGCCCGCACTGATTTGAGCATTCATTTAAGTCCTCCCATATTTTTACTGCCTAAATATTAGCAATAAGTTTGCCACAATATTTTATATATTAAATACAATATGTTACGGAATGTATATTAGAGTAATAACATGCATATTTGTGTAGTTTGACATATAGCATAACATAAATGTGCTAAGTTGATTGATTATATTGTCAAAAAAAGCTGAACATTCTAATCACGGGTATGAACCCCAGGGCGAGCCCTAGACCCTAATTCCGCAAGCTGCGGTGTATTATATCCATGCGTAGGCAGGATAATTCGACCTACAAGCTTCAGTACACGCTGTTTCTAAAGCTTGGGTCTCATTACCCTCCGCTGTGCGGGATTGTTCGACTTACAAATTTCAATACACCTATAGTGACCCCATGGTGCCCTTTGGGTATTTAGGTTATTCGTTTTTGAAATTTGAGTCTCACAATAATCTTTCTTTGACAGATTCATAATTGTTCTTTTGAGGAAAGCGTATAATCAAATGGCTGTACAATACAATATACACATAACTTTATGATTTTTAATCGTTGTGAAGAATTTACAAGATTGTGTCTATGATGGTTCATTATTTGCAGTATAATACATGAAAATAAAAAATTTGTTTGATATTAGAACAATTTTGTAACAAAATACTTTTCGTGAGTTGAGCTACCATGAGCAACACCACAAAAAAATCTTTAAGTGAAAGAGAAGGCAAATTGAGCATTCATAATTACGAAGAATTGGCCGCCTTGCATGCAATAGCTAAAATCTTAGCCCAGCCCCTGGATTTACGTGAACAGTTGGAGCAGGTTTTGCAGGAAATGAGTTCGCGCCTCGGCATGCAGCGCGGAATGATATCCCTGGTGGATCGTGAAAAGAAAGAAGTCTGGCTGGATGTCGCACATGATATCAATATTGACGGATTGGATGTCACGTACAAGCCCGGCGAAGGCATCACCGGAAAAGTAGCGGAAACGGGACGTCCGATGGCGGTAGCTAATCTCGGTAAGGAAACACATTTTCTGGATCGTACGGGTGCACGTCGCAATCTTAATCGCTCGGAACTGTCATTTTTATGCGTTCCCATTATCTATGACTCTGGGGTGGTCGGCGTCTTATCAGCTGATAAGGTAATCCCGCAGGTTGAAAATCTGGATAAAGAACTGGCCCTGTTATCATCCGTTTCGGAACTGATGGCTAAGGCCGTGCATATCCGGGCATTGGAAGAAGAAAACAGGCGTTTACGCAAAATTGTCGGAGAAAATCGCGCGCCATCCCTGGATATCATAGGGCATTCCAAGCCGATGCAGGAGGTTTTCGGTTTGGTAGCGCAAGTCGCCGATTCCAATACGACCGTTCTGATTAACGGTGAAACAGGAACGGGCAAGGAATTAATCGCGCGCGCTATTCACAAAAATTCTCCGCGCAGGGGCGGGCCTATGGTGCAAGTCAACTGTGCGGCTATTCCCGATACATTGATTGAAAGCGAATTATTCGGTCATGAAAGAGGTGCGTTTACCGGGGCGCTTCAGCAACGCCGAGGGCGTTTTGAGGAAGCCAACGGCGGCACCATTTTTCTGGATGAAGTCGGCGAACTATCTGCGGCAGCGCAGGTAAAGCTTTTGCGTGTTCTTCAGGAAAAAAGATTTCAACCGCTTGGTGCTTCCAGGGTCGTCAATGTCAATGTGCGGATTATTGCCGCGACCAATCGTAATCTGGAACAGGATATTTTATCCGATCGTTTCCGCGCGGATTTGTTCTATCGTTTAAATGTTTTCCCTATTTATCTGCCGCCGTTACGTGAGCGGGGCAGCGACGTGATTTTACTGGCTGATCATTTTCTGCTGAAATACAGCAGTGAAATGGGCAAAAACGTAAAAAGAATCACTACATCAGCCATAGAAATTTTTCTATCACATAAATGGCCGGGCAATGTCCGCGAACTGGAAAATTGCATTGAACGGGCTGTTTTATTAACAAAAACCGATACGATAGATTGCCAGCATCTTCCGCCATCGTTGCAGATAAAGGAAAAAGAAATAGAGAAAAAAGACAAGGGTAAACTTTCTACTGTTGTTGCGGTGCAGGAAAGAACTCTGATCATTGAAGCGTTGGAAGAAACCGGTGGCAACCAGACTAAAGCCGCTCAGAAATTAGGCACAACCAAACGGATTATACAGTATAAAATATCAAAGATGGGTATTGATCCCAAACTTTTCCGCAAACAAAGCAAAGCAGTCCGCGAGAATGGCTAGGCTATTATTGCTTTTTTTTGATTTTCTAAGAATTAATGAACAACCTCGCCGCAAGCAGCAGAGTATACAAAGGAATTTGCGCCCCAAGGGGCGGGGAATTAGACCCGCATTTATCCCGCTCGGCCTATAGTGACCTTTAGGTTATTCGCCTCGGGGATAATTCCCAATAGCCTTTGGCTATTGGATAATTCGACTAACAAACTTTAATGCGCTACGCTTTTAAAGTTTGAGTCTCATTACGACCATCAAATTTCAGTCGAAGATGACCTTCAGGTTATGCACTTCGTTTCTGAAATTTAGGTCTCATTAAAAAAACAGATCATTTTCTGAGAGACAATGTCGGCAAGCAATTTTACTTTGTCCGGGCCCACATTATAAACACCAACTATACTGGCGTATCGCTTATCTTCAGGAGATATTTCTTCAAGTAAATTTATTTTATTTTTCATCCAAGCCGTGTTGAAGACAACTTTTTCCTGGTCAGGATAAATTGCCATGTAAACTATATTCATTTCCACAAGGTCTTGGAAAAAGTGAGTTCCAAAGGATAATTCCGGGATCAGGCTTCCTTCGCTGAAGGCTATTTCCGCAATGGCGGCGATATTATTAATTTCCGAAAATGTAACAGGTACGCCTATTTCCGGGGTTGTTGTTCCCCAGCGGCCTGGGCCGAAAAGCATTGTTGGCATTTCATCACGTTTGATGTTTTTATTTATTTTCCCAACCAAACGGGCGATATTGTATTTATCCGAAACGGGTAGTTTTGTGTAACCGCGAGGGTCGATAAAAATGACTCGCGAGATATCCTGAACAACACTCCCGCCCATAAAGTTGCCTTCCTGCCGTAAAAATATTTTATCCGTCTCAATTTTATCCGGAATTTTTACGCGGCTGCGATACCCCCTGGTTTGGAATGGCCTGCATTGCAGGAGATTAATCTGCAGTTTTCCCTCCGAGTTGAAATTAGCCGTAAACTCGATATCGACAGGATAATCATATATCTTTTCCAGTTTTTTGAGCATTTTGGATATAAGAGAAGGAAATGGTGTTGAGGATAAAAGCTCATCGAAAGTCAGTATCCAGACCTCGGTATCTTTTCCAGAGGATTTCATTCTGTCGCTTGCCTCGATATCCCTTGAACCGATAAGATCCCAGTGATCTTCCAGATCTTCTTTGAGTATTTGATTTATTGATAAAGTCTGGAAACGGTTTTCATCCAGATTGATAGCGTCAACGTCATGTTGGGAAAAACGTCCCGCATCTTCAGGTTTGGTGTAAGGTTTTCTCAACGGCTCATCCAGAGCGACAATACGCGGATAATCATTTTCCTTGCGTGTTACGGCTCTTGTTCCCAATCCAAACACCAGCCTCAGCATTCCCGCCCGTGAATCAAGACCTTTTTGCCAGACAAAGGTATTATGAGAAAGTCCCACGCCGGCTAATTCCGGAAAGTAATAATTTTTACGATAGGAACCGGAAACGCGCTGTACGAGGAGAGCCATCTGCTCGTCGAGTTGATCCAAACCCAGTTGCAGGCGGTAGGTTAAGGCGTCTGTATTCATGGTGCTGGCATATATTCTTTGTACAGCTTCCTCAAATTTCTCATAACGTTCTTCAGGCGTTCCCTGATTGGCGCAAAAAACGCTTTCGTATTTACCGGCAAAAGCATTGCCGAAAGCGTCTTCCAGCAAAGAACTGGAGCGGACGATAATCGGTGATTGTCCATAGTATTCCAACATCAGTTGAAAGCGTTCCTTGATTTCTTCGGGAAATTTCCCCTTGATCATTTTGCGTTTCAATGTCTCGGCGAGCGCAAAATAGTTCTCTTTTGTTTTATGAGACATAAAATCCTGCCACCAGCCGTTTTGCACAATGTAAGAATAGAAAACATCGGACCCGATATAAAAAGAATCATGCAATTCCAGATGATCGGACCAGTTGATCGAATCATCACTTCGCAAAATATTCCGCGCCAGCAGCATGCCGACAGACTTACCGCCGATGAATCCTGTTCCAATCAGCCTTTCTTTGATTTCGATAAAGTCTTCCAGGGTAAAATATTTTTTGACCAGGTCGAGAATTCTCTTTTCCCTGCCGATCAGCATCCGGGAAAGTTGCTTGACCATCTTTTCTTTTTCATCATGATTCCGGCTGCTTTCCTGGATATCCTTTGCTTTAATAAAAGTGCGGTCCCAGTAGTCCAGATTTCTTTCCGTGCTGGACGTTTTCGTTTTCGTCAGATAGGAGAATAAATTGGAAGCGTCGGCGCTGTTCATGACAGGGATGAATTCATCCTTTTCCATCGTGTGAGGAAGAAACATGGTTGGCGAATAACGCTGCCACGCTTTGACTGGATGCACATAAAGTTTATTTTTGAAAAAGTATACATCTAAAAGAACTTGCGTGGTTTCCCTGATGCGGGAAACCGTATCAAATGAATGACGATTCCGGAGAATAGCGAAATAAGCGACCGTATTCATATCAAAAAGATACGGGCAGGTGATCACAAAGAAATTGCCGATCATCAAATCCGTCGCCCAATACAGAATCAAATCAGACAAGCAATCAAAGACATAAAACACATCGCGCCCTTCCTGACTGATGATACTATGAACCTGTGTAGTAAAAGATTCAAAACCGATGCTGGCATTGATTTTGTGAATCGTTACTTTATTCGTTGATTCCACAAGAGGTGGGTGTTTGGCAAAACGGATATAAACGACACGCTTTCCTTTGGACAGAGCATTTTTCACAAACGGATTAACGAACGTTTTGTATTCCTCGATATTTTCGACGGAGAAAACGACATTATCGCTCATGCGCAGGTAGTTGATAATCCTGTCCAACCCTTTAAGTCCTGTACTAACACTGGAAATTGAAATCATTGAACCACCTTTGTCAAATCTCTTTTCACGGAACATTTAAGCAGATTATGGAGTGATTGAAAAGGATAAAAAAAGCATGAGGTTGACTGTGCCTCATGCTTGGTCTGCAAAAAAATTGTTGTTTCGTTTCCAGTTATTCTTCCAGCCCATCATCGTCTTTTTTGGCGACAGTTGCCTTTAAAGGTCTGATCTTTCTGTACACTTCTTTCGGAGATTTCTTTTTGCCGCCGACGGTCAGAAGCCTTTCGATGTTAATATCAAAAAGTTTTTCGTTTTCCTGTAGGTAAGGTTCAATCAGGTTCCAGTCGGCATCGGTAATATCGACAAATTCTCCGCCGTTGAGCTGCTCATCAACCAGTTTTCTGTGCGGATCGCGAACATAAATTGCGCCTCCGGAAGCCAGTGAAAATATGTTTGAACCGGGATAAGGAGAATCGTATTCGTAAATCGATCCGTCCGCATCTTCAAAGCCGATGCCGTTGAGGATGACAAATCCGCCGCCATTGAGTGGGTCACCGGCCATGAAAGATTCTGCCAGGTAATCAAGCGCTGTTCCGTTGATCACCACCCGCGGTTTGCCGACAGCATTGATTAACGGCCGTCCCGCGGCGTTGCCCATAATATAAGCACTGCCACCCTTGGCACCGTACATGAACGTCTGGCCGACATCGCCGAATACAACGAGCTTGCCGTCTTTCATGATCTGACATAACTGATCCTGAGCATTGCCATGAACGTAAATTTCCATGCCGTCAATGCCTGATGCCAGATAATCACCCGATGCTCCGTAAACGTCAATTCTCACATCTTTAGTGGAAGGTCCGAATCCGCAACCGGTAAAACGCTGTCCGCGGTATTTATAGACAATGAAACGCTTCCAGCCGAGCTTGAAAGCTTTTACTATCATTACTGCGTCGCACAGGTCACCTTCCGGTTCAAAATGTTCGGCATCAATCACCAGAATTTTTTCGTTGTTTTTCGGTGCGCGCAGTTGAGCACGACTCTCGAAATTAATACGGCTGAATCGTGAATTGGTGATTTCCGAAATTGACGGTGACGCGTCCAGAATTTCATCAAGATTTAATTTCAAAATATGCAGCAGCGAGCTTCTTTTGATTGAACCGGTATTAAAACGGTGATCGCTTAAAAGCGTCAGCGCATCGATAATAGCCTGTTTGCTGTCATCATTTTTCGCAGCATAACCTTTGATAGTGTCTATACAAAATTTGACCTTATCGGGAGTAAAGCTGAGAATATTTTCCTTGACATAGGCATATAATTTGCCGGTAGTTGCGGAATGATCCTTTTCCTCAAAGAAATTTTTGAGTTTGTCTTCAATCGGCTTGACGTCGGAAGTAATGTCTATTTTTTTTCTAACATCGTACGCGATCTTTTCCGTCGGAGTTTTAATGACATTTCCAAATTTGTCCGTACAAACCAATTTTTTACCGTCCGCTGTGTTTTTCAGACTGAAAATAAAGGACCCGCCGTCGGTATAACTGCCTCCGCGCGCGTTCCAGTATTTGTCGGCAATGGGCCGGAAACGCGCATCTTCACGCTCCAGAGAAATCAACGTTGCGTCGATGGCCTGTTTTTCCGAACAGATCAGACCAATCTGGACGTCACCTTCCTGCAGGGCAAAAACCTGCGGGCGAAGCATGGCGGTGTCTGTAATGCCAATCAGTTGGAACTGGTCATTTTTAACATCATTTCTGGCGATAATGAAGAACCAGGGTCCGTCGGGAGACGCATTCACATGATGAGTTTGAATCGCCTTGTACAAATCCTGTTTCTCTGCGGGCAGCATGTCAAAATCCATTTCGGAAGTAGGCGCCATGGCCTCAATCAAATGCTCCAAAGGATATTTATAAACCCTGCTCCAGAGATCAAGCAGCAGAGCCGCTTCTTCCGTATCGGTCAGAAAGAGAGGATAATAATTACGCTGTTTCAAATATTCGCTAACGGACTGGTAATTGGCAAAGTCACCGTTGTGTACCAGCGCTTCATTAAGCGCGCTGAACGGATGACAACCGCCCGGATGCCAGACACGTCCGCGGGTCGGATAGCGTTGATGAGCAAGCCAAGCATGAGCTTTGAAGTCGTCCAACTTATAGTACTTAACGACATTTTCCGCATATCCGACGATTTTCAGAATCATCATGTTCCTGCCGTGGGACATGACAAAAGCCTTCTTCTCACCAAGCGAGGCATAATAATGCGTGTTAATCTGAAAGCTGTTCTGATAAACAAACTCATCTTCGGCATCGCGTCTGTCCATGGAAGTAAATTTATTTTCGCTGATGAATTTATCGAGAACATCATCTTTGACACGGACAAAATAACGCATGATATCCGGAGGCCGCACGTCCAGGCCGATGCTGCGATAGTCGTCAATCGTTGCGAGCTTTTCCGACTTGTCGATTTTAAAATGCGGTTTGATGTATTTATTTTCAATTTCTTCGCAAGCACTGATATCCAGCAAAGCGATGTGCAGCATGTAATCGTTTTCCAGTACCTCTTTAGAGACGCCCAGTGCCTCGGGTATAAAACCGACAGCACCGATACCGCCGCCTTTGCCATTACCCCGGTTGTGCATCTGCACGGAAGGCTCAAATATATTTTTACCGGTAACAGGAATTGATGAAATGAAACCGGTAACACCGCAGCCACCTTCTTCTTCCGTGTTGGGAAGGAGAGAAGGTACTCTACTGCAAATATCAGCACGTGAATTTAGTATTTTTTCAACATTATCCATCAACATTTAAAACTCCGCTTTATTTACTGTAATCTATATGTTCAAGCAAATCCGTCCGCCCAACGAGTTCCCGGACGCTCTTCATGCCGAACCTGTATAAAATATCGACCAACTGGACATTCCAGGCGTGGTACATATTCGTCAGACGCTGTGTTGCCCATTCTTCATTAAACAAGTCGGCCAGCTCCGAATCGGTGGAGGCAATGCCACGGGCGCAACCGCGTCCCGATTCGCAGTTTCCACATCTTACGCATTCCAAGGCAACCATTTCCGCCGTGCCGATCACCGCGCCGTCGGCACCCAGACAAATAGCCTTTGCCAGATCGTGCGCGGTTCGTATGCCGCCGGATGCAATTAACGTCATCGCATCACGTGCGCCTTCGTCTTTCAAGAAATTGTGTACTTTCGATATGGCGTATTCGATCGGCATAGCAATGTTCTTCTTGGCAATATCCGGCGCCGCACCCGTTCCGCCGTACCCCCCGTCGATATGAATGATATGCGCGCCAGCGTAATAGGAACCGACCGCAACCATATCCACATCGTTGGGCGTTGAAACCTTGACGGATACCAGAGCATGAGGATTCATCTCTTTAATCCAGTCGATGTGCTTTTTGTGATCTTCGATCGAGTACACCGAGTGAAACGGGAAAGGTGAAAACAAAGGAGATCCTTTGACGGCTTCGCGCATACGTGCGACGCTTTCCGTGTTCTTTTCTCCGAGAAGATGACCGCCCAGTCCCGGTTTGGCACCCTGGGCATATTTGAATTCCACTATTTTTACGCGTTGGATGGTTTCTTCGCGCACACCGAACAAACCGGTGGCCACCTGCGTAATGACATGTTCATCATAGGGCTGTAATACTTCCGGATAGCCGCCTTCCCCCGTGCAGGTAAATGTGTTCCAGTTTGTCGCGTTGTGTGCTTTTCCCACCATGGTCGACAGGCTAACTGATCCGAAAGACATGCCGCCGCCGTACACCGGCGTGGAAATAACAATATCGGCACGTCCGTCATTTCTGCGGTTCAGGGGAATTTCCGTGGAAATCTCATATTTATCTATTTTGGGCCTGGTCGACGGGAACTTTAATCGTAACTTATCAAAGCCGCCTCCGGAATTTCCGATGTTGTATTCAAGGTCGGTGCGCTCCGGAGGATAGCCTGTCTCCGCCATGATCCAGGTGCCGGTAATCATGTCGGCTGTCCACCGGTAATCGCCCAATGTTTCATACATCGGATTCAGTGAGATGTTCAGCGCATTGCGGGGACATTTCTTGACACAGAAAAAGTCGTTGTTTTCGCATTCAAAACCGATGCATTTGTAATCGATCGGCACGCTCATTTTGTTGTGCCCTTCCTGTCGTTCATGAACGCCGTAAGGACATGACTTGGCGCAGGTTCCGCAATTAATGCAGGCGCTGGAGCGAGTGACCTTGTACTTGGGCACCTGATGTTTGAAGCGCGAAGGTCTTTTTATAATTTTTACAGTTGATGGTTTCATAGGCTTGCTGCTTCTCTTTTTTTAAATATTTTTCCAAAAGTGTCGTTGTCAATTTCTTCAAAAAATATAGCCCGGCCGGTTTCACCGCGCAGACGTCTTGCTTCCCTGATGCCCATGGCTCCCATGACTTCCAGAAGTTGGGAATGCCACGCACCCATGAGATTGATGATTCTCTGAGTAATGGTGCGTACCGTAACTTTATCCAGCCCCTCGGGAATGACAATAAATTTCTTAGGCTGTTCATAGACTCTGGCACCCAGAGCGATCATTAACGGCAAATCGATGGCCGTCAGATCAGCGCCGCAGATCATGGCCTTGGGAACGTGTTCGGCCATGGCAATACCGCCGGAGAAAATAATCGTGACTTCATCTCGGATTCTTTCATCCACCAGTTTCAGATGAATCGCCCGGATGATATCTTTTCCCAGACGACGATTTTCGCTGCCGGAATCATCTATCTCCACGCAGCGGTAATCGGCCACAACATGAATAATTTCTGCGCCGTTATGAGTCAGTTTCGAAACGATACTCTCCACATTTTTCATGGCCGGAACGCGGATGATTGTGAGCACGTTGTTTATTTTTTTTGCCTTGTTCTTCAGTTCAGACAGGGAACTCAGCATTTTTTCAGTATATTCAAAAGCCACGATTTTCGCGTTTTTAATCGTTCCCTGATGCTTATCAATTTCTTCTGAAGAAATCAGGGGAATGATATTTTTGACATATTTTTTCATATCCGAACTGATTTCATTGGCAGGCAGAACAATGCAGGTGTTGAGCTCTGCGGCAGCCCGTACCATCGCCATCTTAATATTCGCGCTCACGTTGCCTGCCGGAATATCAAAAATAATGGGGATGGGGACATCCACCGTATCATGTATCTTGGATAGCAATTTGCCTTTTTCATCGAACGTCAGATGATTGAGCTTTCTTCCCAGTTCCACGGATGTGTTGATGTATTCACGTCCATGAATTCCGTCACGGGTCGGACGAACGATTTCCGACATATCCGTCCACATGCTGTCAAAATTCGGTCCGGTGAACGGTCCGCGATAGCCTGCTCCGGTTACCGGTACTTTGCCGTCCTCGGCCTGTTTCCACAACGTGATAAACATATCCGGTTTCCAGTACGTGCCGCCAATGTTCAGAAAATCTTTTTCCAGAGATTTTTCCAGCGCGCCACGCGGACATTCCTGAATGCACCGGAAACAGTTTCGGCAAACAACGGTGTTGGGAACAGCCATCTTACGAGGATCACCTTTTCCACGTTTGTGCGCCTCATAAATGCACACCTTGGTACATCGGCCGCAGTTAATGCAGTTTTCTCCACGCTCAATCCTGAACTTAAATAAGTAATCCAGATTAAGCGGCGTTACTTTTGAGTGAATGTGATATTTTTTCGGCATAGTTCTAAATTATCTCTCTGTAGTTTATAGGCTGAAGACTGAAGTTTTTAAACTAAGAATTGCTATGTTTCTAATAACCCTCGGTCTTAATACCTTTATTGGTTCAGTTATTACGATCCACCATTTCCCAGTATTCCTTGCTGTCGTCAACCTTTTTTAGAAAGTCGCTGATCTTATCTTCGGGACGGCCAAATTTTACCTCGACTCTCTTTTCCAGTGCATCCCAAAGATTCATGAGTTCCAGATTGGTCTGGCATATTTCTTCACACCCCTTGCAATGCATGCACATAAAGACTTTTTCAGCTTCTTCCCGGCTTAAAGGACGGCCTTCAATGATTTTCTTCGCCAGAGCGATTTTGCCTTTGGCTGTGACCTCTTCATCCTTCGTCACCAGATAAGCCGGGCATACCGCGATGCAGTTTCCGCATTTGGCACAGGCGTGAGTGGTCAGTTCAAAATCGAGATTGTCAACTTTCTCTTCTTTCCCCAAAAACATAGTCGCAATTTTTCCAACAACGGGTGAGAGCAGAATCAACAGGTTGATGGAAAAACTGAAAATTGCCGGTTTGAAAACGAGAGCCGGAATATTGCAGAAATTTGATTTTATTTCAAAAAACTTGCCCGGATTCATAATATTGTTCGGATCGACCTTTGCCTTAAAGGCCAGCAGATCCCGTTTCTTTTCGGCGCTGTAAAGATGATTGATAAAAGCGCCGTTCCAGATACCCAATCCATAGGGCTCGGCACCCATCGAAACCGCCGTCTGGGTGAGCATTTGCTGCAGGGGCAGGGCAATATAATATCTCTTTTTCCTGGAATCGCAAAGGAAGTTGGCCATGATCAGAGCCATCTTTTCATCAATGATGTACGAATCGATGAATATTTCCACGCCGAAATTTGCGCCCAGTTTCTTTGCTTTGGCAATGAAATCGGCCGCGGCGTTAATGGGAATAATGCTTTCACTGGCCAGAATGGTCGGCCCCAGCCGTTTTGCTTTCATGCCGAACAGTCGTTCGTTCCACAAATAACTGGCCACGTAACGGGGTGCCTCCTCGGGATTGCCGGTCTGGGAGATTGCTTTTAAAAACTTTTCATCATCTTCCGGAGAACTGAACTCGAACAAAACACCGGCGCTTTTCTTGAACTCATGGGAATGCATCAAATCATTGATGTCGTTGAGATGATTTTCATCCAGAAAGCGGATGACATTGGGTTTGGTGTTTTGCGCCTCCTGGCTCTGAACGAATTTCTCGATAAATTCGAAAGCATTTCTGTCGGAGGAGAAATAAAACAAATGAGGATAGGAGGCCTGGGGGACATCGCGTAACTTGAGATTGACCTCGACGATAATTCCGAATTCTCCCTCCGTGGAAACGAAATACGAAAAATCAGGATCGGTCGGTGTAATTTTTTTTAATTCACCGGACGGGGTCAAAACCGTCATGGAGACGATCTGGTTGACCAGATGACCGTAACGGAAACTGTTGATTCCGTAACCGCCTGTCGCCAGCCAGCCGCCGACCGTGGAAAATTTGCTGGAAGGATACGTCATTAAACATAAGCCTTCTTTTTTGGCCAGAACGTCAATGTCGCTCCATCGGGCTCCCGCTTCCACCGTCACCGTTTTTTGTGCCTTGTTGAAAAAAAGGATTCTTCTGAAAGGAGATAAATCAATCACAATACCGGCGTTGGTCGGAATAACTCCACCAAAGCCCCATGATGCCGCCCCTCGAGGGATGACCGGCACTTTTTTATCATTGGCAAAGGCCAGAACCTGTTTGATTTCGTCGACATTTTTAGGCTGGATAACAAAATCAGGTTGTATCTTGAAAAAAGTCTTGGTCATGATCGTAGGAACATCGCCTATATCATGGCTGTAGGTTTCTTTTTCCTCTTCCTTGTCGATAATTTTAATATCGCCCGCTATTTTTTTGAATTCTTCTGCCACATTCATTTTTTTATTGTCTCTTCCATAACTTGATTATAAATGATGTTCATATAATTAATAACAGCTAGTTTTGTTTAGCAAAATAAATGCCAGCTAATCACTTGAAATTAAAATATGCGCTCAATATTGAACAACAAAGCGAATTATTTTGTATAAAGTTTAGTTCAAAAAGAATAATTTGAGAAAATTATCATAACGAGGTTGCAATATTGTCATTTTACCTGCATTCATGGCACAAAAATGTTCAATTTCTGTTTAAATCGGTAATTATCTATAGTAAATATTGATCATTATCAATATTTTTATTCTATATTGTTCCGCTTAATGATTTTCGGAGAAATGGGTAACCGGACATTTACAAATTAACTGAATTACTTTCCTTCTAACTTTCTGGCGTCAAAATAGAGCCAATATATAAAATTTAAACGACTTTATGAAACAATATATCACCAATATTAAGGTAGACTAATAAACGTGAATTGTTATAATGTTAAAGCAGACTTAATGTATGGCATATTTTTCGCACTTAATCCATCCGATGAATGGCTATACTTATTCTATAGTAAATTCATTTGGAAAGATTAATGAAAGATCTCATTGGTAAATTCAGGGAATATTAAAATAAATGGAGGAGATATGAAAAAGTCAAAACCGGTAATCGCATCGGAAAGGAGTTACATCATAGAAAAGGAAAAATTTGTTCCGGTCTCACAGTATTTCGGTGAGGATACCTTTAATCGCAAGGCGATGAAGGAAAAACTTCCGAAAGAGGCGTTCAAAAAATTAATGGACGCCATAGAAGAAGGTAAAACCATCGACGCAAAGACCGCCGACATCGTGGCCGAAGCCATGAAAAAATGGGCGCTGGAAAAAGGTGCCACGCACTTCGCCCATTGGTTCCAGCCGATGACAGGCATCACGGCCGAAAAGCATGATGCTTTTGTCGATCCCTGCGGCGATGGACAGGTCATGGAAAAGTTTTCCGGCAAACAGCTTGTTCAGGGCGAGCCCGATGCTTCGAGTTTTCCGTCCGGCGGTATTCGCGCCACGTTTGAAGCCCGCGGCTACACCGCCTGGGATATGTCCTCACCGGCTTTCATCAAACGAAACGGCATTTCCACCACGCTCTGTATTCCGACCGCTTTCATTTCCTATTATGGTCAGGCACTGGATAAAAAGACACCCTTACTACGTTCGATACGCGCATTAAGCAAAAGTGCTGTGAATATGTTGAAGGTGCTGGGTGTCAAGAATGTTAAAAAAGTTTATTCCAATCTCGGTCCGGAACAGGAATATTTCCTGATTGATATGGATTATTTCTTCAAACGTCAGGATCTGGTGCTGGGCGGAAGAACCGTTGTCGGAGCTCCTCCCGCCAAAGGTCAGGAACTGGAAGATCAATATTTTGGCAGCATCAAGGAAAGGGTATCTTCTTATATGCACGACGTGGAAGAGGAACTCTTCAAGCTGGGCATTCCGGCCAAGACCCGCCACAATGAAGTCGCGCCGAGCCAGTTTGAAATTGCGCCGGTTTATGAAGAAGCCAACATCGCCGTAGATCATAACCAAATGGTCATGGACACTCTTAAATCTGTTGCCAAAAAGCATCGTTTGGCCGCATTGCTGCATGAAAAACCTTTTGCCAGAATCAACGGTTCCGGCAAGCACGTCAACTGGTCCATGTCCGACAACAACGGCAACAATCTGCTCAATCCCGGCAAGACACCGCATGATAACATCCAGTTCCTGGTATTCCTAATTGCCACGATTCGCGCCGTTTATAAACATGCGGATATTCTGCGCGCCGCTGTTGCCTCGTACGGCAATGATCACCGGCTGGGTGCAAACGAGGCGCCGCCCGCGATTATCTCCGTATTTTTGGGCGATCAACTCACACAGATTTTGGAAAATATTCAGAAGGGAACGGTCACGAAGGCAACCAACGCGGAGCTTATTGATCTGGGTATTTCTGCTCTTCCAACTCTCAACAAGGACAATACCGACCGCAACCGGACGTCGCCTTTTGCGTTTACCGGCAACAAATTCGAATTCCGCGCCGTGGGTTCAGCGCAGAACATCGCCTCCCCGGCTCTGGTCATTAACACAATCGTCGCGGAAAGTCTTGATGAACTGGCGGAAAAAATAAAAGCCAAAGATTCAAAAAACATCAATCAGGCCGTTCTGGAAGTATTAAAGAATGAAATCACGTATATCAAACCGGTTCTATTCAACGGCGACAACTACAGCAAGGAATGGGAAGCCGAAGCGGCAAGAAGAGGTTTACCCAATGAAAAAACTTCTCCTACGGCATTAAAAGCCCTGATTACAAAAAAGGCCCTGAATCTTTTCGAAAAATATGAAGTGCTTTCCAATCTGGAACTCAAATCGCGACAGTTGATTCATATCGAACGCTACATTAAGGATTTGGAAATCGAAGTAAAATGCCTCAACTCAATTTGTTTGAGCCAGATTATTCCGGCAGCGGTGTTTTATCAGAAAAAGCTGGCTGATGCCATTAACAGCAGCAAGGAAGCGCTGGGTAATGCAGCCGTTGTTTCGGCAGAGATTGAAGTGCTCAAGAAAATCATTGATCTGATTAACAGCATTCATGCGACGAACAAAGAGATCCAAGTGAAGGTGGAAGCAGCCAACGCACTGCATGATGAGCAGAAGAAGGCGGAAATGTTAAGTTCCAAGGTCAAACCGATGATGGAGGAATTACGCGAATATGTGGATGCCCTGGAGAACCTGGTAGATGATGATGTATGGCCGCTGCCGAAGTTCTGGGAGATGTTGTTTATTAATTGATAAGCTCGTTGAGCGGGGAATGGCCAACCATTCCCCGTTTCTTTAAATAATTGACGAAACGATGAAAAAAGGATAGACACGCCGCAGTTTTAAAACTAAATTTCAGGTAATTTTCCATGTCCGTCCAGTATCACTCATTTTTTTGCTTCACATGTATCAAGAGTTTCCGTGTGATATTTTTTGGGGGACCATAAATTAATGCCGCTTTTGAATCAAAGAAACAAAGCCTTGCTGGTGCTGGAAGACGGCAG
>ERZ1645192.1224-NODE-1224-length-21569-cov-10.061634_pt1 | contig 21569 bp, 16 predicted proteins | sample MGYA00575354_ERZ1645192 | MGnify/ENA primary metagenome ERZ1645192 (study PRJEB40844, sample SAMN11349763) | freshwater sediment metagenome | isolation source: river sediment | host: Sediment | place: India: Faizupur Khadar , New Delhi | collected 2017-02-21 ... | reverse complement strand
ACGCGGGGCGTATTCATAGGTTTGGAAAGACGGGCTATAACTGTCGTCGGTCGAAAAGGATTTGAGGCGCAAACGCCCGAACACGTCGTATTGGTTCGAAACGGTCGTCACTTTCATGTCGTTCCACAAAGAGGTGATCGTGGCTTGGGAAAGATAGGCGTTCCGCCAGCAAAGCATCTCGATCTGGCCGTACAAGGGATCATAGACCGTGACGTATCCGCCAAGGCCATCCGGTTCCTGACGTCCGAACCGCGTCCTACCGATAGAGGTCACCATGCTTCCAAACGACTGGGAAAAGGTGACCATGGTCGTGAATACATAGGGATCATTGGGGTCTTCAAACCTACCTACCACGAGCCGAAGTTGATATTGATAGGAAGGCACCGAGTCGCTGATGATCGTCCGGCTCCACGTGAACCCGATGGGGGTCCAGATTCCATTATCAAGAGGGATTCCGGTCGCAATAGTGGTTCCCTGAATCTCAATCGACAGCGTGGAGCGAGAGGTACTGGTCGTATGGTTCAATTGGCGATACAGCCCCATTTTACGCCCGCTTGCGTCGATATTCTGGAAAAGGTATTGCTTGACGCCTTCGCCTGAAACACAGACTTTCATGCCGATAAAGCCGCTTTCTTGGGCGCTGAAATCGTAAGCAAGTTCTGAGCCGTCGGCCACATAGGCATACCGGCGGATACTCTGATTGTAATCGAATGTACTGTCACGATCGAAATCGGTCGTTCTTCGGAGGGTCATATACTTGGGGGCTTTTCCCTTGAAACTGAGTAAATTGCTGTTCAACGGAACGATTTGGTAGTCATTCAGGAACGCTTGGTTTCGGGAGTAAAGGTTTAGGCCTCCCGCATGGACCGTGTCGTACAGCGGATTGACGAAGGAATTCTGGATGAGGTATTCCTTGGTCCATTGATAGAAGGAATCAATCTCATAGGGAAAAGGATTCCCTGTGTCGGAGCTCAAGATGGCGGTCACTTTCCCAATCATTTTGAACAGTTGGGAAGATCCGTCATAGAAACATCCGATAAATAAACGGGCAAGAGGGTTTCCGTTATCGACGTAATAACGGGGATTCACTTTTTCATATGCTTTTTTCTCGTTATTCAGCCATAAACGATACCTGCACTTATTCAGGTCACCGGTACCTTGGCTGTTGGACCATGTGAGGGCGAAAAAGTTCCATTGGTTCGCGATAAACGCGGTGTCGGTGACTAAAACCCCTGTGTGGATTGTCCCGTCGTTTTCTTTGAGTTCCAGATTCAGTTTCCCCGTGGCGGTAAAGAAAACCCGGATGAAGGCTCCGCTGGGGGCTATCGTCGAAAACAACGTCTTGTCTGCGAAAGGCCCTTCTACTTTAAACCAGAAGGCGATGCTCGCATTGGGGCCACCACTCGCATAGGCATGGACGTCGTAAGCCAAACGTCCGTTTTGCGCGGTGAACGTGATGCAAGGAATAAGGTTATACAGCTCAGCGACAAGGCCGGCGCTGACGGAGGGCGAAAGCGAGGTTGGTGTTCCGGCGGAAGACATACCCAGGAGGTCAAGGCTTCGAACATCGGTATATTGTTGGGTTTCCTCATCAAAGACGAATTGATTCATGAAACCCGTCAAATAACGGGCGCTTCTTTGGAATTTCGCGTAAACGGCCTGCGTGTTCATGCCATCCGAGCGATATGCCGGATCAATGGCGACGTATTCGTTGACTCCTTGAAGCGAATATTTCCTTTGGATAGGCGTTCCTTGGATGTCGTAGGCATAGTCGACGCCATCTCCAATATCGTCATTCATCGAAGAAAGCTGACCTGCGGCGTTATATGAGAATTCCGTTTGAATGGTCAAGTCGGATAATATCGTTTCGGACCTGATAATTCTTCCAAGATTATCATAGTCAAAACCGTACTTTTTAGTCGGGGTAGCTCCACCAGGGGCGATATAGTTCACCGCAGTAATTTGATCGATCGAATTGTAGGTGAATGTATAGGCACCGCCAGATGCCCCATAGGTAACTTTGGTGATGTTTCCCGTTTGCTCAAGGGCCGGATATTCTTGATTCTGGTACTCGTAGGTAAACAACTTGTTTGTGGCTAGCGTTTCGGTCGGCCCAACGCAAAGATCGACGACTCGGTTCCAGTTGTTATAAGTGAATTTATAGACATCGTTTTTGGGGGTTGTGATGGTTTTCAACCTTTGATTTAAGTCATAACTGTAGGTTGCGCTTATTGAACTTCCGCTTTTTGACATCACGGAAGAAAGGTAATTGCTATAAGCATTGTAGGTATAACCTAAAACCGTTCCGTTTGGCGATGTTGCATTTGAGAGTTGGCCCATGGTTTCGTCAAAAACAAACGTTGTGGTTGCCCCAGAATCATCTGATTTTGCTAAAGGATATCCGCTTGCTGAATAAGACTGCGAAGTTTTCATTGCCTCAGATCCAGAATAAACCACTGTTTCGGTGGGCTGATTGTTGGCATCGTAAGAGTAAGTGGTGTTAACATCATATGCGGTTTTTACTTTTGTCACGTTTCCGCGGGAATCATACTCGAAATCAAAAAGTGTGGAGGTTGGGGATAACGTTTGCGAGGGAAGGTTGCTGGGTGTGCTTGATGAACTCGTATACTCCGTGTTCGTGGTCGATTTTTGTGAAACGTTCGTCACAACATTTCCTGCGCTGTCATATTGGTTTTTGCTTCCCATCGGGGAACGAATCACCTGAATAGCGTCAAACGCATAGGTGCTGTTGAGAGATACGGTCAAAGTGACGACGAGCGTGTCGTAACTTTTTTCCGGAGTGGCGCTGACAGCCAATAATTCCCAAGGTGCGTTAGCGATGTTGTACTTCGTGAAATTGATGGTCCCAGTTGCTACCGGCGAGGTTCCGCGCAAAAGCTGTACCCTTGCGGTCGCAAGAGTGTCTGCGGACGCGCTCCCGCAAACCATCTCGTGCCCCCAAATTGAAAGGGTGACATCGTCAAAAGCAATCCCGGAACAAGAAACCGTTTGAGTGACCACAACGTTCTCGTCATTGGTTGATGTCATTGCCAAGGTCTTGTCTCCCAGGATGTCATGAAAAAGATTGGAGGCGTCAGTGATGACCGTAGCAGTTCCTGACCCGGAGGTGACCCAATAGTCGAGGTTTGTGCTGAAATAGCCATTCGTTATCAAATTGTGACTTGCGGTGTCAGCAGGGTTGTTACTAATAACATTTGTTTTGCTGATGAACTCAATGGTTCCATCGGTTGGGTCGTAATCAAAGCGATATGCAACCGCCCGAGCCTGGTAATCGATGTCATACAAAGGAAGTTGATAAGGATCGAAGTAATAGTAGGTTTTCCGGTCTTGGATGTCGGTCGCCGTCGAATAATTTTCAAAGTACACAAGCGTGATTCCCGTTCCGCCGGTCAAGGCATCGGTCATGCCATCCTTGAAATAAGTGACGCGGTTCCCACTCATGGAATAGTGAACTCTGTATCCGGAAAGATTATCAAGCGCTTTTACAAGAAGCCCTCCTAATTCGTAAGAGGTTGTGAATAAAGTCGTTGTTCCTTTCACGTAGGTCAAGGTTGAGATAAAATCGTTGGTATACGACAAAAGGATTGAAAAATACATAGAATTCTCATGGAAAAAATTGATCCGTGACACTCGATTTCCATTCCAGACAAACGTGGCGGCATCACCTTTCAGGTTGCTCACTTGGATAAGTTGGTTTTCATCAATCGAAAGAGAGTAGTGCATGCCATTGCTCATCGTTATGTCGCTTGGATAGTTTTGATTATTAACAAACACCCAAAAGTTTCCGAATTTATCGTAGTAATACAAAGTTGAAAACCGCAGCAAATCCAATTCGAAAATTGCCTTGATCGTACAATGAATCAGTTTACACTCAAAAACATTGTAGCCCGATTCCTCTCCGGTTTTCGTGAACAGGTCGATGGATCCATCACTATTCATGACTTCAATCGACAAGTAATCGCTCGCAATGTTGAATTGTTTGGAAAGATTGAACATGCATCCTTTTCCAAACGCTGTAACGTTTGTACAATCGGCATGGCTGTATATGAGTGATAACTCGATCGGATTCAAACCAGAAGTTTTATATATTGGTATGACAAGATGGAGGTTCGCGTTCGTTGGGTTGACGTTGATGAATGCTTGCCCTGCGTTACCGATATCCTGTCTCAATAACTTGCAATACGACCTTAACCCTTGATTCATAATTTTATCCCCCTAAAATACTTTGATGTATTTTTGAAAACCCACAAGCAACTTTTCTTCGATGTATCCGTTTATTTCCTGAACATCTACAAAGCGATTGAAGATGCTGAAAAGATATTCTTTCAGCCCTTCGGCGTATCCCGTTTTTTCCTCGTAGCTGAGGTCATCCTCGAAAACCACTCCTAAATCGATGTCACTATCGAATGTTTGAGTTTTCTTGGCGAAAGACCCGAAAAGAATCACGCTCTGAACTTTGTACAGTAAAGATATCTGAGAGCGGTTTGTCCTGATTTTTTCGATGATTTCCTGGGTGGACAACGATACAAGGTTTTTGTAATAGGCTTTGCTCTGGGTTCGCTCATGAGTGAGTTTGTCCAAGAGAAAAGCAACCGCTGGCATAAGGTCGCCATTCATATATTCAAGCTTAATCTTTTCGTATTGATCAAAATCATGGGCAAAAAAACGGATGGGGATCAATTTGTTTTTAATCAAAAGGTAATTGAGGATTAGGAAAGCACTCCCGGTTCTATATGTATCATCATATTCTTCAAGAGCGGAATAGACTTTGAAATGAGTTTGCAAAATCCTTTGGAGCATGGGAAGGCTATCAAAATCATAATAGGATGATTGGATTGCCGAAATCCGATAGTCCTCGAGTTCTTTTCCCATGAGAATGAAGAAAAAGCGTTGGAGAAGGTTTTTAGAAAAAACCATATTCGCATTGTTGATTAAATAGGAATAAGAATCAAAAAAGAATTTTACTTTATACTCGGTATCCGAAACGATCTCTTTGGTTCCATTGATGACTGTTTTAAAATCATCGTGCCCAATATCAAGGCCCAAATGTTCAATCAACCTTCGGATGAAACTAGCGCTGTTCTTTCGAACGACAAGCTCATCCTCTTTAAATTTGTTTACGAGATTATGATAATCGGTTTTTTCCACTACTTATATGATAGCCCGAAGGCTTAACCGTTTATTATTAAGTTTTTATTACTTTGGTGTTTTTTAAGACAAATTGCCTAAACTGTCCAAAAATAAAAGGTGGATTTTTGTGCTTTTCCCTTGTTCGAAGACGAAACAAACAAAAAATAAACTACTTAAGCAGATATTGATAAAGGGTCTGATACGCTTGCGCCGATTTCTTCCAGGCGTTATCGGTCTTCATGGCGTGTTGGATGAGCAGGTCCATGACCGCGGCCTTCCGGTAATTGGTCAATGCCCACCGCACCGTGTTTTCGATGGCCTGGGTTTCATAGGCATAGAAGCCAAAACCGTTCGCCTTATCGAGGTTATGATCCATGAACGGAATGACGGTGTCTTTGAGTCCTCCGGTCAAACGGACTAACGGAAGCGTGCCATAACGAAGGGCGATCATTTGGGCGATGCCGCAGGGTTCAAATAAGGAAGGCATCAATAAGAAATCGCTGGCGGCGTAAATCTTATGGGCAAGGGTATCGTTATAGCCGATGTAGACCGCCATTTTGTCGGGATACATGGCGCGCAGTTTTTCCATTTCTTGCTCGTAGACATATTCGCCCGAACCCAAAACGACCAGGGACGCGCCGACTTTCAGCAGTTCATGGGCCGCGGCGATGATGAGGTCCATGCCTTTTTGCCACGTCAATCGGGTGACGATGCCAAAGAGGGCTTGCCCTTCATCCGCTAAATGGAGTTCTTTGAAAAGAGCGGATTTATTCAGCGGTTTTTGCTTGGCGTAAGTTTCCACATCAAAGGTGTAAGGAATCTTGGCGTCTTTGGCGGGATTCCATTCGGTGTAATCGATGCCGTTGAGAATGCCTTGGAAGTCGTTTTTCCGCCAAATGATGACATCGTTAAGCCCTTGGCCGCCTTCGGGAGACAAAAGTTCTTCGGCATGCGTGGGCGAAACGGTCGTCACTTTGTCGCTATAAACCAGGGCGGCTTTCAGTGACGAGCAGGTGCCTTTGAAACGCACTTGACCTTCGTGGAATAAGGATTCGGGAAGGTTATAGAAATCCCCTAATAGGGCGGGATCGAATAGCCCTTGGAATGCGGGGTTATGGATGGTCGTGACAAAGCGGATATTGCGGTAGAACGGATCGTTGGTATTTTGCTCTTTGATGAGCACGGGAAGCATGCCTACTTGCCAGTCGTGAAGGTGAATCACATCGGGGCAAAAATCCAAAACGCGAAGCATGTTCCGTATGGCTTGGGTGAAGAAGGCAAAACGTTCGGTATCATCGAAATAACCGTAAAGTCCCGGACGCGAGAAATAATAATCGTTGGCGATGAGGTAATAGGTAATCCCATCGATCACGGTTTGATAGATATCGGCCTTCTGTTTCCGCCACGACATATAGACATCGACGCTGGCAATCCAGGTGGTTTTTTCGTGCCGTTTTTTGATGTCCATATAAAAGGGCATCGCGATGGCCACGTTATCGCCCAACACGGTGAGTTCGCGCGACAAGGAATAGACGACGTCGGCAAGACCTCCGGTTTTGGCAAGCGGGTTGGCTTCGCTGGCGGCCATGAGGATTTTCATTAGATGACATCTCCTTGCTTGATGTAGACGGGATATCCGTCCGTGCTATTGATTTCACGGGCGTGGATGATGTGCGCGTACTTATCCACCACCACGGAATCGAGATGGACGCCCGAACCGATGACGGTATCGGTGAGGATGATCGAGTTCTTGATGGACGCTCCTTCGGCGACGGTCACATACCGGCTGAGGATCGAACGTTCGACTTTGCCGTTGACGTTGGCGCCGTTGGCGATGAAGGAATCGGTGACTTCGGCGGAAGGGCCGTATTTGGAAGGCGGAGTGTCGTGGGTGACGGTGTAAATCGGCCATTCGGGTTTGAAGAGTTGCTTACGGACGGTGTAATCCAACAGTTCAAGCGAATATTCGACGTAGTGCGGAAGGCTGTCGAAACAACGGGCATAACCGACATATTCATAAGCATTGACGGTTTCGGTTTTGCCGCAGCAGAAGGCAATGATGTCATTGAGCGAGAAGAAGGAACTGGTGGCGGAGGCTTTGCTCATCAATTCAGCAAGTTTGGGGCGGTTGATGATGTACGTTTCCAGCGAAATATCGGCTTCATCTTGGGTGCCTTTGTTTTCGCGGATGTAGACGATTTCACCTTGCGGGGAAACCTTCACGAAATCACTGCCGATGAAGTTGGTTTTCCCGTTTTTGATGTGGGTATAAACCATGGTGATTTCGGCGTTTTTGGCAATGTGCGCTTTGAGCACTTCGCGGTAGTCGATGGACATCACGATGTGAGCGGGAGCGATGACGAAATAATCCGGCATGCTGGTAAAGAACATCCAGTCGTTGGCGCGGATGTTGTTGATGTCGTGATTGTAACGTGGGTTGTTCGCCATTTTTTCGTTGTACATGATGGCTTCATAACCGAGTTTGGTGTTGGCGTTCCAGACGTTGGCGGAACCTAAGTGTTTCAAGATGGAACGCGGACCGTTTTTGACGAGGATGCCGACTTCGTCGATTTCGGAGTTGGAGAAGTTCGAAAGCGTGAAGTCGATAAAGGCGTAGCGGCCGAGGAAGGACGTGGACGCCAGCGGACGCGAAGCGGTCAATTCTCCGAGTTCGGGCGAGTGATGTAAGTTACATAATCCCATGACTTTGTACATAAGGGCCTCCTACTTCGTGACCAAGGCAATCTTATCGCCCTGGACATTGACTTGGCGTCCGTCTTCGATGACGGTTCCGCCGGCAACGATGGCGTGATCGACCACCGCATTCTTGCCGATGATGGCACCGGGCATGATGACCGAGTGGGTCACCACCGCGCCTTCATCGATGAGCACTTCGTTGAAAATGACGCAGCGGTTGATTTTGCCTAAAACAATCGCGCCTTGGTTGACGATGGAATCGGTGACACACGCGGTTTTACCGACATATTGCGGGACTGAGTGCGTATCTTCGGAGAAGGTTTTCGCGCCGGTCCGCATGTTGTAGATTTCGACATCGTTGGCTTTTTCGAGCATATCCATATTGGCTTGCCACAAAGACTCGATCGTGCCGACGTCTTTCCAGTAGCCTTTGAATTGGAACGCTAACAGTTTCTTTTGGTCATTGAGCATCGTGGGAATGATGTTTTTCCCGAAGTCATGCTCGCTGGTTTCGTCTTTGGCATCCGCGACCAAATAATGCTTCAAATCGCGGTAATTGAAAATGTAAATACCCATGGACGCTAACGTCGATTTGGGTTTCTTGGGTTTTTCTTCGAATTCATAAATGCTCATGTCGTCTTTGACGTTCATGATGCCAAAGCGGCTGGCTTCGGCAAGACTTACTTTGAGGACGGCGATGGTCAAATTGGCTTTGGCGCATTTGTGCGCTTCGAGCATTTCGCGGTAATCCATTTTATAGACGTGATCGCCCGATAAAATCAAAACATATTCGGGATCGAGCGAATCCAAGAAATCCAGGTTTTGATAGATGGCATCGGCGGTTCCGCGATACCAAGCCGCGCCGGCTTCGGTTTGTCTGGGCGGTAAGGATGCGGTGAGTGAACGGACGCCGTTCAGACCCCATTTCTCGCCGTTACCGACATAGGTATTGAGGAAAACCGATTCGTATTGCGTCAAAACACCGACCGTGTCGATGCGGGAATTGGCGCAGTTGGAAAGGGGGAAGTCGATGATTCGGTATTTGCCACCGAAACTGACCGCCGGTTTGGCGTTCTTCTTGGTGAGGTCCTCAAGCCTCGTGCCTTTGCCTCCGGCTAATAACATTGCCACCATTTCTTTTGCCATATATGCCTCCTATGGTTTATTGTTCGTGGGCCGTCTTGGTGACGATACCCACCACTGTTTGAATCATGGAACGAACCGCCAGATGATGGGCGAAGCTCGTTTCGTCGAGTCGAGCGTACAAGTTGGAACCTTTTTCGAAACTGAGCCCGTCAATCATTAACGTGACATCCTTCTCGTTACGGGTTAAACAGAAGTGATATTGCGCATATCCCGAGAGGATCGACGCAAAGCTTTTGCGGGTCGCATCGAAGAAGCCTTCGCTGCCCATCGTTTGGTTGGAAAAACCGACGAATTGGGCGAGCTCGGGAACGTTTTCGGGATAATAGGTTTTGATCGGTTTGTCGGCGTTGAGATGCGGCATTACGCGGATATCGTTGCGAAGTTGGAACAAGTAATCTTCCTTGGGCTCGCATGTTGTTTGGATGATTAAGGCTTTTTCTTTGTTGCCGTAGACAACGCTATAGAGGTAGACGTAATCATCGATGCAGGTGACTTCCATCTTTTTGATTTTGGTGACGTTGGGTAAACGGAGATATTGGTCAAGTCCCAGCGATGCTTTATCTGCGTCGCTGACGGTTTCGCCGAATTTAAGGAATAATCCGGATTGGTTTTCGATGCGTTCTTCGATGGCTTCGATAAAACTCTCGTTGAGTTTGAGGTAGGACAGGTAATGGACGAGCCCCACGCCGAGGAATAAGGTCAAGAAGAACATGACAAAAGTCAGCACTTCCACCCACACCGCATCGCTCATCGGAATGACGCCAAAATGCGTCAAATTCAGGAAAATAATGAACGACAAAAGTATGGTTAAAGCGACGATCAGGTCCCGGCGCCAAATGGTGTCCATGGCTTGGCGTCTGCGGGATCGTAAATTTTTCACGACGAGCGCAGCATCTTCCATAACTAAGCCTCTTCCTTTTATATTAACATACCAAAAGAAAACCGATGAAGGAAATTCATCGGTTGTTCCGTTAGTTTTTGATTTTGCCTTCTTCGGCGTAAAGATGGACCCGCGAGGCATTGCGGTCGTGCAGCACGACAAGCGTTTCGTCGGCGAGTTCGGAGATATCGGCCACTTTGTCGCTCGGGGCGGATAAGATGGCTTGAAGCCCGAATTTACGAAGTAAACGCACAGATTCTTTAATTCTTCCGCGGTCCATTTTGCTGAACGCTTCATCAAAGATGATGAGGCGGATGCAGTTGGCCCATTCGCCTTTTTCATTGACGCGGTAGAGTTGCGCAAAGGACGCCAGTACGGCAATGTAGAACGGGGTTTGCGTTTCACCGCCGGATTTCTTTTTGATCATCTTGCTGAGGCGTTGTTCGACACCTTCGCGGTCGCGGACGATGAGGTCGAAATCGAGGTAGTTGCGGTAGTCGGTGAACTTAGCGACGTTGGCCAAGACCGCACTGCCTTTATCGGCTTCTCCGACATCGACGATTTGACGGAATAAGTCATTCATCACGGCTTCGTATTTTTCGATGAAGGCGGAGTCGTCTTCACCCATTTGTAAGAGCAGGTCATCTTTAATCATATCGTAGTAGCGGCGATACACCACACTCGGCTTGACCGTGAATTGGTACGAGTCGTTACCGAAGGTGGAAGCGCTGAGAGCTTCGTTGAGGTTGGCGATTTGATCTTCGGCGTCTTCGATCGAGGCGCGCAGTTTGGCGATGAAATCGTCTTTGAATTGTTTGGTCGCTTTAGCGTAGGCATCGGCGATTTTCACGCGGTAATCGGGGAGTTTGACATCGCGCATATCCTTGAGTTCATCGTCGAAAACCTTGTTGTCTTTGGCTTCGGCGTCATAGGACAAGTGATAGTCGCGGATGTATTCTTTGCGGACTTTCGTGACTTGACCCAAGAGGTTGGCCACCAGGTATTGGGCGTGACCGAATTTGACGTTGTATTCGGTGACGATTTCCAGGGCGGTTTTGCCTTCTTGGACGAGTTTTTCGTAGAGCGGTTTGCCCTTTTCATCCACGAAGAACGGATCGTAGTTTTCGGCGAGCCGTTTGGCGCGTTCGTCGACCTTCTTTTTGTCTTCGGGAATCGTGGTTTCGGAGAGGACTTTGATCTGGCTGAGCAAGCGTCCTTTTTCTTCGTTGAGGGCGTCTTTTTCGGCTTCCACGGACTTGATGTCTTCTTCCACATCGGCGATGCGTTTATCAAACGTCGCGATTTGGCTGAGATCATGCTTGGAAAGTTCGCGTTCGATGAAGTCGAGGGTTTGCGTCAAACCGGCAACATCGCGTGAGCGTTCAATCGAGTTGGCGGTCGCGTTGATTTCGTAGGTGTTGATGATTTCCAAAGCATTCGCCGCGGAGATCAGCTTGAACAGTTCGCGGTACAACGCCACGAGCTTGACATTCTTTTCGATTTCGGCGCGTTTGGCGGTGATTTGACCTTCACCCACGGAGCGGCCGATGTAAGCCGGCGTGCAAAGACGCGGGTTGATTTTACCTAACGTGAAGTTGCGGTATAAATCGCATTCCGGGGTGATGCCGTTACCGGAAGCACGGACTTGCGCCACGGTTTGGCATTTGTTGAGGCGGCCGATGAGAAAGTTGGTATAACTGCGGGCACCGGGATGGTCCGTGATGATTTCCACGGCCAGCGAATTGTTTTCGGCTTCGTAGCGGCGTTCGATAATCTTTTCTTGGTCGACGAGCGTCGTGCCGTAGTAATGGTATTTGAGAAGGAGTTCCTTCAAAATCTCATACGCTTCGAAATAGTAGGCGGGATCGACGAATAAATTGAATTTTTGGCTATGCAGGAAGCCTTCGATGGCATTGGTCCATAAGGGCGTCTTGATGTCGATGAGGTCGGCGAAGATGGCGACTTCCACCGCTTTGCCATGGCGTAAAGCTAACTCGTTGGCGAGTTCTTGTTTGATCATCGCCAAGGGACGTTCGTAGGATTTTCCGCCATTGCGCATATCGGCTTCTTGTTGACGAAGCAGACTGGTCTTTTGATCGGCGGTCACGATGGTACGGCCTAAGGTGACGGCTAATGCCGAGACTTGTTGTTTGAAGGAGGCAAGGGTGTCTCTCCATTCGTTTAGACTCTCCACGGACAAGGTTTCGATGTGCGGGAGTCCGAGGTCGCGCATTTTGGTGCTTTCGGAAACCACTTTATCGGCGGCTTCTTTAAGGGCCACGACGTCGTTAGCGCGGTCGCTGTCTAAAAGCGTGACATCGAATTCAGCGAGGTTGGTCGAGATGGCACTGCCGACGCGGATGAATTCTTCGACGTAACGGGTCAAGCTCTTACGGACGGCTTGGCTTTCGCGTTCGAGTTCGGCGAGTTTGGTAAGGGTCGTTTTCTTTTGTTCGTTGAGTTCATCGGTGAGACGGAACGTATCGCTTCCGGCTTTGTCTTGGATGAGCTTAACTTTCTTGCGGTTGAGTTCGGCAATATTCGCGGCTACATCGGCTAAATCCACTTCGATGTCGATGAGGCGGGCTTTGGCTTGTTTGATTTGGTCGGAGTAGGAATCAAGGCGTTCTTTGTCGATTTGGTATTCGGCTTTTTCAACGATGTAACTGAAAAGGTTCATGTTGTCTTTATGGGCCAAATACGCTTGATAGGCATGTTCGATTTCGGTCAAGCGTTCGACGCGGACACTCATGACCAAGGCTTCGTTCTCCAACTTCTTGTATTGGAGGATGTTTTCCTGCATCGGGACGATATCGACGCCGGCTTGCGGTTCGCAGACATACTCGGTGATGAACGTCGTGATGTCGGTAATTGGCGTGAAGCTGACGGCTTTTTTAAATAAGGAGAAATAACGGTCTTTCAATCCGCCGAAACGAGTCTTCAGTTGTTCTTGGTATTGACGGTTGGAATCCATAAAGGAATATTGACCTGGATAATTCGCATCGAAGTATTTCGCCAAGGCTTTGTATTCCATCGGGATTTTGTCGACGATGAATTCGTTTTCGGGAATGGCGGCTTCGAGGATGAAATAACGGTGATCTTCCGAGCCGTCTTCAAATGAATCAAAGACGATACCCGTGGTAAAGGTTTTATTATTGAGATCATCAAAGAATTGCAACGCGATGTAGCTGGTGAAACGGCCGTTGCGGAGGTAATGGAAACCGCCGTCTTCGGCATCGCCGAGTTCGCCCCGGAGATAGCCTTTTAAGGTACGAGTGGATTTTTCGGATGCGGCTTTATTGAAATAACGGCCTGTGGTATCGCCCAAAAGCACCACTTGCATGGCGTCGATGAGGGTGGATTTACCACTGGCGTTAAGACCGGTCAAAAAGACGATCGGTTCGATATGAATCGTTTCGTTCCAAAAATAGTGCCAGTTGATGACTTTGACTTTGGTCAGGTTCTTCATTCTTCATCGCCCCTTTCGATGCCGGTTTGTTTATCGATGGCTTCGCTCATGGCGGCGATTTTTTGGTTATCGACGGCGTAAATGATCGACGGTAATAAGTAGAAGGAAACGTTGCCTTCGTCGTAATTGCCGCTGACTTTGGCGATGACCGCGTGGTTGGCTAAGAAACGAAGCGGTTTGGCGAGCAATCTTCCGGTCAATTTCTTGCCGGTAAAGACGATGCCGTGGTCCACCATCGTTTTCATGAGTGCGGGCGTGGTGAGATAAAGCGATTCGCCGGGTTGGCTGGAGGCGCTTTTTTCGGTTTCGTAAATCAAACGGAGGGTAAAGATGACCAGCGAGGTTTCGCGGTCGAGGCGGAGACGGTTTTGACCAAACGTATTGGACAAAACGGCCACGCCGTTGAGAGCGTCTTTTTCGAGCACCCATCCGGAGAAGGACAAGTATTCGGTGATGACCTCGAGATAGCGTTCCACAAAGCGGAAATCGGGGTTGATGCGCATCGCTTTCTCGCGGCCGTCGAATTGGTCGCGGACGATGAAGCCTTTGAGCATCAGGTCGTTAATGACTTTGGCAAACGCTTTCTTGTCATCGTCGGGCATGCGGTTGTATTCTTCTTCAAACATTACGAGTCACGCTCCTTCCGTACAAAGGTGAAGCGCGGTAGGACGTAACCGTGACTCATGACTTTGCCGTCTTCAATATCAATGGTATAGAAACATTTGTCGTCGTCTTTTTTCAGAGTGGCTAAGATCAACAGGATGAAGGCATCGTAGTCAGGAAGCGCGATGTCTTGGATGGGCAGGCGTTTCTCACTGCCGAAGGCCGTTTCCATGAACGAATAGATACGGGCATCGGTGAAGGAATTGCGGGTTTCATCGAGGAAATCGCGCATCAAGGCTTCAGAGGCCGTGTCGAAGTCGATGATTGACATCGGTTCACCTTCGCCGCGGTATTGGCGGGTGACCGGGAGGGTCAAGGAGTCGGGATCAAGGAAGCCGGGTTCATAGAAACTTAGGGAATCCTGCATCTTGCCGAGGAGGTCGCGGGCCCCGCTCCCCTCGCTGATGCCTTGCGCATAGGTCTTGAGGATTTTTTCCAGGTGACCGCGGATGGTTTTATCGGAGTTATTAAGATAGAGGATTTTGGTGGTCGAGGACTTGGTGTAGTCGCTATGTTTTTGGTCGATTTCGGAGATGAGGCTGTTGAGCTGTTCGTACATATCCGAAACATAGTTGATTTTGGCAATGATGTCTTTTTCGGCATCCGCTTTGGAACGGGACTTGGAAAAGATGATCGCTTGCGAGACCAGTTGGGCACGGGTCGCGTCGTCTTTCAGCCATTTTTGCAGGATGGCGATAATCGGACGTTTGAAGCGGGCCACCGAGTCAAACGTTTTCAACGGGTGGTAGAGACGGTCGCTGACACGCACTTTATAGGCATCGAAATAGTCTTCCAGGACTAAGTTCGTGGTGAAAAATTTTCCTAAGCGGTTTTGATAAATACGGATGGAATGGCCCAAGGTCACGAGTTCGACGCGCAACTTTTTGGTGTTCTCGTACACGCGCATTAAAGTAGCGTACATGAATTCGTCGCGTTCCTCGTCTTCAAGTTTGAGTTCGCTGTAGGTTGAGTGGACCAAGGAACTGTATTGCGCCTCGGCATCGTGGACGATGTCGTTGAGCAACGTTAAAAACTGAATCGAGTAACTCGGAAGGGCAATGTATTCGCCGAAATTGTCGGGATCGATTTCAATGTCGATCCAGCCGGTTTCTTCCAAACGACGGACGATGAACGATGCCTTTGCGGGAAGTCCCGGATTGACGGGAATATCATCGGGGTTTTCGCTATCGAAATCGAGCCGCATGACCAGGTCGGAAGCCGTCTCTTTTAAGGTCCGGACATAGTCGTCTTTACGGATGGACATCTCGTCGGCTTGAAGGCTATTGTAAAGGACGGCTAACGCCATCGCGTAGATTTCTTTATTTTTTCCGCTGAGGAGGGCGAAGAAATTATCGGGAACAGTGGTAAATAAGCCCATTCAAAAGTCCTCCTTCATTGAGATTTTTATTTTAACATATAAATTTATTTATATGAACACCGTTTGACCTTTTTAACTAAAATTTTTAAAGTGTATGGTATAATTTCCGTGGGTGATTGCATGAAATTGTATGTTTCCGCGAAACGCGTCCTTGTCACATATGCGCTTTTGGGCGCCGTGATTCTATTTGCCTTTTATTCCTTGGCCGGTTGGGTTTGGCCCCCGACTTCAACCCACTACCTGCTTTTGGCGGTCTGGGCTTTATCCACGATTCTCTTTATTGTCCTCAGCCTCACCCAAACGTACTACATTTTGGAAGGACGGAATCTCATCCACCACCAAATGAACAAAGAATATGTGTATGACTGCAAAGACATCCTGTATGTGGATGAAGAATACAGCCAAAAACATAAAACGCTTTGTTTCTATTTGGATACCGGCGCGGTCCGTTATTTGGCCTACGATAAGAAAGGTCTTATCTTCAAACACGTGATGGATAAGTCGATCAACCGCATCAGCCGTGAGGAATTCCAAGCGCGTTTTCCAAACACCCGTCTTTAAAAGACGTTTTTCGTGAATTTTCGTTGCATTGGTTTTTTAAAAATGCTATCATCTAAAAGCATTGAAATTTAAGGGAGGTTATTAACATGTCAAGATATTGCCCCGTTTCCGGCAAAGGTCCTATCAGCGGCAACGCTCGTTCGCACAGCTTAATCGCGACGCGTCGTCGTTGGAACGTCAATCTTCAACCGTTCAAGGTTGTCATTGATGGCAAAAAGCAAACCGTTCGTATGTCGGCCCGTGCTTACCGGACTCTTAACAAGACCTCTAAACAAGGATAAAACAAAAAGTTGCCCAAACGGCAACTTTTTTTATGCTCTAATTCAGCAGCGCAGAAAGTAGAATAAACGCAGTCAAGACCAGAAGAATCAGGGTGGTTAACCATTCCGAGAAAGGCAAGACGAAACGCTTGGGACGTTCATAAGTAACCGAACCGTCTTTTTGGGCTACCGCTTCGAGGGTTTCCCACCGCTTGAGACGGGGATTGAAGGCAAGCACGAGTTCGGTCAATGATAAGGCACCGGCGACATAGGGAAGCGCCGGATGAAATAGATCATAAGGTGACGTCCAGGCGAAATAAGCCACTGCCGCACAGGTAAAGGCAACCATCACGAAGTATAAGGACGCCGACAAGAGATGCAGTTTGACATAGCGCATGTCGGTAATTAATAACGTGATCCATAAAATTCCCGAGAGCAAATAGCCGACCATGACGAAGATGGCTTGGTATAAGTTCGGGAACGAAAACCCGAAAAAACCAAAAAGAATGAAACCGAAGGCGCCGGCAATGACCAAGAATTTGGCCAGTAGCGCAAACGGAACGGGAAACGCATTTAATAATTCAAACGGGAACCGGTTGGAAAAGCGGTAATCCGTTTTTTCTTGTTGTTTGAACGCGGAACGGCCCAAGAGCACGAACGCTCCCAAGCAGAGCACGATCAATCCGAACAGGGCCGATAAGAGCGGGAGATTCATATTATCCCAGGCGAAGTGCCGTAACCCTTTCGTTGAAGTCGTCGTGACCAAACAAATAACTTCCGGCGACGAGGATATCGACTCCTGCACGGACGCATAATTTGGCAGTGTCTTCTTGGATACCGCCATCGACTTCAATCAAGGTTGGATAACCGTGACGGTCGATAATGTCGCGGATGAATACGATTTTAGGTAACGAAGACGGCATGAAGGATTGACCGCCGAATCCGGGTTCAACCGACATGATGAGCACGAGATCCAATTGCGGTAAGAAGTCGATGAGCACATTGGCTTCAGTTTGCGGTTTGACCGACATACCGACTTTGGCGCCGGCTTTCTTGATGGCGTGAATCACGTCCCACCGCTCGGCATCATTCTTGAGGGCTTCGTAATGGAAGGTAACGATGTCAGCGCCGGCTTTGGCGAATTGGGGCCCATAGGTCAACGGATCGCTGATCATGATGTGGACATCGTTGATGAGTGAATGTCTTCTCGCCAAGCTTTTTAAAACCGGCAACCCAAACGAAATGTTGGGCACGAAATGGCCGTCCATGACGTCAAAGTGAAGATAGCCGACATGAGCTTTTTCGCAGTGGGCAATTTCTTTTTCAAGATGGAGGAAATCAGCGGCCAGTAAGGAGGGAGAAACATCAATTTTTCGCATATCAATACCTCGTTTTCCGGAAGGGTAATTCGTTAATCAGTTTGAGATAGTTTTCGTAGTTTTCAACATCGATGCGGCCTTCTTTGACGGCCTTTTTGACGGCGCATTCTTTTTCGTCTTGATGCAGGCAATCGGCGAACTTGCATTGAAGCGCCAACTCTCCGATGCCCGGGAAATCATGCGCGGCGTCTTCTTTGGTCATATCGAGTTCGAGGGACGAGAACCCCGGAGTGTCGGCCACAAAGCCCGAACCAAAGGGCAACAAAATGACTTCTTTGGTTTGGTGTTTGCCACGGCCTAACGCTTGGCTGTATTCCCCGATTTGACGTTTGAAATCGGGAGCAACGGTGTTGAGCAACGACGACTTTCCGACGCCGGTTTGTCCCATCAGGGCGCTGACACGGCCGCCGAGCAAATCTTTGACTTCTTGAAGGCCTTCGCCGGTTTTTTTGGAGAAGAGCGTCACCGGGACGCCTAACTTTTCCAACCGTTGGATGGAAAGAAGTAATTCGCTACGGTCTTTCAAGCGGTCGACTTTGGTCAAAATCACATGAGGCGGTATGCCTTGGTGGCGGGCATAGGTTAAAAACTTATCGATGAGAAGCGAAGAAAACACCGGTTCGACGACACTGTGGACGATGATCAGTAAATCCAAATTGGCAACTAACGGACGAATCAACACATTCTTACGGGGAAGAATTTTTAAGATGGTTTGGTCGACGGGGTCGATTTCGGCTTCATCGCCGACGGATGGTTTTTGTCCTTGAAGACGAAGAATCCCACGCGGTTTGCATTCGAGGATTTTTCCTTCGGCAAAAACGGTATACACACCATAACGGGCAGTCAGTATTTTTCCTTGCATCTTACCCCTCGGTGGCAAAGCCAAAGACCTTGCTGAACCACGAACGGCGCGGCTTGACGAGTTTGGGGTTATCGAGAATCAGACGAATATCGCGTTGCATTTCGGCCGCACTGCGATAACGGTCGGTGGGATCTTTGCGGCAAGCTTTCATGATGATATGTTCGATCGCTTTGGGCGTCGTGGGCATGAATTTACGGGGAGACGGATACTTTTCTTTGACGTGGGCTAAAGCGACGGCAATCGGGGTGCCGTAATCGTAAGGGACGCGACCGGTGATGACTTCAAAGAACGTCACACCGAGGGCGTAAATATCGCTTTGGAAAGAGGCCGGTTTACCTTGGGAAATCTCGGGCGCCATATAGTGGACGCTGCCGACGATGACTTCGCTTTTGGTGACGCGGTTGGAGTTTTCAAACGTGGCGATGCCGAAGTCCGCCAATTTGACGGTGCCATCGGCCATCATGAACACGTTATGGGGTTTGATGTCGCGGTGAATGACAAGGTGCGAGTGGGCACAGGCCACCGCTCCACAAAGTTGATACATGACATCGCATGCTTCCAAAAACGGGAACCGGGTTCTCGTATCCAAAGCATCGCGAAGGGTTTGTCCTTTGATGAATTCGTTGGCCATGTACGGCTTGCCTAAATAGGTGCCCAAATTGATGACCCGGACGATGTTTTGGTGATCGAGGGCCGCGGCGGCTCTGGCTTCACGTTCAAAGCGGGTCAGGTTCATCGGGTTTTTCATGACCTCTTCTTTGATGATTTTAATGGCGACGGTCTTCTTGGTGATGATATCTTTGGCCTCGAAGACGTTGGCCATGCCACCCTCACCGAGTTCGGAGACGACGCGGTAACGATCGTCGATGAGTTCACCGATCTGAATCATTTTTCGGCCTCCCAAAGGGCAACGGCAATATTATCGGTCCCGCCATTGCTGTTGGCGATATCGATCAAGGTGTCGCATTTCTGGTTCACGGAGTCGCTGGTTTTGAGAACGGTAAAGATTTCTTTGTCGGAAACGTTATTATATAACCCATCGCTGCAGAGCATGATCGGGGTATTTTCGTAGGTATAAATATCGATGTCGAGACTCACCGAAGGGGTAATGCCCAAAGCATTGAGAAGAACGTGCTTTTGGGGATGGTTCTTTTCTTCTTCCTTGGTGATTTTGCCGGCACGGTAGAGGAAGTCGACATAGGTTTGGTCTTCGGTTAATTGTTTGAGACCTTCGTTGTTCACGATGTAGGCACGGGAGTCACCGATGTTGGCGATGGCCACTTGATTGCCCTTGACAAGAGCCGCGACGATGGTCGTGCCCATTTCCTTGTTGGCGGGGTCGCTTTCGGCTAATTCATAGATTTGGCGGTTGGCTTCCTTGATGGTTTTGTAGAGCCACCACTTGGCCGTCGTGATATTGATGAATCCAGGTTTGCTGCGGAACGCTTTGGCCACGATGTCCATGGTCATTTTGGCGGCTAAGTCGCCTTTATTATGTCCCCCCATCCCGTCACAGACGACCATTAAAATATCGCCTTGTGGGTTGGCAAGGATCAACGCTTGATCTTCATTGGTGAGCCGAACTTGACCGATGTCGGTTCGGTAACAGAATTTACCTTTTCTCCTCATGTACGTTTTTGGCACGAAGTTGCCCGCACGCAGCGTCAATATCCGTACCGAACTCCTTTCTGACAGTTGCCGTTACGCCTAGTCTCGTCAAGCGATCAAGAAAGGCATGGACTTTTTCGTCGCTCGAACGACGATACGCGTTTTCAATCACCGGATTGTACGGGATTAAATTCACATAGGCCAGAGTTCCTTTGATCAATTTGGCCAATTCGTCCGCGTGTTCCACAGAATCGTTGACACCATCGAGCAAAATGTATTCAAACGTCACGCGGCGGCCTGCCAGTCTTTCGTATTCTTTGACGGCCGGCATGAGTTTGTCTAGCGGATAAACTTGGTTGATTTTCATGATGCGGCTACGGATTTCATCGTTCGGGGCGTGAAGGCTGATGGCCAGGTTGATTTGCAAGCCTTCGCGGGCGTATTGGCGGATGCGGTCGGGCAAACCACAGGTCGAAACCGTGATGTGGCGGGCGCCGATGGCAAACCCTTTGGGATGGTTGGCGATACGGACGAAATCGAGAACGTTATCGTAGTTATCAAAAGGTTCACCGGTTCCCATGACGACGATATGGGTGACGCGTTGGCCTTGACCTTCTTCACGTAACAAATTGTTCATCACCAAAACTTGACCCACCATTTCGTGGGCTTCCAAGTTGCGGGTTTTGCGAAGTAGACCAGAAGCGCAGAACGAGCACCCCATGTTGCAACCGACTTGGGAAGTGACGCAGATGACGTTACCATAGCTGTAGCGCATGAGCACCGCTTCGACTTTGGCGCCGTCGGCTAATTCAAGCAAGAGTTTAATGGTTCCGTCGGCACTGTCTTGACGGATGAAAATCGAGGGGATTTCAAGCGAAAAATTGGCTTTGAGTACTTCACGGAATTTTAAGGAAACATCGCTCATTTGATCAAACGATGTGGCATTTTTCTCAAACATCCACGTATAGAGTTGGGTAGCACGATAGGGTTTTTGGCCCTCTCGGGTCATCATGTCCTCAAGCTTTTTGATTTCAACACCGTAGAGATTGATCATACTGCAGGCACAGCCTTTCTCAATACCGCGAAATAAAGGGCCATGTTGAATTGGTCAAACGGCAGATATTGACGTTCGTTTTCAAGGGTGTAATCGGGGTGACGGGTCAAGAAATCGGCGATTAATTGATGGGATTCTTTGTTGTTGATCGTGTTGACGGCGTAGCAAAGACGTCCTCCGGGTGCGACCAATTTGGCGCATTCTTCGATGCCGGCGTTTTGTTTGGCGATGAGGTTATCGAGGTTCGATTGCCGGAAATGGATGAAGAAATCAGGCAGCGAACGGATGAGATCGAATTTCGAGCAATCGGCGATGTAGATGACGGCATCGACGGGTTGTGAGACATGGGTGATCAACAACGTCGGAGAGCTTTCGAACACTTCGATGTTTTGGATGTTGTAATCACGGGCGGCTTTGCGAATGTCCAAGCGGCGTTCCATGCTGTTGGCGGCGACATTGAG
>ERZ1645192.1223-NODE-1223-length-21589-cov-8.367047_pt1 | contig 21589 bp, 28 predicted proteins | sample MGYA00575354_ERZ1645192 | MGnify/ENA primary metagenome ERZ1645192 (study PRJEB40844, sample SAMN11349763) | freshwater sediment metagenome | isolation source: river sediment | host: Sediment | place: India: Faizupur Khadar , New Delhi | collected 2017-02-21 ... | reverse complement strand
TGGTAGAGTGCAAGCTTCCCAAGCTTGATGCCGCGGGTTCGAGCCCCGTTGCCCGCTCCATCATCTTCCCTCCTGGCTTGACATTCCCGGCGCCCTCCAGTTATCCTTCCCATCGGACAGGCTTGTGAACAGCAAAGGACAAAAGACCCGCATGCCGGGCAAAAAAGAATTCTGGATCAAAACCGTTGTCCTGATCCTCGTCGGGCTTATCGGTATATTCCGGCCGGATATCCTCACCTATTTTTTTACATTTCCGGGAACAGGCCCTGTCAGGATGTATCATGTGCTGTGGGGAATTGCGGTGTTCATCATGATCAAGAGAATGATCCCCCGGTACCAGAAGAAGATATCATCACGAAAGATATTCGAAAGGTTCTATCAGGAGGCGGACCGCATCACGCCCGTGCGCGACGAGCAACTGCGCCGCCTGAAGGCAATGGCTGACCGGGGTGCGCTGAAATCCGCCTTCTACTGGCTCCTGCTCCTCGCCGACATGCTCCTGTGGCGCACGGTCGGCATGTTCAACGACACGTGGATCTGCATTACTGTCCTGTTTTTCGTCTTTATGGACCAGTTCTGCGTGAGCGTTGTCTGTCCTTTTCAATTGCTTGCAAAAGGAAAGTGCTGCAGTACGTGCCGGATAAACAACTGGGGTTACACCATGGCGTTCTCGCCGCTCGTTTTTATCCCGTCTTTCTGGACCTGGTCCATACTCGCAGTATCCATCGTCGTTGTCATCCAGTGGGAATATCTCTACTGGCGGCATCCCCGCCGGTTCTTTGAGACACACAACGCCGCCCTTATGTGCAGGAATTGTGTTGTAGAATGCACGGGAAAAAGAAAATAGCATTGAATATTGACCATGGATTCCTTACAATGAAGGACACCGGGGCTGAAAACCCTTTCAGGAAAACCTTTATGTTATCAGGAGGTTTGATTGACCGATCATTATGAAGCGCTCATCATAGGGGGAGGCCCTGCGGGGCTCACCGCGGGACTGTACCTCATGCGCGCCGGCATCAACACGCTCCTTTGCGAAAAAGTGCTTCCCGGCGGGGCACCTTTGAATACGGAGCGGATCGAAAACTACCCGGGGTTCCCGGAGGGTATCTCGGGCAGGGAGTTGATGGACCGGTTTACGGCCCAGGCAAAGGCGTTCGGCCTGCCCGTACGCGAATTCAGTGAAGTGTTCGGCATAGGTCAGGAGGAAGGCCGGTTCGTCGTCAGCCTGAACGACGGCGAGTTTACGGCCGACGGGCTCATTGTAGCGAGCGGGTCTGAACCTGTCAAACTGGGGATACCCGGTGAGACCGAATTTGCGGGCCGCGGCATATCCTATTGCGCCACGTGCGACGGGATGTTTTTCAGGGGCCTCGATGTAGCGGTGATCGGCGGGGGTGACTCGGCGATCGAAGAGGCCCTGTCACTCGCAAATATTGTGAACAAGGTCTACGTGGTCCACCGTCGCGATTCGCTGCGTGCGCAGAAAATACTCCAGGAGAGGGCATTTAATCATCCCCGGATGGAGTTTGTCTGGAATGCGCGTCCCGTAGAGGTCACCGGGGGCCGTGAGGTCGAAGGACTTGTCGTGGAAGATACTGTGACCGGAAGGCGCAACACGATCGCTGTCAGCGGGGTGTTCTTCTATGTCGGCTATCAGCCCAACACGGCCTTTGTGGCCGGGTACGTGGACCGCGACCCGACAGGTTATATCATCACGGATGACAGGTGCGCCACCCGGACGCCCGGCCTTTATGCCGCGGGAGATGTCCGGAAGAAGGCCCTTCGTCAGATCTCGACGGCGGTGGGTGACGGCGCGGTCGCCGCAGTCAGCCTGGAGCGGTATGTTCTGGAAAGAAAAGGTTAAATTCTCCTTGTACAGGGCCATCCTCATCGCGAGCACCCTCTTTCTTCTCGCCGGCACGCTGCCCGCCTTTGCGGCGGAACGGATCGTCCTCATCCGTGCAGGCGCGACCGATGACGCAATGTGGAACAGTGCAAAGAAATACTTTGCCGGGAAAGGGTTCAGTGTTGCGGCGTACGATCAGGCAAGGTCCATAGAAAAGCAGATTGAGACAGCGAACAGGGTCAACAGAGAAAGAGCGCGTTTCATGCTCATCCTTGATATCGTTCCGTCTGGCCGATCCGACGCCTTTATTGCCGTCACCGACGCAAAGAAGGCAAATGGGCTCGTGTTGAATGCCGACGAGGTGCCCGGTGCCCATGCGTTGAGTTCACAGGAACTTGGTTCATCGATAGCCGCCCGTTTCCAAAAAAAGGTGAAGTCCGTGCCGCTTTTCATGTTCTTAGGGATGGACCTGCCGGCGGTTTTTGTCAGGCTCAATGTCTCCCGGGAAAGGGACACGGAGACCTTTGACAGGTTATATGACGGGGTGCTGAATTTTACGAAAAGAGGGAGTAAAGATGAGAGAGAACTCAAGGGCGAGCGACGAGATCAGGCAGTTGAAGATTGAGAAAAGCTTTCTGCGGTACCCTGAAGGCTCGGTCCTTGTGGAAATGGGCGCCACGAAGGTCATATGCGGCGTGAGCGTCGAGGAAAAGGTCCCGCCATTTTTGAAAAATAGCGGAAAGGGCTGGCTCACGGCTGAATACTCGATGCTGCCGCGGGCAACTCACAACAGATCGATGCGGGAATCCGTTTCGGGACGCATAGGAGGGCGGACCCATGAGATACAGCGCCTGATCGGCAGGGCGCTTCGCGCCATAGTTAACCTCGACATCATCGGTGAGCGGACGATCTGGGTCGACTGCGACGTGATCCAGGCCGACGGGGGCACCCGGACCGCAAGCATCACGGGGGGATACGTGGCCCTGGTCGAAGCCCTGTGGGGCATGAAAAAGCGCGGTATCATCGACAAAATACCGTTAAGAGACAGCGTTGCCGCGATAAGCGTCGGGATTGTCAACGGGCAGATAGCCCTCGACCTGTCATACGAAGAAGATTCGAAGGCAGAGGTCGACATGAACTTTATTATGACGGGAAAGGGCCAGCTTATCGAAGTCCAGGGCACGGCGGAGCGCAAGCCTTTCACCAAGGAACAGTTCGATGTCATGTACCAGTACGCGCTCAAAGGCATTACCGAGATAACGCGGCAGCAGAAGGCAACCCTCGGCCCCCTTTTCCCTGCATGAAAAACCTGATTATAGCCACAACCAACAGGGGCAAGTTTGCGGAACTGAAACCCCTTCTCACCGGGCATTTCCAGGAGATATACTCTCTTGCCGATTTTTCAGAGACGCTCACGGTCGTCGAGGACGGCCTCTACTATGCCGAGAACGCCATGAAAAAGGCCCGCAAGGTCGGCGGGCATTTCGGCATGCCCGCCCTTGCCGATGATTCAGGGCTGGAGGTTGCCGCCCTCAACGGGCGCCCCGGCATCCATTCCTCCCGGTACGGGCAGAATGACGGCGAGAGGATCAACCGGCTTCTGGGCGAACTCGACGGCATACCGTGGGACGGGAGAGAGGCAAAGTTCAAGGCGTATGTAGCCCTCTACCTGCCAGAGAAAGACCGCTGTTACGTCTTCTACGGGGAACTGTCCGGCTTTATCGGCTTCGAGAAACACGGCTCCAACGGTTTCGGCTACGACCCCGTCTTCTATTCCCCCGAACTCGGCACATACCTCGCCGAGATCTCAACCGAAGAAAAAAACCGCCTGAGCCACCGGGGTCGCGCTATCGCGCTCCTCAGGAAATTTGTCGAAACGATATGAGAAACCGTTCTCGGTTCTGCGTTCCAGGTTCTACGTTGTTTCATTCCTTGTATTGGTTCCGATCATGCGGGACAGCTTGAGGGGCCCGGAGGCTATTTCAAAGGGAAGCGGTCCTCAATCCGAAATACGTCCGTCGTCCCGGCTGCAAGAGCCGGGATCCACGGAGAACAATTTTTTGGTCCCAACGAGAATCGAACTCGTGTTTTCGGCGTGAGAGGCCGACGTCCTGGGCCGCTAGACGATGGGACCGCCAAGCATGAATAGTATCAGAAAAGGGACCGGATATCCAGCAGAAAAAAGACAAAAGGCTATACATTCAAACTGTTTCCTATTATAATTTAAGCACATAACGAAGGAGGAGATTGTGTTCGGACTGGGAATGCCGGAACTAATCATAATACTCATCATAGTCGTTCTTATTTTCGGGGCGGGCCGGATATCCGAGATTGGCGGGGCCATAGGGAAAGGCATAAAAGGTTTTAAAAAGTCGATGAACGAACCGGATTCCCTTGATGTTACGCCCGACCAAAAGGAAAAGATAGGGACCGACAGCACAAAGAAGCCCATCGAACCAAAGTAGTATCAACCTGCCTGTCATCCGAAGGAATTGCGAAAGCAGCAATGCGCCTGTACACGATGCTTACAAGTGAAACGATATGAAGATCCTTGATGGAAGAGATAAGAGGTCCATCGCTGAAGCGGTCACGCTCCTTGAAAGGGGAGAGATCGTCGCCTTTCCCACCGAGACCGTCTACGGCCTCGGTGCGGTGGCGTTTAACCCGATGGCCGTTGCGAAGATATTCGAGGTAAAACGCCGTCCCCGCTTCGATCCCCTGATTGTGCATCTTGACGGCGCGGACAGGCTCGATGACTATGTGGAGAACGTGCCTCCCGAGGCCGAAAGGCTCATCGAAGCGTTCTGGCCGGGCCCCCTCACAATGATATTCAGGAAGCGGCCGGTCATTCCCGACATAGTGACAGCCGGACTGCCCACGGTGGGGATCAGGGTCCCCTCCCACCCGGTAGCCCTCGATCTCATCGCAACACTCAAAAAGCCTCTCGCGGCGCCAAGCGCCAACCGGTTTGGCTACATGAGCCCAACCCGCGTGCACCATGTCGCGAGATCATTCGAAGAGCGCGTACCTCTCGTTCTTGACGGGGGCAGGGCCAGGCACGGGATCGAATCGACGATCGTTTCATTCCGCCATGACGGGGTGATGGTTCACCGTCATGGCGCAGTGACGGTCGAAGAGCTGTCGCAGCATGTCCGGGTTGTCGAAAGGGAAAAGCCGTCGGCCGCATGCGAGGCCCCCGGTGAACTGCCCTATCACTATTCGCCGATGAAGCCTCTCAGGCTCGTCAACGGCCCCGGGGACGTCAAGGCCGGGAACTCATCCTATCTGGCATTCCGGGAACCGGACCGGCCTTGTGCAGCGAAGCATGTGAAAGTCCTTTCCCCCGGGGGCGACCTTAAGGAGGCGGCTTCAAATTTTTTCTCGTTCCTCATCGAACTTGACCGTGACGATATCGATATCATTTATGCGGAAAAAGTGCCCGAAACGGGCATAGGCCGGGCCATTATGGAAAGGCTCAAAAAGGCGTCAGGGAGGCACTTCGGGCCCTCCACGGGCAACCGTTGATAAATTGAATTATCCGTGATAAGGTATCGCGGACACAGGATATGAAAACAGCGGGGAAGAGCGGAAACCTTTGAAAACATTGAACAAACAAATGTGCACGTTCCGTAGGCAGCAGGGGGATTTTATGAGTAATATCAGTAAGTTGCAAGATTCTTTATACAATTTCTCAACAGGTTTTCCACAAAAAATGTGGAAAAGTTTTAAAAGCCCAGCCTTTTCAAGAAGCTGCATAATACTTTTGTCGTGCTTTATTCTGATCTCGTGTTCATATATGAAAAACATGACGGGAAAGCCGCAGCCGGCGATGGAAAGTTCCCTCATATCCATGACCGAGGACCAGGTGCGCAAGAAACTGGGCGAACCGACCATGGTCAGCCTGACACCTGACAATAAGATAATCTGGACATACCACCCGAGCTGGAAGCTCATGCCCGACAATAAGGACACGGTTTACCTCGAATTCGATCAGGGAATAGTGACGAAGGTCATCAAGGCGGATAAATGACAATGCTGTGCGAAGCCTGTTCTCAAGATGTCGGATCGGTTGCCTGCCCGCAATGCAAAGAGGACGTATTGCAGCTGGGGCCTTACTGTTACCTGTGCGGGGCCGAGCTTGCCGCTGTCGAGGTGCGCGATGCAGAACCCGTGGAAGAAAACGATGATGATTTTTCGAAACGGGTCCTGTGCAGCGATGGGTCCTGTATCGGCGTGATCGACGAAAGAGGTGTTTGCAAGGTATGCGGAAAACCGTACGTTCCGGACCCGGAGTGATCACAGCTTCGCTCTTCCTGCTTTCATGCACAAGTTACGGCATTTACTCACAGAACCTCCTTGCCGGCAAGGACCTGCAGGGCCGGGATTTTTCCCACCGGGTACACGGATTTCGCTAAAGGTGTTAACGTATGAGTTTTTTTGAAAAGATAAAGAACGGACTGACGAAGACCAGGGACCAGATCAAGACGAAGATCGAGTGGGTGGTCCAGGGAAAACCAATCGAGGAAGATGCCTTCGACGAGATAGAGGAGGCATTGATACTGGCCGATGCAGGGCTTCCGACAACCGAACTCCTCGTTGGTGCCCTGAAGACCAGGTGGAAGCGCGGTCAGATCAGGACCATGGAAGACATCAGGTCATCCATGAAAGAAGAGGTACAGAACCTGCTTGCGCCGATCGAGGAGCCCCTGGTCACCAACGGCAAGAAACCGTTTGTCATTCTCGCCCTGGGTGTCAACGGGGTCGGCAAGACAACGACCATCGCCAAGCTGGCCAGCATATACCTCGGCGAGAGGAAGCATGTTCTCCTCGGCGCCTGTGATACTTTTCGGGCGGCCGCCATAGAGCAGCTCGATGTATGGGCGAAGCGCCTTGATATCGACATGGTGAAGCATGCCGACGGATCGGACCCGGCCGCAGTCGCCTTCGATGCCGTCAAAGCGGCAAAATCGCGCGGAAGCGATATCGTCATCCTGGATACCGCCGGAAGGCTCCACACCAAGGCAAACCTCATCGAGGAAATGAAAAAGATACACCGCGTGATATCGAAAGAAGTGGAGCACGCCCCCCACGAGGTCCTTCTCGTCGTCGATGCGACAAACGGCCAGAACGCGATAGCGCAGGCGAAGACATTCAACGAAGCAGTAGGCGTTTCCGGCATCGTGATCACGAAGCTTGACGGCACCGCCAAGGGCGGTTTCATCCTCCCCATCGCCCACCTGCTCAAGATACCGGTCCGCTACATCGGCGTCGGCGAAAAAATAGACGACCTCATCCCCTTCAGCGCGAAAGACTTCGCCGAAGCAATGTTCGATTAAAAGTCGTCGAGGTTGATCTCCCCCGTCACGATGCGTTCGAGGGTGGCGGGGTAGAGTTTGTGCTCTTCGATGAGCACGCGTGCGGCGAGGACCTCGGGGGTGTCATCCGGTTTGACCGGTACGCGCACCTGGGCGATGATGGGGCCGCGGTCATATTCGTCGTTCACAAGGTGGATCGTGACGCCCGATTCGGTTTCGCGGGCGGCGATGACGGATTCGTGGACGTGGATGCCGTACATCCCTTTTCCGCCGTGCTCTGGCAGAAGCGCAGGGTGAATGTTCAGCACCCGGCCCTTATAACGGGCCAGCGTTTTGGGGCCGAGTTTCTTCATGTAGCCGGCGAGGGCGACGATATCAACGCTATACGCGAGTAAGGTATTGAGAATGGCCTCATCGAGCCTGTCGGGATCGGGGTGCGTCTTCCCGCTGAGGTAAAAACCCGGGATGCCTTCGTTCCGGGCGCGTTCAAGGGCCGTCGAGCCGCTGTTGTTGCTGATCACGACAACCGGGCGGGCATGCAGTGTCCCCTTTTTTGCCGCGTCGATTATCGCCTGCATGTTGCTGCCGCCGTGGGATGCAAGAAAACCTATGTTCATAACGCCCCCGCAATTATCGTCTGAAAATATACCCTCTCCAGGCGTTCTTTTTCACCTCCGCGACCGGCTCGCACGGGAGAAAAAGGCTCAACGCCTTCTTTTTCTCACGGCCTATGATCCCGGATATGATAAGGATGCCGTTCTTCTTCCACAACTCCTGAATATGGGTCGAATACAGGGCAAATGTCCGTATGTCAATATTGGCGAGAATGATATCGTATTTTCCGCGTACGTCCTTAAGGTCGGCGCAGACGATCTCCACACCGGACGTTTCGTTGAGAAGGACATTTTTTTGCGCGGAAAGGACCGCGTCTATGTCATTGTCCACCGCATACACGTATTGCGCGCCCTTCAGGCGGGCATACAGGGACAGAAGGCCGGAACCGCAGCCGAGATCGAGGACCCGCCGGCCCGTGAAATCCACCTCCCGCATCATCTTTATCATGAGGCGTGTCGACTCGTGCCGCCCGGTGCCGAACGCCATGCCCGGCTCGATGGTGATGTACGTCACACCCTTGCGTTTCGCATTCCACGGCGCCCGTATGACGATATCCTCGACGGATACCGGACGGAAATACCTGCGCGCCATGTCCGCGTAATCGCGCCGCGGTTCTTCGGTCACTGTGACCCTGCCGACCCTGATGCCGCTCGCGCGTACCGCGGCGATGTACGTCTCCACATGCTCCGGGTACGCGCGCATGATGGTATGGGTATTCTCCTCGATTATCCAGAGGCCTGAAGGGGAATGAACGGTATATATATCCTCGGGGAGAAGTTCATATGCTCCCGGGTCGATCACGATATCGACGCGCTGTTCTGTCGCCTGCCCGTCCGTCTTGAGAAATGTCTTTTTCACCGGAAAATCGTCTTCTCAGGAAAACGATGAGAGGGAGTGCCCTGACATGCTGCGAAAGCCCCCTCGTTCACGTTGCCCGCATGCGCACATTATAGCGAAAACATTTCCTATAATCAATTGATGATATTATAATATTCCGTCGGTTTGGCGGCGATGACCGCCGGCGGAACACGCAATATGGGGCCGGAATGACGACACGATCGACAGGCTACGAGGAAAGGTTCTACCGGAGCATCTCTCACCCGGCGGAACTTGTATGCTACGAGGTAAAGCATAAGGAAACAGACCTTTTCTGCTGCACCGGGCATGACCTGTCAGGTTTCATCAAGGACCGTGTCCTTGCGTACCGGTACCAGCTCGAAGAATATATAAAGGTTAACCCTTCCTTCCGGGAAAGCCTCGTTCCCGTGAGCGACGACCCCGTCGCCCCGCCTATTGTCCGGGAGATGGTCCGGGCGTCCGCAGAGGTGGGGGTGGGCCCGATGGCAACGGTGGCAGGCGCGATCTCCGAGTATATCGGAAAGGACATCTCGGACCTCACGCAGGATTTCATCATCGAGAACGGCGGCGACATTTATCTCAGGACGTCGGTTGAGAGGGTCATCCAGGTCCATGCGGGCGCGTCGCCCTTCAGCGAACATATCGGTATCAGGATACCGTCCTCGCCCGGGCCGCGGGGCGTCTGTACATCATCGGGCACCGTGGGCCATTCGCTGAGCTTCGGGAGGGCGGACGCGGTCTGTGTTCTCGGGTGCTCCGCCCTGTTCGCGGACGGACTTGCAACTTACCTCGGTAATATTGTAAAAAAGAAGGACGATATTGCCCGGGCCATCGAAGAAGGGCAGAAGTTCTCAGGTATCACGGCAATATTGATTATTCTGGGCGATCAGCTTGGAGCATGGGGCGACCTCGATATAGTCGAGACATGAAGCCCTCCGGTCCGCATGTTTTGCCCATGAAAGGGCGAGGAACAAATGAAAAAGAGGATCATTCTCCGGTTCAAGAAAGATACGATCGACAAACCGATCGTGTACAGGCTCGTGAAGGATTACAACCTCATCTTCAATATCCTGAGGGCGAACATTTCGCCAAAAGCGGAATCCCTCATGGTCATGGAGCTCGAGGGGACAGAGGCAAACTTTAAGAAGGGCATTAAATACCTCAAAAGCCTCAATATCGACACAGAGCCGATGGAACGCGATATAAACCGGGATGAGAATAAATGCGTCCATTGCGGCGTCTGCACAAGCGTTTGTGCCCCCGAGGCCCTTTACATCAAGGACCGCAGGTCCATGGCAATAGAATTCGATTACAACCGCTGCATTGCCTGCGAATTATGCGTGAAGGTCTGCCCTGTCAAGGCAATGAGCGTCTCGTTCGAATAGTATATCACGATGCGCCGCATATACCTCGATAATAACGCCACAACCCCCATTCATCCCGATGTGGCCGAATCCATACGACCGTTTCTGAACGGGCTCTTCGGCAACCCTTCCAGCACGCATTTCGCCGGAAGGGATGTCAAGGGGCCGTACGACGCCGCGCGCGCTGCGATAGCCGCCATGATCGGCGCGACGACCGATGCGCTCGTGATAACGAGCTGCGGCTCCGAGGCAAACAACCATGCGATCAAGGGGATCGCGTACGCGGCCAGGAGCAAGGGCCATATCATCACATCGACGGTCGAGCATCCCGCAGTGCTCAATGTGTGCCGGTATCTCGAAACACAGGGGTTCCCCGTTACGTATCTTCCCGTGGACGGCCTCGGGCTCGTCGACCCGGACGATGTCAGGGATGCCATCCGGAAGGACACCATCCTGGTTTCCATCATGTACGCCAACAATGAGACGGGCACGGTGATGCCGATCAGGCAGATCGTTGAGGCAGCCCATGAGAAAGGCGTCCCTGTCCACTCGGACATGGTGCAGGCGCTCGGGAAGATCGCGGTGGACCTGAAAGGCCTCGGCGTCGACCTTGCGAGCTTTTCCGGGCATAAGGTATACGCCCCCAAGGGAGTGGGCGCCCTTTACGTCCGCGAAGGCATCGCGCTTGACAACCTGATCCACGGCGGGCACCAGGAAGAGGGGAGGCGTGCAGGCACGGAGAACGTGATCGGCATAATCGCCTTCGGAAAGGCATGCGAGCTTGCCGGGGCCCACGCGGAAGAACATACCGCCAGGCTCGAGGCGCTCAGAAGCCGCCTTCTCGACGGGATACTCGACCGCATAGACGATGTCCGGTTGAACGGTCATCCGACGCAGCGTGTTCCCAACACCTTGAACCTCAGCTTCGAGTTCGTTGAATCAGAGTCCCTCCTTTTCTCCCTTGACAGGAAAGGAATTGCAGTTTCAGCCGGGTCAGCCTGTTCCTCCGGTTCCAACGAACCTTCCCACGTCCTGCTGGCGATGGGCATACCCGGGCCCCTGTGCCAGAGCGCCTTGCGCTTCAGTCTCGGATGGGGCAACACGGAGGAAGAGATCGACTACGTGCTCGAGGTTCTTCCGGGTGCTGTCGGCAGGCTCCGGGAGATGTCCCCTTTTTACCGGAAATGAAACCCGGTTTTTTCATCTACACGACAGGCTGCAAGGCGAACCAGTGGGACAGTTCCATAATATCGGCGCGCTTAAAAGACTGCGGTTTCGAGGCAGTACCGCAAAACGAGGCCTCATATATAATTGTAAATGGATGCACGGTGACCCGGGGCGCCGTCCGGGATATACGCCGCTTCGTCAACCGGTTGAGGAGGGACAACGCGTCCGCACGGATAATCCTTGCGGGCTGTCATGCCCAGGTCTACCCCCACGATAATTTCGGGGCGGACCTTGTCCTCGGGCAGGCGGAAAAATTCTCGATCGTGCGCTATATCAATTCCGGAGGATATTTTGTCTCCCCGCGCGAGGGCCTTGAGATGGAGGATATGCCGGGCGAGCCGGCCGCCCAGGGCAAGACCCGTTTCTTTTTCAAGGTCCAGGACGGGTGCGACAGGTTCTGCAGCTACTGCGTCGTCCCTTTTGCCCGGGGCGTTCCGCGCTCGAGGCCCTTTAACGAGATACGCACGGTCATGGAGAGGCTTAAAGACGCCGGCATACAGGAGGTGGTGCTGACCGGCATCGAGATATCCGCATGGCATGACAGGGAATACGGATACGGGCTCACGGACCTTTTACGGGTGCTTGACGACCTGCCGTCGCCCCGGCGCATACGTTTGAGCTCGGTCGATCCCCTGATGTTCACCGATGATTTCATTGAAACCGCTGCCGTATCGCCCAAGATAGCGAAGAGTTTTCACATTCCCCTTCAGAGTGCAAGCGACAGGGTCCTCGCAGCGATGGGCAGGCCATACAGTGTGAGCTATATCCGTTCCCTTCTCGACAGGCTCCTTCGTAGAATACCTGATGCGGGTATCGGGATGGACGTTATAGCAGGTTTTCCAGGAGAAGATGCTCAGTGTTTCAAGGAGACAAGAGATTTTCTCGTTTCCGTCCCCATTTATTATCTCCACGTTTTCCCTTTTTCATCCCGGCCGGGCACCCGTGCCGCATCAATGGAAGGCGCGGTCCGCGAAGAGGAAAAGAAGGCCAGGGTAAAAGAGCTGAAACTGATCGACGCCCGGAAACGAGAGGTGTTCCACGGGCGCTTCGTCGGGAGCGAGGCCGTGATCATACCCGAGGGGAAGCGTTATCACGGCCGGTACATGCGGGGTTATACCGGGAACTATATACCCGTTCACGTCCCGTACGACAGGACGCTCGAGAACAGGGCCGTCACGGTGCGCATTGAACAGGTTGAAAAGGAGATGGTCATCGGCAGCGTGACAGGCGAATGATGATTATGGCCGCCGGGCCGGGGCGCCCGCTTTAAGGGCGGCTCCTTTGCCGGTTGTCTTTTCCGTGCTTTTGAGGTACGTTTAGTGATCGCATACTGATCTTTTATCACGAGGTTTATAATGTCCGGCATGGGAACATCCCTGGTGTATCTTGCCAAGATACTGAACCTGGTCCTCACCATCTACTTCTGGGTAATATTTGCCCGGGCACTTTTCTCGTGGATCAGGCCGAACCCGTACAATCCCCTGATCAGACTGGTCTACAGGCTTGTCGATCCAGTCACGGACCGTATCCGGCGTATGCTGCCGACCCGGGTCGGCATGGTCGATTTCGCTCCTTTCGTTCTCATGATCGCCGTCATATTTCTTCAGGAACTCCTCACGCGGCTCTTGCTCCAACTCGCCATGAGGGTCTGACGCGCAATGAAGGTCGAGGTAAAGGTGATACCCAACGCCAAAAAGCGTGCGCTTAACCGGGATGGAGCGGGCATCACCGTGCGCCTTACGTCCCAGCCGCTTGAAGGCAGGGCAAATGACGAACTGATACGGTACCTGTCCGACCTCCTGAAAGTCAGAAAATCGGGGATAAAGATCGTCCGGGGCGAAAAAGACAGGCGAAAGGTCGTCGAGATCCCGATGGATGAAGAGGAGTTTAACGTTGTGCTTGAAAGCGTGGACGGTAAACAGTAGATAATTGAAAACAAAATACTGGCCTGCCCGGGCGCGGCAGGACAGTCCGGTCAGGAAAAAACTTTAGAACGGTCAACCAGTTCTAACTCCTTACCGTTCACTGTTCACTGTTCACTATCTGCGCTTTACCCGGTGGGGCTTCAAAAAAGTGAACAGTTACAACAGGTTAATTTACTTGACAATAAAATGGTAAACTCTTTATATTATCTATCTTCAAAAGAAGGCGGGTTTTGTTAATACGACTTTCAGAAATAGAGGACACTCAGGTCCTGAAGGGTGAGATGGATAGTGCGCGATTCCGGCAAATGGGCGATACGGATGTCAAACTGTTAAAGCCCGTGAGCTACGAACTGATGGTGGCAAAGTACGACGATACCGTGGCCATAGACGGTCCGGTACGTGTCGCCGCTTCACTGGAGTGCGGGCGGTGCCTTGAGGGGTTCGACATCGAGCTTTCGCTTGTGATGTCCATCAAGCTTGTACCGCGGACGAAGCTTCCGGACTCGCCCGAGCTTGAGCTGCACGGCGAGGACCTTGATGTTTATTATTATGAGGGCGAGGAAATAGATATTGATCCTTTCGTCTACGAGGAGGTCATGCTCAACATGCCCGTGCGGCCCCTGTGCAGCGAGGCGTGCAAGGGCATCTGCCCCCGGTGCGGGAAGAACAGGAACACCGAACCATGCGATTGCCCCGAGGCGCCCTTGAGCCTCCTCGGAGAAAAATTGAAATCTTTCTTAAATTAATAAGGAGTCAGATATGGCCGTACCAAAAAGAAAAACCGCGAAGGCGAGACGGGACAAGAGGCGTACCCATTACACGGCATCCCCGGTTGCCGTTGTGGCCTGCCCGAACTGCAAAGAGCCGAAGCTTCCGCACGCGGTCTGCCCGAAATGCGGGATGTACAAGGGAAAGCAGTATATAGCAACCGAGGAAGCCTGATAAAGGATGATACGGATTGCCGTTGACGGAATGGGCGGCGATTTCGCCCCCCGTGAGATCGTTAAAGGTGCAGAATCAGTTTCCCGCGATGGCCTCGCGTCAATAGTTCTTGTCGGCGATGTCGAAAAAATGAAGCCCCACCTGACGGAGAATGTGAACCTCGATATGGTCCACACGCCCGTTTTCGTGGAAATGCACGAATCTCCATCCGTTGCACTGAGGAAAAAACGGGATTCATCCATCAACCGCGCGTTCGAGCTGCACAAGAAAGGCGAGGTCGACGCGGTGGTGTCGGCGGGGAACTCCGGTGCGACGATGGCGTTCGCCATTTTTACCCTGGGCAGAATCCCGGGGGTCGACAGGCCCGCCATTGCGACGATCCACCCGCGTATCGGTGACGGGCTCTCCATACTTCTCGACGCAGGGGGCACCGTTGACTGCAAACCAACGCACCTCGCCCAGTTCGCATTGATGGGGAACGCTTTCGCCTCTTCGGTCCTGGGGATAGATTCGCCCCGGGTTGGAATACTTTCAAACGGCGAAGAGGAGACAAAAGGCAACGAGCTTACCCGGGACGCACATGCCCTGATAAAAGAGTTCAGGCTCAATTATCTCGGTTATGTCGAAGGGACCGACATGTATAACGGCAGGACGGATGTTGTGGTGAGTGATGGTTTTGTCGGGAACATAGCGCTTAAGATCAGCGAAGGGGTTGCGGAGCTGATCTTCGAGTTCTTCAGGGAGGGTATCCGGAAAAGCCTCAAGGCAAAGATAGGGTATGCCCTGTTGAAAGACATCTTCAAGGAGTTCCAGAAAAAGGCGGATTATTCGGAAACCGGCGGAGCGCCCCTTCTCGGTGTCGACGGGGTCTCGATCATATGCCACGGTAAATCGAACGCAAAGGCCATGCGGAACGCAATCCTCCTGGCGAAAAAATTTGTAGAGAAAGGCCTCAGGCAATCGATCGGCGAGACAATGCAGGACCACTATCAATCAATGCAGAAAGTGAAGGAGAAATAATATATGGATTATTTTTTATCTGAAGATCAGAAAAATATCCAGAAGCTGGCGCGACGGGTAGCGGAAGAAAAGGTCATACCCGTCCGTGCGGAGCTTGACGAGAGCCAGCAATTTCCCTGGGAGATCATGAAACACTGCGCCCGGGCGGGGCTCTTTGGTGTCAGCATCCCCGAGGAATACGGCGGGATGGGGGGCGGTTCCTTCGAGAACTGCGTTGTCGTCGAGGAACTCAGCAAGGCATGCCTCGGTGTTTCCGTGAGCTATGCCGCCAGCCTTCTTGGTGCCTACCCCATTCTCCTTGGCGCCTCCGAGGAGCAGAAAAAGAAATACCTGCCTCAGATAGCGAGCGGGGAGAAGCTGGCCGCGTTCGGCATCACGGAAGCGAATGCCGGCTCCGATGCTCAGGGTATCCGTACCGAGGCAAAAAAGGCCGGGGACTACTATGTATTGAACGGCACCAAACAATGGATAACGAACGGCGGCGAGGCGGAGATATACACCGTTATCGCAATGACCGACCGCAGCAAAGGCGGGAGGGGCGCGACCGCATTTATCCTTGAAAAAGGTATGGACGGTTTCACGTTCGGCAAAAAAGAGAACAAGCTCGGGATCAGGGCATCGGCAACCCGTGAGCTGGTATTTCAGGATTGCAAAGTTCCGAAGGAAAATGTTATAGGTAGAGAAGGTCTGGGCTTTATCCTGACCATGAGGACGTTCGACAGGACGCGCCCGGGTATCGGTGCGCAGGCCGTCGGGGTGGCCCACGGCGCACTGGAGGCGGCCGTACAGTATGCGCGTGAAAGAGAGCAGTTCGAAAGGAAAATAATCTCTTTTCAGGCAATACAGCATATGCTGGCCGACATGGCAATACAGGTCGAGGCGGCGCGTGCGTTCGTATATGCCGTGGCCAGGTACATTGACAGCAATCCCAAAGATTTCTCGAAGGTATCTGCCATGAGCAAGGTTTTTCCCAGTGACGTGGCTATGAAGGTCGTCGTCGATGCGATACAGGTCTTCGGCGGCTACGGGTACATGAAAGAGTACCCGGTCGAGAAGATGATGCGCGACGCGAAGATCCTCCAGATATACGAGGGAACGAACCAGATCCAGAGAAACATTATCGGGCTCGAGCTTATCAAGCAATCGGCCCAGAGGAAAAGATCATAACGTGAGATGCTGATCTCGCGAGGAAAACATTTTTTTAAACCGGCGAGTGAGGATATATGAAGAAGACAGGAATCGTGTTTCCCGGACAGGGGTCCCAGTATGTCGGCATGGGAAAGGACCTGTACGACAGGTTTGACTACGTCCGCGACCTGTTCGCGGCGGCTGACAGGGTCCTGGGGTCTTCCATCACGGACCTTTGCTTTAACGGGCCGGAGGACGAGTTGCGCCAGACGTATAATACCCAGCCGTCGCTCCTTCTCGTAAGCTATGCTGTCTACCAGGTATTGAGAAAAGAAACCGGCCTGGCCCCTGCCCTCGTGGCGGGCCACAGCCTCGGCGAATATACAGCGCTTACCGCAAGCGGGTTCTTCACCTTCGAGGAGGCGATCGCGATCACGAGAAAAAGAGGGCTCCTCATGGAAGAGGCCTGCCCGAAGGGGAAAGGCGGGATGGTGGCGCTGATCGGAGCCGACATGGCGAAGATAGGGCCTGTCCTCGCCGGGATATCCCATGACGATTACGTCGCGGTCCCGGCGAACCTCAATTCCGCGGAGCAGGTCGTCCTCTCGGGGGACGCCGATGCCTTGAAAGAGGCGGTCGAAAAGCTCAAGGGGAGCGGTTACAAGAAGGCTGTGTTCCTTAACGTTTCCGGGCCGTTCCATTCACCGCTCATGACGGCGGCGGCGGACCGGCTCAAAACTGAGCTCGCGGCGCTTGGCCATGGCGACCTTGCCGTTCCTGTTGTTTTCAACGTTGATGCGGCCCCGGGAACAGAAAAAGCCGATGTCGACGACAAGCTGTACCGCCAGATGTTCTCGCCCGTTCAGTGGGAAAGGTCGGTCAGGAAGATGGCCGACGAGGGTATCGAGGTGATCATAGAGGTCGGTCCCCAGAAGGTCCTGTCCAATCTTGTCAAGAGGATCGTCCCGGGCATTGCGTGCATAAGCGTGGAAAAATTCGATGATATCGAGTCTGCGAAAGGGGCCCTCGCATGAACGGAAAAGTGACCATCGTGACCGGCGGGGCCCAGGGGATAGGCAGGGCGATAACCGAGCTTCTCGCTGACAAAGGAAGCGATATCGTTATTTTCGATATCATTGACGGATCGGAGGCCGTTTCCGCCGTAAAGGGCAAAGGGAGGCGGTGCGCTTTTTATAATGTGGACGTATCCGATTTTCAGGCGGCAGCCTCGGCAGTGGACCAGGCCGCGAAGGAAATGGGAAGGATAGACAACCTCGTGAACAACGCGGGCATCACGATAGACAAGCTGCTCGTGCGGATGAAGGAAGAAGACTGGGACCGGATAATGAGCGTCAACCTCAAGAGCGTCTTCAACTGCACGAAGGCGGTCGTCCGGCACATGCTCAAGACGGGCGGGGGCATTGTGAATATCTCTTCGGTGGCCGGGGTCATGGGCAATCCCGGGCAGGCAAACTATGCCGCAAGCAAGGCGGGGATTATCGGGTTTACAAAGAGCGTTGCACGGGAATATGCAGAGCGCTCTATCAGGGCCAACGCGGTGGCCCCCGGGTTCATTCGCACGAAGATGACCGATATGCTGGATGAAAAAACCAGGGAAGCTTCTCTTGCCGCAATCCCTCTCAAACGCCTTGGCGAACCCGAAGATGTCGCGAAAACGGTATATTTCCTGCTTTCGGAATACAGCAGTTATATTACGGGTGAGGTTATAAACGTAAACGGTGGATTGTATATGTAAGCATTTTTCAATCCCGGCGATAGGCCAGATAGGGCCGCCGGGAGAAGTTCAGGAAGTTTTTAATAAAACAGGAGGTGGCAATGTCAGTAACTGAAAAAGTCAAAAAGATGATCGTGGATCAGCTCGGGGTGAGCGAATCAGAAGTCGTTCCGGAAGCAAAGTTCATTGATGACCTCGGCGCAGATTCTCTCGATATTGTTGAGCTTATCATGGCACTCGAAGACGAATACAGCATTGAGATCCCGGACGAAGATGCCGAGAAGATGGAAACGGTCGGAGACGCGATAAAGTACATAGAAGACCGCCTGGCAGGCAAATAAATTAGAAGAGGTGCCGGTTTGAAAAGAAGGGTTGTCATTACCGGTGTCGGTCTCGTAACACCCGTGGGCGTCGGCATAGATAATGTCTGGAAACGACTTCTTAACGGGGAGTCGGGGATCGCGCCGCTCACGAGATTCGACGCGACGCAGCATGACACGAAGATTGCGGGCGAGGTAAAGGATTTCAAAGCCGATGAATATATCCCGGCCAAGGAATTGAAAAGGATGGACCTGTTCATCCAGTACGCCCTCACCGCAACAAAGATAGCAATGAACGATTCCGGCCTCGATATGGCGAAAGAGGATGCGGAGCGTGCCGGTGTTGTTGTCGGGACGGGACTTGGCGGCCTTCCGACACTTGAGAAATACCACAGTGTGTATCTTGAAAGGGGACCGGGAAGGATATCCCCGTTCTTTATCCCCATGCTCATAGCCAACGAGGCACCCGGCCATATCGCGATAACCCACGGTATGAAAGGCCCCAACCTGTCTATCGTGACCGCGTGTGCGACAGGGGCCCATTCCATAGGGGACGCCATGCGTATCATCCAGTACGGGGACGCCGACATGATGGTTGCCGGAGGGTGCGAGGCCAACATCACGCCTCTCACGGTTGGCGGCTTTAACGCAATGAAGGCGCTTTCCACGAGAAATGACGAACCTCAGAAGGCATCGCGCCCTTTTGACAAAGACCGGGACGGGTTCGTTGTCGCCGAGGGGGCCGGTATAGTCATCCTCGAGGAACTCGAGCATGCAAAAGCGCGCGGGGCGAAGATATACGCCGAGCTCATCGGGTACGGGTACAACGGGGACGCGTATCACATAACGGCGCCCTGCCCTGACGGCGACGGTTTTATCCGGTGCATGAACATGGCGCTTCGAGACGCCGGGCTCAACCCCGATTCGGTAAATTACATCAATGCGCACGGGACGTCCACGGACTTAAACGACCAGACGGAGACCCTCGCGATCAAGAAGGTCTTTGGCGATAGGGCGTACAGGCTTCCCGTCAGTTCGACGAAATCTATGACAGGGCACCTCCTGGGTGCGGCCGGTGCTATCGAGGCGATATTTGCCGTGCTTGCGATCAGGGACCAGGTCTGTCCCCCGACGATCAACTACGAGACGCCCGACCCTGACTGTGACCTGGATTATGTCCCGAATGAGGCCCGGGACCACGAGATCGATTTCGCGCTTTCCAACTCATTTGGTTTCGGCGGAACCAACTGTGTTCTCGCCATGAAGAGGTTCAACGGGTGAAGATAGCTATCGGGTCCGATCATGCGGGCTTCGAATTGAAAGAGTATATAAAGCAGCTCCTTGCCGGAGGGGATTACGATATAACGGATTACGGGACGCATTCCCCGCAATCTGTCGATTACCCTGATTACGGCTTCAAGGTGGCGCAGGTTGTCGCCTCTGGAGACGCTGACCGCGGGATACTCGTCTGCGGCACGGGGATCGGCATGAGTATCGTCGCAAACAAGGTAAAAGGGGTCCGTGCCGCCCTCGCATTCGACATATACACTGCAGTGCAGAGCCGCGCGCACCTCGATGCGAACATACTTGTCCTTGCTGAGCGGGTAACGGGCAAAGGGCTCGCCGAAGAGATCGTGAGGTCCTGGCTTTCAGCCGAATTCGAAGGCGGCAGGCACAGCAGCAGGATCGCCAAGATAGAGGCCTTCGAAAAAAATAGAGACAGGTAGGATATGAAACTCGACGGGAAAGATACGAAGATATTCGAGCTGATGAGGCGGGAATTGGACCGTGAGGAATACAGTCTGATACTTATAGCCTCGGAAAACTATGTGGATGAGGACATCCTCGCTACACAGGGCTGCGTCCTTACAAACAAGTATGCCGAAGGGTATCCTTCCCGAAGATATTATAGCGGGTGCGCCTATCTCGACGAGATCGAAAGCATTGCCATTGAGCGGGCAAAGGAGCTTTTCGGCGCTGAGCATGCCAACGTCCAGCCGCATTCCGGTTCCTCAGCGAACATGGCCGTGTTCTATGCCGTCCTTCAGCCGGGAGATACCGTTCTCGGGATGGACATTGCCCATGGCGGCCACCTGACGCACGGCGCCCGGCCGAGCTTTTCCGGCAAGATGTACCGCGCGGTCTCGTACCCGGTGTCGGCCAGGGACGAGATGCTTGACTATGATGAGATCAGGAGCATCGCGCACAAGGAAAAACCGAAGTTGATCATCGCCGGGGCAAGTGCGTACTCCAAGGTCATCGATTTTCAGAAATTCAGGGAAATAGCCGACGAGGTCGGCGCCTATTTTATGGCCGACATCGCCCATATCGCAGGGTTAGTCGCGGCCGGCCTGCATCCAAGCCCCGTCGGACATGCCCATTTTATCACGACAACGACCCACAAGACTTTGCGCGGCCCTCGCGGCGGTCTTGTCATGTGCACCGCGGACCTCGGTAAAAAGATCGATTCGGCGGTTTTCCCGGGCATCCAGGGCGGGCCGCTGATGCACGTGATCGCGGCAAAAGCTGTTGCGCTCAAACAGGCGATGACAGAGGAATTTAGAGAATACCAGCGCCAGATAGTTCTCAATGCGCAGCACATGGCGAAGTGCATGAGTGATCTCGGGTTCAGGATCGTATCGGGAGGCACGGACAACCACCTTTTCCTCGTCGACCTGACCCCGAAGAACGTCACGGGGAATGATGCCCAGGTCGCACTGGAGGCAAGCGGCATCATGGTCAACAAGAACCTTATTCCCTTCGACACCCGCACCCCGAATGTCACGAGCGGTATCAGGCTCGGAACGCCGGCCATCACGACCCGGGGCATGAAAGAAAAGGAGATGGAGATCATCTGCGAGATGATCGACCAGGTCTTACGGCACCTCAACGACGTATCGTTCATGGAAAAAACGCGGGTAAAAGTACGGGAACTCTGCGCGAGCTTTCCCTTTTATAAACGAATATACGATATATGAGCAAGATCCGCCCTGACTGGGGTCCGTATTTCATGGAAATAGCACGCATCGTTTCCATGAGGTCGACCTGCCTGCGCCGCAATGTCGGCGCAGTCATTGTCAAGGACAAGAGGATCCTCGCAAGCGGGTACAACGGGGCCCCATCCGGTCTCAAGCATTGCGCCGAGGTGTCGTGCCTCAGGGAAAAGATGAACATCGCCTCCGGGGAACGCCATGAACTGTGCCGGGGGCTCCCCGCGGAGCAGAACGCCCGCATCCAGGCGGCATCCCACGGGGGGTCCATCAACGGGGCCGAGCTCTACTGCGCGCACCT